>Ga0308165_1002540_pt1 | contig 21355 bp, 18 predicted proteins | sample PhyWR2_FD_201032 | JGI IMG/M metagenome (GOLD analysis project Ga0308165, IMG submission 201032) | Phyllosphere microbial communities from UC Gill Tract Community Farm, Albany, California, United States - DLSLW.R2 | ecosystem: Host-associated > Plants > Phyllosphere > Unclassified | place: USA... | reverse complement strand
GCTTGGGCTGCCAGTTGCTCAAAGGCAGCAGCGCGTTGGTTTTCCGGGGTCTCGTACTGAATGCGCGCCCAACCCTGCTGAATGCTGTTCAGGCGTTGTTGATCGGCGGCGTCCAGTGCCAGAGCGCTTTGACTGAGGGCGCCGAGCAGCAGGCATGCGAAAATTTTCTTCATGATTTTGGCGTCTCGTTCTCTTTTTTTTCACTCAGGCGACGGATCAGCGGCAACTGCTTGCGCAAGCCCCGATCCACCAGATTGGGTAGCAGGCTGTTGAGGCGCACGAAAAAACGCTCCGGCCAGCCCAGGTACAGGTCGCGACGATCACCGGCAATCGCATGAGTGACTGCCGCTGCCACGGTTTGCGGATCGTCGACGCTGGCTTTCAGTGCATCGTTCAAGGCTTGCGCGGCGGCACTGTTCATCGACGTACGGGTGGCGCGCGGCGCGACGTACAGCACGTTGACGCGGGTATCGGCCAGTTCTCGGCGCAATGCCTCGGAAAACCCGCGCAGGGCAAACTTCGTGGCGCAATAACTGGCATAACCGGGGTAGCCGATGGAGCCATAAGTGGAGCCGACATTGACCACCATGGCGTTGTCAGCCCGCTTGAGCAGTGGCAACAGCAGTCGGGTCAGGCAGATGGGAGCGCCGACGTTCACTGCCAGCATGTCGGTGATGTCGCTGTCGTCCAGTTGTTCGAGCATGGCAAAGTGATTGACGCCGGCGGCGTTGATCAGCAGGTTGATACCGCCGATGGCCTCGGCAGCCGTCAGCACTTGGCGTCGGTCATCGGACGAAGTGAGATCAGCGGCGATCCAGCTCAGGTTCTGTGGGTAGCGCTTGAGCAGCGGCAACAACGCCTGCTGATGCCGTGCCACGGCGAGCACCCGGGCACCGGCGGCGCACAGAGCGCCGGTGATCGCCACACCGATACCGCCACTGGCACCGGTCAACACCACGCGGGCCTCATGCAGCTGCATTTTTTGCCTCCGCGTGGCGGGGCAGGCCGCGGAACATCTCGGTATAGAGCCGGTAGACCATTTTCGAGGCATGAATCACTGCGGCTTGATCCTGCGGGTCTTCGAGCTGGTTCATGAGGTGGCGGTAGGTCTGCATATGCTCGATGTCGAGCGAACCGTGGGAGCTGAGGTAGCTGAAGGCCGAGGTGGGCAGTGCCAGGTGCTCGCGAATGCTGGCGGCGGCGTGCGTAGCCAGGGCGACGCTGGTGCCCTCCAGCACGTTGACCATGCCGAACAAGCCCACCGGATTACCGCGGGCGATCAGGTCGTAGAGGAAGCTGATCATCAGCTCTATCGCTGGCGATGGCTGGCCGTCGCGCACGGCGTCACGATCCCCACCACAGGCAGCGATGTCGTCGAGCACCCACTGTTCATGGCCGTACTCATCTTCGATGTATTCGCAGACCGCTTTGCGCAACCACTCCAGGCGCGTCGGCAGGCGTGCGCCGCACGCCATCATCAGGGGCACGGTGTGGCGCACGTGGTAATAAGCCTGGGCCAGGAACGCCCGATAGCTCTCCAGGCTGACCTGGCCTTGAAGGGCATCGACGATGATCGGCAGGTTGAACAGCTCATGGCGTTCCTTTTGCGTGGCTTCTTGCAGGGTGTCGAAAAAACTCATGATGCGGATTCCTCGGATGCGGCGGATTCAGTCAAGAGGTGGTGATACGCCGCGACGATGGCGTCGCGACGTGGACGGCCGTTGGGGGTGAGCAGGCCGTTGGCGGCACTGAAAGGTTGAGACAGACGCGTCCAGTGATGCACATGGGCGTAATCGGGCAAAACGTCATTGGCTTCATCGACGTCGGCTTGCAGCTCGGCATCGGTGCAATCCGGGCGGTGCGGCCAGAGCAGCGCATGGTTGTGGGGCAGGGCTTCGCCATAGACGAAGGCTTGGGCAATGTGCCGGCGCTGAGTGAGTTCGGCCTCGACCCATTCGGGGTTGACGTTGCGCCCGTAGCTGGTGACGAACTGGTGTTTCTTGCGTCCCTTGAGGTAGAGGAAACCGTCCGTATCGAATTCGCCCAGATCGCCGCTCGGCCACCACGGGTCAGTGATCGCAGGTTCGCCGAGATAGCCGAGCAATCTCGAACCCTTGATCATGACTTCACCGTCCTGCGCCAACCGCAGCTCTACATGGGGCAGGGGCTTGCCGACGCTACCGGGACGCTGCGCACCGGAACGGTTGAGGCAAACCACCGAGGCACATTCGGACAACCCGTAACCTTCGTAGACCGCAAGCCCCACCCGTTGAGCGCGGTGCAGCAGCTCTTCTGCCACCCGTGCGCCACCCACGGCAGCAAAGCGCAGGGTGCGCGGATTGAAAGCGTGTTGTTCCGCAGCGCTGACCAGCAGTAACAGCAGTTGCGGCACCAGGATCAGGCTCTCAGGTTGACGGCTGGCCAGGTAGCCGAGCAAACGCTGCACATTGACGCCACTGGCGCCCTGAATGCCGAGGGTTTCCTGGCTCGGCAGGCTCAACGTTGCACCGGCATACAGCGCTGCGTAGCAGCCCAGGTTTTCCAGCAGGATCGCCAGGGGCAGCAGTGCCACATGGTGTCGTGGCGCGTTGGCAAGACTGGCTTGCTCCAACTCCCGCGCGACCCTTAGCAGGCTGTCGGCGCTCAGGCACACACCTTTGGGCGTGCCCGTGGTGCCTGAGGTGAAGGTCAGTTTGGCGGTGCCCACTGGCATTCTGTTGGGACCGGTAAAAGCGCGGCACCAGAATTCGCCGCGTTTTTCATAGCCGGCTGTGAGCATTTCGGCGTCCAGTTGCGGCTCGGCGATGACGCGTTCGGCCTGGCTCTGCTCCAGGCAGTGGGCTCGTTGCGCCGCGCTGAAAAAAGGCGGCAGGCTTACGCACGTCAGCCCTTCGAACAGTATTGCCAGGTCCCAGAGCATGGCTTCGACGCCGTTGTCCAGCGCCAACGCAACGACCTGCACCTTCTCATCGCGCAGGCGCTCCTGGCGGTACAGCAACTCGGCGTACAGCGTCGGGTAGTCGATCTTGAGCGTATCGCCCCACAGCGCCACGCTGCTGTTGTTGCGCCCAGCGTGGCCGCGCAGGGTTTCATGGAACCGTTGCAGTTCAAGCGACATGGAAGGCTCCTTCGATCGACGTCGGCAATCCGAGCCGGTTAAACAGTCCGATATCGCGCAAATGGAGGAACCCGGCGCGAATGTTACCGACGTGCACCCAGGGTTTGCTTTCGTAGTAGCTGCCCCACTGGTGGCGGTCCTCGCCGAGGCGCTCGGGGTCGGCGGCGCACAGCGTCACCGGTTTGAGACCCAGGCGATGGAAGCTGTTGACCAACCCGACGTTGCCGGTGAACGTCACCCATTCCGGGCCGCCCATACCCAACAGGTAAGTCAGGGCGATGATGCTCAGTCGCGCGCTGCCCGTGTCACTGGCGCAAAGGTTGCCGACTTCGACGATTTCGCTGCGATCCACCCCGCGAGCGGCTGCCGCGCTGATCAGTGGCTCGATTCGCTCATCCAGATAACGCTCCAGGAACAGCGGCTCACGATGGGCTCGTCGTACGCCAGCGACTGCGCACAACAGGCCGGCGCTGTTGAGCATCCCGAACAGCTCGGGCATGAAGTGGCGGATTTCGGCACCATGAGTCTTGCGAAACCGCTGCTCGATGAAGGCTTCAAACAGCGCTCGCCGTGAATCACCGGGCAATGCGTTGAACAGACTCATCCGCTGAGTTTCTGCCCGACCGAAGTGCAAGGGCAGGGGAATGTTCCAGTCTGTATCGGGCATGGCGCAAAGCCTCCCTCAATGGGTTTGAGGGGAGTATCCAAGCCGTTTCTTAACGAAGTCTGAAGGTGGAAAAATGTTAACGAACTGTCGATCTTCAGATTGTCTTAAGACTGCCAGGGCAGGGTAGCGGCGTCGGTTCGCCCTGGAACCGTATTGAGACTGCCGAATCGGTCGGCAGTTGTTGACGACGAGGCACCTTATGCACCACGAGACGGCGGCACATCGTTATGGAAAACTGTCGATCATGCTTCATTGGTTGATGCTGGCGCTGTTTGTTGGCGTGTACGCTTGCGTCGAAATCAAAGGCTGGATGCCCAAGGGCAGCGAAGCGCGAGGCCTGTTGATGGGGTTTCACGGCCTGTTTGGCTTGAGCATCTTCCTTCTGGTGTGGGTACGGCTACTGGGCCGCTTGACGCCTCGTCCACCGATCACCCCGAAACCACCCGCGTGGCAGACCGGCCTTTCCCATCTGGTACATCTGGCGCTGTACGGATTGATGATCGCCACCCCGATCCTGGCTTGGTTGATGCTGGCCGCTGCCGACAAACCTTTTCCGTATTTTGGGTTTCACCTGCCAGCGCCGGTGGCAGTCGACCCGGACCTCGCCAAGCGGCTCAAGTATTGGCATGAACTGGTAGGCACCACAGGTTATTGGCTGATCGGTCTGCATGCGGCGGCAGGCCTGTTCCATCACTTTTGGGTGCGTGACAACACGCTGACGCGAATGCTGTTGGCGCGAAACCGATTCTGACTGTTCAGAAGCAATATTGACTGTTCAGAAGCCATATTGACGGTTCCGTGTCGATCCATCGGGCGGCACCGCCGGAGCGAGTGTGTTCTGGAGGACTCCAACGTCGAACTTGGAGATGAACGGGTAGAGCTCGTCAAAGGGCAAGCGTTCGACCAGGCGAACGCAAAACCTCTCCACGGACTAGGGTTGACCGGTTTGAGAAATAACACCGGCGCCTGGTTCGGCCGCCGACGTCTGCAAAAACTCGACAGTCAGCCCTGACAACGCCCGAGCCCCAACCACCAGGGCCTTTTCATCCACGAAAAAATTCGGATTATGGTTCGGCGCCGCAGTCGCCGGGTCATGCCCCTCAGGCGTCACTCCAAGAAAGATAAACAGTCCCGGCGCTTCTCTGGCAAAAAAGGAGAAGTCCTCGGCAGCGCCCACCAGCGGACTGGTGGCAACCTTCCCCGAAGCAGCCCGCGCAAGCACGGGAGCCATCTGCGCCGCGAGCTTTTCGTCGTTCACAGTGGTGCCATACCCCGCAATCACCGACACCTCAGCCTTGGCATCCGCACTTTCAGCGATCTTCTCTGTCGTCAGCTTTACATCACGCCCAATCTGCGCCCGGACCTTCTCGTCATAAGTCCGAATGGTGCCGGTCATCTGCACCTTTTCCGGAATGATGTTGGCCGCGCTGCCGCCCTGGATCGTGCCCACGGTGACCACCGCTGGCGATTGCGTCAGATTGGTACGTCGGCTGACGACGGTTTGCAGGCCTGTGATGACTTGGGCCGCCGTCACGATGGGATCGACTGTGTTCCAGGGCATGCCGCCATGGCCCTGTTTGCCGGTGACGGTGATTTTCAGATCATCGCTGCTGGCGGTGGTCGCGCCTGTGCGCCAACTGAGTTCCCCTGATCGACCTGGCATCACGTGTACCGCGAAGATTGCATCGGGTTTGAGTGTGTCAAACAAACCTTCCTGCAGCATCCGTTGCGCGCCCCAAAGCTCGTTTGGGCCGGAGGAGGGCAGGCTTGAGCCTTCTTCGGCAGGCTGGAAGATGAACATCACTTTGCCCGGCAGGGTATAGCGCATGCCCGCCAGCACTTCGGCAGTGGCCATCAGCATCGCGGTGTGCGCATCGTGGCCGCAGGCATGCATGACGTCCACTTCCTTGCCTTGATAGTTGCCGCGGGCCCTGGACGCGAACGGCAAACCTTCGGGCTCCTTGACCGGTAGGGCATCCATGTCGGCGCGCAGTGCGACCACTGGCCCGGACTTGCCGCCAGTGAGAATGCCGACCACGCCGGTGTGTGCGATGCCGGTATGCACCTCGAGGCCGAGTTTGCGCAGGTGGTCGGCCACCAGCTTGGCGGTGCGTGTCTCCTGGCTGCCCAGTTCTGGATGTTGATGGATGTCGCGGCGCCATTCGATCAGTTTGGCTTCCACTTTTGCGGCACGGCTGTAGGCTTGTTCTTCGAAGGCGCTGGGTGATTGCGCCTGGGCGCTACCGGCCAGGCCCAGTAACAGGGCGGCCAGCCATTTTGAGGGTTTGAGCGTTATCATTTCATCCCTTCGGTCGCTGCCTGTCCCAGCGATTCCTGGCCGGGGCCGCGACGGGTTACGTGGCCGATGGTCATGATCACCAGCGGCGTGAAGAGCGCGATGTAGGCGTTGTCGATGCCCCATGGGTTGCCGGCCAGGAACCAGCCAACGGTCGCAACCAGCGAGGCGATGATGCTCAGGAACGCGGCCGTCGCGGTGCCGAACCTCGGCGCGTAGAACACCATCAGCACCAGCACGGCCAGCGAAGCGCGCAAGGCCTTGCCCAGGAAAGCGATCATCAGCACCTTGTCTGAAGTCAGTGCCAGCGCGATGGGTAACAGGCCGACGGCGATGGTGGCGATGCGAACAAAACGCAGGGACTTGGCATCGTTCTTTTCAGGGTTGAACCACGGCTCGTAAAAGTCACGCAGCAACAGCGTGGCCGAACCCATGCTCACCGCCGAAATGGTGCCGAACAGCGACCCGGCCAAACCTGCGACTACCAGGCCCGCGGTCAGTTGATCCATGCTGGCGATCAGGCGCGGGAAGGCTTGCAACGAATCCACCTGAGGAAACAAGGCGGCGCTGCACATGCCGATCAAGGCTGCGCCGATCCCGAACGGAACCATGAACACCGCGCAATAGAAGCAAGCGCGTTGCGCCTTGCCCGCGTCGCTGACGGTGTTGACCGCTTGAATCACGTATTGGGTGGAGAAAATCGAGCCGATACCGGCGATCATCCAGGCGATAATTTGGCCCCAGCCAATGGCGGTCCAGTCGAACATGCTGGCGGGTAACTGGGCTTGCAGCGTGCTGATGCCACCCACCTGTTTCAAACCGAACCACAGCGCCAGGCCGACGCCGAGGTATTTGAGGCTGGCGTGCACAAAGTTGGTGTAGATCACCGAGCGCATGCCGCCGATGCTCACGTACAAAACCGACACGACCCCGACAATGATGATCGCGAGCGTGCGGTCCACCTGCATCACGCTCGCCAGGACCGCGCCGCCGCTGGCGTAAATCGAAACCGCGACGATTTCAAGGGCGAAAATCGTGATGATCGACGTGGCGAAGCGGGTCCGTTGCCCGTAGTTGCGCGACAGCACGCCGGAGATGGTGTTGTCACCCAGATCCTTGTACTTGCGCGCCAGCAACCAGGCGAACAACACAAACCCCAGTGCCAGGGCAAACAGGTTCCAGGCTGCCGAAATGCCGGTCTTGAAACCGGTTTGCGCGGTACCAATGCTGACGGCCGTGCCAATGAATTCCGACAACATCAGAAAGCCAATCAGGATGGCAGGAAAGTGCCCGCCGCCAGTGGTGTAGTTGTTGGAACTGCGCGAATGGCGGCGCACGCTGAAGCTGATCAGCGCGAGGCTCAGCATGTAGATACCGGTGATGGACAGGACGACCCAGGAGGAGGAAGTGTGCATGTTCGTTATCCCATCACGGTGTCAAAGATGGATGGGAAAATGCTGGTGGAGTTGCGACAGGTGGCTGGCATGATCATACCCATTAAGTATTGTTGTAATGGTGATCAGGGTCCCTTGGAAGACTGAGCGTGTCTAATATCGAACAAGTATTGTTTGATGCTTGGAAGGTATTGAGAGCGCACCGAGTTCCTGTTTTTGGGTGTGTACGGCATTAACGTGGACGGGCCGGCTAGACGGAATCACCCATCCAGCCAACCTCTCGTCAAGGCGCCAACAACCGCCAACTCTCAGTGATCTCCCGCCCCAACCGCCTCAGGCGCGAGACCCTTGGCACTTTGGGGCGAACTGCTCCCACCAGCCCTCGCGGCTCGGCTGCTGCTGATAGGTCTGCACCTTGTCTGCTGCGCTGCCCAGCAACTCACTGACCGTCGATTCGCGTTTGGACACGTACGCCTCCAGCTCCTCGATGGCCTCGCTCAACACCCCGTAACCACCGGTGAACACCGCCGAGGTCATTTCCGTAGCGCAGGCCCCGGCCAGCAGGAAGCGGGCAACGTCCAGTCCGCTGCGTGCGCCGTTGGTGGCGATCAACGGGTAGTCGTCGCCCATGGCCTTGCGTGTCTGCATCACCCAGCGGGCAGTCAGTGGCAGTGCCCAGCCGCCGCCGATTGCGGCGCTGGTGCCGAGCAGGGGCAGGCCGGTTTCCAGGTCGGGTATAAAGCCCATGAAGCGGCCCATCATGACCACGCTGTCGGCGCCGCCACGGCGTGCGGCCTGGGCGAGGCCGGCCACGTCTTCACTTTGCCCGGTGAGCTTGATCCACAGGGGCAGGGTGGTGGCTTCGCGCAGGCGGCGCACAATGGCTTCGATGCGGGCGGCGCCGCGTTCGAGAACGATGGCGCCCTTGGCGGCTTCTTCGCCGTGGGGCGCGCCGATGTTCAGTTCCAAGACGCGCAGGCCGGCCTGCTCGATCCGTTGGGCGAATGCGGCGCATTGTTCCAGATCGCTGAGGATCAGGCTGGGAATGACGTAGGCATCCTGCAGGCGGGCTTCGCGGTCGAGCATCGCCAGTTCTTGCAGCCACTCCTCGAAGTCGCGCTGGACCAGGCCGGAACGGCCGAACAGGCTGGCCTCGGCCGGTGGCTGGAAGTTCCAGGGCAGCCGGTTCCAATGGGCATCGAGCAGCACGTAGTCGGTCTTGTCCAGTTGCTCCTTGGCGGCGGGTGATTCATTGGTGGATTTGGCCACCACCGCACCGGCGCCGCTGGCGAGGGCGGCTCGGATGGCGTCGGCGGTCATGGTCTGTTCACCGGCCCCGCAGATGACCGGGTTTTTCAGGGTCAGCCGGCCGATGATGGTCGTCAGTCGCGTCATGCCCATGCCCTCACAGATTCATCAAGCGGGCAGCGTTGCCGGAGGTCATCTTGCGGATGTCCGCGTCGCTGAACTCCAGGTCGATCAACTGGCCGATCACGTTGCGAAAGCCATCGGCGATGCCCGGGTTGCCTTGCTGGCCGAGGTCGGAGCCGAGGATGGTCAGGTCGACCGTGCCGGCCTCGATCACCTCCCGCAGGAAGGTGTCGTCGTAGAACTTGAACTTGGAACCCGGTACCCACATGCACATCGAGTGCTCCATGAATACGCCGTCACGGGCCAGTTGGCGCATGTCGTCCAGAGTCGCGTCCACTACATAGGTCGGATGGTTGACCAGCAGGCGCTTGACTCCACGCCGGCGCGCTTCCTCGAACAGCGGCCAGATCTCGCGGATGTTCAGGTGCCCGGCGGAGAGCACCACGTCCTGGGCGGCGATCAGGTCAAGGATGGCCTTGACCTCATCTTTCAGTTGATCGTTTTCGTCGAGCACGGTCAGCGGGATCGGTTGCAGCATGCGCTGGGTGGTCTGCGGGAATTTCTCGACGAACTTCTTATCCTGGTGGTGATGGGCAATGTGGTTGGCGGAAGAGAAGGTCGGCATCCACACCAGTTTCGCGCCGAGGGTCAGGCCATGTTCCACGGCATGCACGTTGAGGCCACCGACGGCGTTGTTCAGTGGAACGCCGGACAGCATGTGCACGTTCAGTTCGCTGAAGTGCTTGTTCAATATATGGGTGACCGGCGTGCAGCTGTAGTAGTGGTCCTTGAGCAGCACCGCCTTGAGCCCTGCTTCGGACGCTTCGCGCATGGCTTCGACGTGGTCGCAGTAGCGCGGCATGACCGAAGGGCCGCTGTGGCAGTGCAGGTCGATGGCGCCCTCGAGCAGGTCGTCGATGTGCGCCTGGCGTTCTGCGCTGATCGGGGTGTCGATGATTGCATTCATGGAAGGTCTCTCTTGTTGTGGTGCGGGTCAGCGGGACGACCCGTGGAATTGACGGACTTGGTGGCTCCAGCCGGCGCGCAGCAGGGCCTGGTCGGAGCCAAGGATGAAAAAGCTCACGCCGCGGGCGGCGAAGCGTTCGAGGTCTTCGAGGTTGGCGACGAACATGCCGGTGGGTTTGCCCGCCTCCTGAGCCGCGTCGAGTACCCGGCTGACGGCGTCCTCAACCCGAGGGTCGTCCAGCCGGTCAGCGCCGAGGGACACACTCAGATCGGCTCGCCCGACCAGCAGGCAGTCGATGCGCGCAAGGCGAGCCAGGTCGTCGAGATGCTCCAGCGCTTCGCGGTCCTCGATCTGCGCAATGACCGCATGGCGACCGTCCTCGGCCACCAGGTGCTCGGCCAGGTTGGCGCGACCGTAGCCACCAGCCCGGGGTGAGTTGGAGAAACCCCGGGTGCCGTCGCGGTAATACATCGCCTGGAGCACCGAGTTGGCCTGGTCGGCGCTGATGATGTGCGGCAACACCAGGCCGTCGGCACCCAGGTCCAGCGCCTGCTGCAAGGTAGCGGGGCGCTTGTCGGGCACGCGCACCAGACCGCCGGTGCGGGCGGCACGGCAGGCCAGCAGGCTGATGTCCAGCGCGGCGGCGTCGAAGGGCGCGTGCTCGGCGTCGAGCACCACCGCATCCAGCCCGGTGTCGCCGGCAATTTCAATCACGGCGTGGCTGGGCGTCTTGATAAAGGCGCTGAGCAGACGCTCGCCCTGGCGCAGCCGGTTGGCGAAGCTCATGCCGGCTGGCCTTTGGCCGGGGCGAATTCGGCATTCTGATACTCGATCAGGTGGCGGTAGTCGTCGCGAATCGGCGAGAACACGTCGAGGTTCATCACCACTTCATCACCCAGGGGTTCGGCGTAATGCACCACGTGCGGCGGGATGCGAATCATGCTGCCCGGGCCGCCTTCAACCACTTCATCGTCCAGGTGAAAGCGCACCCGGCCCTGCACGATGATGACCAGTTGCTCGAAGGTGTGGCTGTGCGGGAACACGTCCATACCCGGGGTCAGCCAGTTCATCACGCACAAGGTGTCGTCGCCGCGAAAGGCAACACGCTCGACGCCTTTGCGCACGGTTTCGCGGGGCAGCTCATTCCAGTTGTGAAGCAGGGCATGGGCGAGACTCATCGGGTTTCTCCGTTTCTTTTATAGGAATGGTGTTTCGTTGTGAGATAAACCTACGCCGGCTGTCAGGGCCTGGTCAAGAGACTTTTTCGACCTTGACAGCGGTCCGTCAGCAACCCTAGGATTGTGTCGTACAAAAAAACAACGTTTCTACGAAAGAAACAAAGTGAAGGAAATACCATCCATGCGAGTCATAGAATCCCTTTTGATCGACGGGCAATGGTCTGCCGGCAATCACCCACGCCGCGCCGATGTGTTCAACCCTGCCTCCGGCGAGGTCATCGCTCAATTGAGCCTGGCGAGTTCCACCGATCTGGATCGCGCGCTGGCGGCTGCCGCGCGTGGTTTTGAGGTGTGGCGCAAAACGTCGGCCTACGAGCGCTCCAAAGTGCTGCGCCGCGCTGCCGACCTGGTGCGTGAACGCGCCGACGAAATTGCCGCCCTGATCACCCTCGAACAGGGCAAGCCGCTGGCCGAGGCGCGCATGGAAGCCTTCGGGGCCGGTGACCACATCGACTGGTACGCCGAAGAGGGTCGTCGCGCCTACGGCCGGGTGATCCCGCCACGTGCCAGCGGCGTGCGTCAGTTGGTGTTGCGCGAGCCGATCGGCCCAGTCGCGGCGTTCAGCCCGTGGAACTTCCCGGTCAGCCAACTGGTGCGCAAGATCGCCGGGGCCCTGGCCGCCGGTTGCTCGATCATCGCCAAGGGCCCGGAAGAAACCCCATCCTCGTGCATCGAGCTGTGCCGTGCCTTTCAGGACGCCGGCGTGCCAGCGGGTGTGTTGAACCTGGTGTTCGGCGTGCCGGCTGAAGTGTCCGACCAGTTGATCCGCTCCGAGATCATCCGCAAGGTGTCCTTTACCGGTTCCGTGCCGGTGGGCCGCGCCCTTGGTGCGCTGGCGGGGCAGTACCTCAAACGCTGCACCCTGGAGCTGGGCGGACACGCGCCGTTTATCGTCTGCGACGACGTGGATGTCGAGGCGGTCGCCACCCTGGGGGCCAACCTCAAGTTCCGCAACGGCGGACAGATCTGCGCATCGCCCACCCGCTTTTATGTGCAGGCCAGTGTCTATGAGCGCTTCGTCGAAACCTTCTGCCGCGTCAGCGCCAACCTCAAGCTCGGTGATGGCCACGACGCCAGCACTCAGCTCGGCCCATTGGCCAACCCGCGTCGCGTGTCGGCAGCACAGGAATACGTCGATGATGCCCTGGCTGTCGGCGCGCAACTGCGTCTGGGTGGACAGGGCGGCGAGGGGGCCGGCTTCTACTACCCGGCCACGGTGTTGACCGAAGTGCCGGAAAACGCGCGGATCATGAGCGAAGAACCGTTCGCGCCAATCGCGTCGATCGTGGCCTTTGACACCCTGGAAGAAGTGATCAGCAAGGCCAACGGCCTGCCATTCGGCCTCGCGGCATTTGCCTTCACCCGCTCGGTGCAGCGCGCCACGCTGCTGGCTGACGAGTTGCAGTCGGGCATGGTCTCGATCAACCACTTTGGCCTCGCTGCGCCAGAGACGCCGTTTGGTGGCGTCAAGGACAGCGGCTATGGCAGTGAAGGGGGCAGCGAGGGACTGGACGCCTACTTCACCAACAAATTCGTGAGCCAGGTCGGCTGATCTTTCTTCGCTTAAGAGAACAACAATAATGGAAATCTTCGATTACATCGTGATCGGAGCCGGATCGGCCGGCTGTGCGCTCAGCGCGCGGCTGGCCCAGGCTGGCAAGCAGGTGCTGCTGCTTGAAGCCGGCCCGGCCGACAATCACCCCTATGTGCACATTCCCGGTACGTTCATCCGCGTGCACGGCACTCGCCGCACCTGGATGTACCGCACCGAGCCCGAGCCATTCGTCAACCAGCGCGAAGTGTTCATTCCCCAGGGCCGAACCTTGGGCGGCGGCAGCTCGGTCAACGCGATGATCTACATTCGCGGTCAGGCCGAGGATTATGAAGATTGGAAAAACGCCGGTTGCCAGGGCTGGGGTTGGGCGGACGTGCTGCCGGTGTTTCGCCGCTGCGAAGCCAACGCCCGCCTGGGTGGGCAGTTGCACGGTCAGCAGGGGCCGCTGAAGGTCAGTGACCCACGGCACAAGCATTTCCTCAGCCGGGCTTTTGTCGAGGCAGCGGTCGAGGCCGGCGTGCCGGCCAACGATGATTTCAACGGGGCCAAGCAGGAGGGTGCCGGTTTCTACCAGACCACCACCGCCGACGGCCGTCGCGCCAGTTCGGCGGCGTCCTACCTGCGGCCGATGCGCAAGAACCCCAACCTCAAGGTGATGACGGGTGTTCATGTCACCCGGTTGCAGTTCGACGGTTCGCGGGTAGTGGGCGTGCAGGCGCAGGATGAGGCCGGCCGTGAGTTGAGTTTCCGTGCCCGTGGCGAAGTGATCGTCAGTGCCGGAGCCATCGCTTCGCCAAAACTGCTGATGCTGTCCGGGATCGGACCCCGTGAGCATTTGCAGGCGATGGGCATCGACGTGCGGGTGGATGCTCCCGAAGTCGGTGAGAACTTCCAGGACCATCTCAGCGCATCGGTCTACGCCCAGACCCGCCAGCCCTCGAGCCTGCTCGGGCATGACCGTGGCCTGCGCGCCGTTGGCCATGGCTTGAAATACCTGGCCACGCGCACGGGCCTGCTCAGTTCCAACGTGGTGGAAAGCGGGGCGTTCGTCGATGCCACTGGCTGCGGTCGCCCGGACGTGCAATTTCACGTGGTGCCGGCGCTGGTCGGCGATATCGACCGCATGCCGCCGGCCGGCCATGGTATCTCCGTCAACCCCTGCGCGCTGCGCCCGCGATCCCGTGGTCGGCTGCGCCTGAAAAGCGCCGACCCGCTGGCGGACGTGGCATTGAACGCCAACTACCTGAGCGACCCCGAGGACATGCGCACGATGGTGGCCGGGGTGAAACTGGCCCGCAAGATCCTCCGTGCACCCGCGCTGGCCAATGTGGTGGAACGCATGCTCATGCTGCCGGAAAACGACGACGTGCCCGACGCGGTGTTCGAGGACTACGTGCGCACCGTTGCCAAAACCGTGTTCCATCCCGCCGGCACCTGCCGGATGGGCTCGGACGCTGCCGCCGTGGTCGACCCGACCTTGCGCGTGCGTGGCGTGCAGGGGCTGCGGGTGGCCGATGCGTCGATCATGCCGACGATCGTCAGTGGCAATACCAACGCACCTTGCATCATGATCGGCGAGCGCTGCGCCGATTTCATCCTGTCGGCCCAGGCCTGATCAGGCTCGCTTCACCAAAACAACAATTACAAAAAAAGAGTACTGCGATGAAGCTCATAGCCCGCAACACGTTCGACAACGAGCAGGACAGTGTGCTGTACAACCGCATCGCCTGGCGGTTGCTGCCGTTCCTGTTTGTGCTCTACATCATTGCCTTCCTCGACCGGGTCAACGTCGGTTTCGCCAAGTTGCAGATGTCGGCCGATATCGGTCTCAGCGACATGGCGTTCGGCTTCGGTGCCGGCGTGTTTTTCATCGGCTACTGCCTGTGCGAGATCCCCAGCAACATGATGCTGCAACGGGTTGGCGCGCGATTCTGGATCACCCGCATCATGGTGATGTGGGGCATCCTCTCGGTGTCGATGATGTTCGTACAGACGCCCAACCAGTTCTACGTCATGCGCTTTTTGCTGGGCATGGCCGAGGCCGGGTTTTACCCGGGGGTCGTGTTGTACATGACCTATTGGTTCCCATCCTACGCCCGGTCCCAGGCCATGGCCTGGTTCAACCTCGGCATTGCCATGGCCGGGGTGCTGGGCAGTCCGTTGTCGGGCTGGATCATGCAGACCTTCGCGGGTGTGCATGGCTTGGCGGGCTGGCAATGGCTGTTCCTGATCGAGGGCACGCCGGCGGTGTTGCTGGGTATCGTGGTGTTCTTCTACCTCGATGACCGTCCGGGCAATGTCCGCTGGCTGAGCCCGGAGCAAAACCAAAGGGTGGTACGCCAACTGGCCGCGCAACGTCAGGCCCAGGAACATGCGGGGGCTGGACACAATTTCCGCGCGGCGTTCGTCAACAAGGACCTGTGGCGGCTGATTTACGTGAACTTCGCTCTATTGTGCGGCACTTACGGCGTGAGCTTCTGGCTGCCGCAGATTGTCCAGGGCCTGGGCATCAAGAGCCTCACTCACACCGGGTTGATCGCGGCGATTCCGTTCGCGATTGCGTCGGTGGTGATGCTGGTGGTCAGCCGGCATTCGGACCGCACCCGCGAGCGGCGCTGGCATGGCACGCTGTGCAATCTGGCGTCGGCCGCAGGCCTGGCAATGGCGGCGTTCTTCCACGATCAACCGGTGCTGTCGCTGGCCGGCCTGAGCCTGGCGATGTCCGGCGGTCTGGCCGGGTTCTGCGTGCTCTGGGCGTTGCCTGGCGTGCTGTTGACCGGCACGGCAGCTGCGGCCGGCATCGCGCTGATCGCCACCATCGGCAACCTCGGCGGCTACGCCAGCCCGTTCATGATGGGTTGGGTGAAACAGGGCAGCGGACATCTTGAATACGGCTTGTACGTGCTGGCGGTGATGACCCTGATCGGTGCCTACACGATGTACTCGGTGAAGATGCCGCAGCAGGATCGCGCAGCCGTTTCGGCAGAACCCGCCAGTATTTGATGTCGTAGACCAACACAAGCGTTTCGCCAGCCGATACAATCGGGCTTTCCCCAAAGCTCCATGCGAGGTGAACGCTTGAACCAGGATGATGAAAAGCCCGCCAGTGGTCCGGCCTTGCTCGAGTCGGTGGAGATGGTCTTCCGCCTGCTTGACGAACTGACCGCTGCGCGGCGCCCGCTCGGGGTAACCGAGCTGGCTCAACAACTGCAGACGGCCAAGCCGCGCACCTACCGGCACCTGGCCTCGATGCGCCAGTTGGGGATCCTCGAACAGGATCCGACGACCGAGAAATACATGCTCGGTTCACGCCTGGTGGCCTACGGCGAAGCTGCCGGCGAGCAGTTCGACCTGCGCGCCATCGCCGACCCTTACCTGACCCGCATCCGCGATGCCACTGGCCAAACGGCCTTGCTGGCGGTCGCTACCCACGACACCGCGCTGGTGGTGTCCTGTGTCGAATCCAAGGCCAATGTGTGCATCTCGGTGAAACCGGGCAACCGCGTGCTGCCGTATTGCTCGGCCCAGGGCCGCACCGTGTTGGCGTTCGCCGACACCGCCAGTCAGCAACGGGTGATGCGCCGCAAGATGCCGCAACTGACGCCGCTGACCCTGCACGAACCCGAAGCGCTGGCTCAGCGCCTGGCGTTGATTCGCGAGCGTCTGTATGACGATGCGGACGGTGAGGTGACGATGGGAATCAATGCCGTGTGCTGCCCGATCTTTCGCGACGACGACCAGATCGTCGGCACCATCGGCATCGTCGGGCCGAGCGCAGCAATCCCGTCACCACCACCGGCGGCGATGTTGCGCGAGTTGCAGTCGGCGGCGGCGGAGATCAGCGAACGCTTGCACGCGGGGACCTACCAGCGCCTCTAAAAGCGCTGGCGGTTGCAGGAGCCAGGTCTGGCTCCTGCGGGGGCAACGCTTAGAAGATGTTGATCGGGTACTCGGTAATCACCCGCACTTCATTGAAGTTCAGCCCACGATCTGGGCTGCGGAAACTCGCTTGGCGGATACGAAAGGACAGGTCCTTGGCCGAGCCGGATTGCACCACGTATTTGAGCTCAAGATCGCGTTCCCAGGCGCGACCATTGTCGGTCTGCGCGGTGTGGAAATCGGTGCCGCGCAGGTAGCGGCCCATGAAGCTCAGACCCGGTATGCCGACGCCAGCAAAGTTGAAATCGTAACGGGCCTGCCACGAACGTTCGTTCTCGTAATTGAAGTCCGAGTACTGCACGGAGTTGGCCAAAAACACCGTGCTGTTGCCGTCCACGCCGTAGGTGTAGTTGCCGGTGCCGGTCACGCGCTGATGGGCGACCGTGAACGTGTGCGGCCCAGCCGCCAAGGCGGCCGACAAACTCCAGATGCGGTTATCGAGAATGCCGCCCAATTGCCGGCCTTCACTTTTGGTGTCATACCCGTTGAAATCAAACGTGGCTGCTAAACCTTCGCTGATCGGTAACGCCAACGTGGTGCCCAGGTAATACTTGCGCCAGTAATCCTCAACATCGGAATGATAGGCACGCACGTTCAATTGTTTATTGAAGTTGTAGTTGCCGCCTAACAAGTCCACCGAGGTCATGCCGCCGCTGTCGTGTTCACTTTGGTCGCGGCTGCGCAAAGCCGTGAAGTGGCCCGCGTGCAACGTCAGATCGGGTATTTCCTTGCTCGTGACCAGCCAGCCCTGGGTGGTTTCAGGCAACAGGCGGTTATCGCTGGTGGCCAGCACCGGCAGGTTCATCAGTTGCTCGCCAAACTTGACGACCGTCCTGGAGAACCGCGCCTTCACCGCAGCGCCACCCTTGGAATAGCTGCTCTTGGCGCCATCGCTGTCTTCCTCCAGCAGCAGCGTGCCGCCGCCTTTGCGCCCGCCGCCGGTGTCCAGTTTCAAGCCGAGCAGGCCGATGGCGTCCACCCCGAAGCCAACGGTGCCCGGCGTATAGCCGGACTCGAAAATACCGATAAAACCCTGCGCCCATTCTTCGGAATAGTTCTGCGAAGTGCGGTCGTCGAGAAAATTGCGATTCATGTAAAAGTTGCGCGCTTTTATCGAGAAGTGCGCATCTTCGACAAAGCCACCCGTGTCGGCTATTGCATTGAAGGAAAGTGCGCAAGTAACAGCCAGTGCCAATGTGCTCTTCTTAGCATTCATGTAGTTATTTTCCAGGCGTGTGCGTGAGCGCACGGCCGACTTCAAGGCGATGTCGGCCGTGGTTCAAGTTCGATAAATCAATAAGTGTGTTGGCGGACGAATGGAGGGTTGGATTTATTCGCTAGGCGTTATCTCCGAAGTGTTGGATAGGGTGACTACACCAGTTGGTCGATCAGGGTTTTCTGGAAGGCGACGGTTTGCGCGTCGGGCTGCTGCGATTCGAGCATCGCCAGCAACGGGTCCTGCACCTCGGTACGCAGACCACTAAGCGCCTCGATGGCCGCCAACCCGCAGAACGGCACATAGGCTTCGGCGTAACCGCCTTCATGCACCAGCACCAGTTTGCCACCGCACAGGCGTTCGGCCGCCTCACGGGTCAGGCGGGTCAGTTCGCGGTAACTGTCGCTGTGCAAAAGCATGCGCCCCAGCGGGTCGACGCCGCTGGCGTCATAACCGCAGGCGACGATGATCAGTTGCGGGCGATAACGCTCCAGCGCTGGCAACACGATGCGCTGCATGGCATACAGATACGCCTCGTGGCCGCTGCCCGGCGGCAGAGGTACGTTGACGTTCAGACCGGCCCCGGCGCCGCTGCCGGTGTCGTGCTCGCCGGTGTAACCGCGGGGATAGGCGCGCTGCTGGTGGATCGACAGCGTCAGCACATCGTCGCGCTCGTAGTAAATGGACTGGGTGCCATTGCCGTGGTGCACGTCCCAGTCGAGCACCGCCACGCGCTCGATGCCGAAGCGCTCGCGGGCGATCTCGATGGCGATGGCGATGTTGTTCAGATAGCAAAAACCCATGGCCTGGTCGGGCAGGGCGTGGTGGCCGGGAGGACGGCTCAGCACGTAGGCGTTGTCCAGTTCGCCTTGCAGCACCTGGTTGACCGCCGCGCTGACCAGCCCGGCCGACACCCGGGCGATCTCGTAGGTGGCCGGGCCGACCGGTGCGCCGGGGTCGAGCAGGCCGCCGCCGTCGGCGCACAACTGGCGAAAACGTTGCAAGTACTCGGGTGTATGCACCTTGAGCATCTGCGCCATGGACACCGGCTCACCGCCGCGCTGCACCAGCGACTTGCCCAGGCCCGAGACTTCCACCAGGTTCTTCAGGCGGCGCTTGGACTCCGGCGATTCGGCGTGGGCGGCGCCCGATGGCGGCTCGACCCAGCCGCCCACGGGCAAGGTCAGGGCGAACAGGCCGCCGCTGTGCCAAAAGCAGTGCTCATCGTGAAAAAATCCGCTGTTGCTCATGTGTATTCCTTGCGTCTGGGCAGGCTCAGCCTGCGGTGCCAATGGCAGAGACGGGCGCGGTCTGGGAACGGACCCGGGCCATCACCAGCGCAGCGACGAGGTTCAGGGCGGCGAGGACAAACAGACCGTATTCCAGGTGCCCGCTGGCTTGCTTGATCCAGCCCATCATGAACGGGCTGGCGTAGCCGCCGAGGTTGCCGACGGTGGTCATCAGGGCGATACCGACACCGGTGGCGGCGCCGGTCAGCAGCGTGCCGGGGATGGCCCACAGCACGTTGAATGCCGACAGGCTGCCAGCCATCGCCACGCACAGGCTGAACAGACACAACACCGGCTGATTATGGAACGTCGCGCTCATGGCCAGGCCCAGGCACGCGGCGAGGATCGACAGCGAGGCGTGCCAGCGGCGCTCGCGGGTGCGGTCCGAATGTTTACCGACGATCAGCATGCACGCCGAGCCCACGGCGAAGGGTACGGCCGACAGCAGGCCGGTCTGCAACAGCGTCTGTTCACCCAGGTTACGGATGATTTGCGGCAGCCAGAACGACACGCCGTAGGTGCCGCACAACAGAGCAAAGTTGACGAACACCAGGCACCACAACGCGCGATGGCGGAAGGCACTGCGCAAGGTGTGGGTGGCGCCGGCCTGCTCGTGCTCCTTGCGCTGGCGGTCGAGGTCGGCCACCACCTTGGCGTTCTGCGCAGCGCTGAGCCAGCGAACCTTGCCCGGACGGTCATCGAGGTAGAAGAACACCACGATGCCGAGGACCACCGCCGGCAGGCCTTCGAGCAAAAACAGCCATTGCCAGCCGGCCAGGCCGTGCATGCCGGCGAAGGTCTGCATGATCCAGCCCGACAGCGGCCCGCCGATCACACCGGCGAACCCCACGCCCAGGCTCAGGCAGGCCAAACCCTGTGATTGCGCGTACGACGGCAGCCAGTAGGTCAGGTACAGCACGATGCCAGGATAGAAGCCGGCCTCGGCCACCCCCAGCAGAAAACGCAGGATGTAGAACGACGTGGGGCTGGAGACGAACATCATCGAAGTGGAGATGATGCCCCAGACCACCATGATCCGCGCGATCCACAAACGTGCGCCGACGCGCTGCAGCATCATGTTGCTGGGGATCTCGAACAGACAGTAGCCGAGGAAGAACACCCCGGCGCCGAAGCCGAAGGCCATGTCGCTCAGGCCCACGTCGGCGGCCATCTGCAATTTGGCGAAACCGACGTTGACGCGGTCAAGGAAGGCCACGACATAGAGCACGAAAAGGAACGGCAAGATGCGCCAGGCGATGCGGTTGTACAGCGAGCAATCCTGATCGCTGACAAAGGTAGTGCGAGAAATGAGATTCATCAGAGGCTCTCTGGAATTATCGGGCCGTCTGCGCATAACGCAGGCGGCAATGCTTTTCTGGGCAGCGAGCGGTAAAACGGGTCTTCGCTATTTTGTTTTTATCTGCGAAACGTTGTTTCTCTGAGTGGTTGCGATAGTAAGAAGCCCTCCGAGTGGCTGTCAAGGGGTGGCGGGATGAATGGGGCAACGGCTTGCGTTGCCCCAGGGGTTAGCGGCGGGATAGGGATCGCGACAGCAACAGCAGCACAGTGGCGAACAGCACCATGATGGTCGCGGCGGCCAGCAGCACCGGACTCAAGGCCTCGCGGGCGGTGGTGAACATTTCCCTCGGTAGCGTGCGTTGATCGGGCCCGGCCAGGAACAGCGTCACCACCACTTCATCCAGCGAAGTGGCGAAGGCGAACAGGGCGCCCGAGACCAGGCCCGGCGAAATCAACGGCAAGGTCACCTGGCGCAATGTGACCCAGGGTGTCGCGCCCATACTGGCTGCCGCCCACAACAGCCGCTGGTTGAGACCGCCCAGCGCGGCGCCGACGTTGACGATGACGAAGGGCACCGCCAGTGTCGTGTGCGCCAGCACCAGCCCCAAGTAGCTGCGGGTCAGGCCGGCACTGGAGAACACGAAGTACATGCCGACGCCGACGATCACCGCCGGCACGATCATCGGCGCGATCAGTAGCACTTCAATCACGCGCTTGCCAGGCATGGAAGGATGACGCAGGCCGAGCGCCGCGAGGCCGCCGAGCAACACCGCCAGGGCGGTGCTGGTGAGGGCGATGGCAAAGCTGTTGGCCAGCGCGCCCAGCCATTGGCTGGAGCCGAAGAACTGCTCGTACCAGTGCAGGGTGAAGCTGCCCAGCGGCAGCGACATGTAGCGGTTGTCGCTGAACGACAGCGGCAAGACCACCAGAATTGGCAGCAGCAGGAATGCCAGCACCAGCACGCCACTGAGCGACAGGCCGAGGTTACCGAACCAGGCCAGTGGCC
>Ga0308165_1002539_pt1 | contig 21356 bp, 20 predicted proteins | sample PhyWR2_FD_201032 | JGI IMG/M metagenome (GOLD analysis project Ga0308165, IMG submission 201032) | Phyllosphere microbial communities from UC Gill Tract Community Farm, Albany, California, United States - DLSLW.R2 | ecosystem: Host-associated > Plants > Phyllosphere > Unclassified | place: USA... | reverse complement strand
TTGCCAGTGACATGGCGACCTGAGAAATCACCGGGGCGATAACGCTGGCACCCAGACCCAGAAGCACACAGAACAGGGCTAACAGCAGCATGGCGGAGGTCATCTGCCAGGGCACTTCACGTGCCTGGGCGGCTTTCTCACTACGCGGGCCGCCACAGAAGCTGACGCCATAGACTTTAACAAAGCACATGGCAGCCAGTGCGCCGGTAATGGCGAGCATAACGATGGCAATAGGTGCACTGATCCGCATCAGCAGGTCACCGTCATGGCTCATACTGAACAGTGACTGATAGGTATACCATTCACTGATAAAACCGTTTAACGGTGGCAGAGCGGAGATAGCCATACAGCCGATTAAAAAGGCGACCGCTGTCAGCGGCATCAGTTTACCCAGACCACCCATCTTGTCCATATCGCGGGTATGGAGACGATAAATCACCGCCCCGGCACCGAGGAAGAGCAGGCCTTTAAACACTGCGTGGTTGAGTAAGTGGTAAAGCGCACCGAGCAGACCAATCACCGCCAGCACCGGATGGTGTGTGGCGATACCGGCCATGCCGACACCAACACCCATCAGAATGATCCCGACGTTTTCAACGGTATGCCAGGCCAGAAGGCGTTTGATATCGTGTTCCGCCAGGGCATACAACACACCCAGCACGGAGGAGACGGCGCCGAAGCCCAGCACCACAATGCCCCACCACAGTTGCGGGGCACCCAGCAGGTCGATACCTACCTTAATGATCCCGAAAATACCGATTTTGACCATCACACCAGACATCAGGGCAGAAGCATGTGAAGGCGCGGCGGGGTGAGCGCGAGGGAGCCAGCTATGAAGGGGCAGCATACCGGCCTTGGCACCAAAACCAAAAAACGCCAGCAGAAATACCACGGACGCGCTGACCGGCGAGAGTTGCAGATGGCGGAAAGATTCAAACTCGAGGCTGCCGCTTTCCCGCCACATCAGGAAAAAGGCAATCATAATCAGGACTGAACCGGCATGGGCAATAAAGAAGTAGAGCAACCCGGCGCTAACCGACTCATCATCCTGGGACGAAATGACCAGGAACCAAGAGGCCAGAGACATGGCTTCAAACAGGATGATGAAATAGAAGGAATTATCCATCACCACCAGGCCCACCATCGAAGCAATAAACAGGTTCATAAAGAACCCCATGCTTCCGGCGCCTTTGCCCTCATACTCCCGCACGTAAGCGATAGAGTAGAGCGAGCAGACGATGACCAGCAGCGAAATGACCATCACCATAAATGCAGAAAGCATATCGAGACGGACGCTGAAGGTGGCGAAAGGGAAGAGTCCTTGCGTGGCGTAAACGGATATATGCCCACTGAGTAATACCGGAATGGTGCTACATAAACCGAGAATACCACCGATAATTGCCGTTATTGCGGTGATATTGATCGATGCTCTTTCCTTTCGCGACATGATTAAGGCAAGCACAGCCCCGATAAGGTAAAGCATGACTGACCAGTGAAGTAGTTGAAGTGAATCCATCGTTATTTTTCTCCTTCCTGGCGTTCGGCAAATTTCGTCATATTTGAAGGCATCGACATCGTGCTGCGTCTTGTTTCCCCACTGCTTTCACGAACAATTGCGTTATTGGCCAGATGGATGGCTTTAGTCGTACAGACTCGGATACAGCGGACCCCACCACTGTATCTGTACGTCATCGGTGTGGCCTTATCTTCGACCTTCACCAGGATTTGTCGGGGGAGTACCTGTAATCCCTGTCTTTTATCGGTTGCAGTGCAATCCACCATGCCGGTATGACAGCAAATACCGGGCTTGGGGCCCGCAATAACCAAGCGGTTCATGTTCAGTCCTCAGGTTCAGACTACAAAAATAATAATCACACTGAGGCAAAGCATTATTCATGCCATGTTTGTTTTAATGTTTTTATTCAATTGGTTATGTGTTTTTAGTGGGGTGATGATGTGGTTTTTAGCCTGTCAGAACGACATATTCGACACTTTTGATGGTAACTGACACACGCAGAGTGGTTTTATTGTTCGAAAGCTTCAGGATTATCCCGAGAGCAGCGGTCAGAATGGTCAATATTCATCGCGTGGTAGAATGGCTGTCGCGCTGACAGCCCCCATGATGACTGGAAAGTTAGCTGTTTTTTGATGATGGCAGGTATGAACAACAGGGACGTGACATGTCGACAAAAATGGCGAGACATTTGACAGGAGAGTCGGGTCAAAATAGCGATGACCGGATATCAGTGAGTGGTGAACTCACTGACGGGAGTATCAGGCCGGCCTGATGGTTAAGGCCATTATTTTTTCAATAATTCTGAAACCAGATCCGCATAGGCCGTTGCATAACCTTCCGGGGTGGTTGCTTTCACGTCACTGTTATCGATAAGGTAACGGCCCATCACGTAAATGGATGGCGTGCCTCTGACCTTAAAGGCTTTAACCATGGCGTCCTGACGAGCGATAAATGCCTTAACCATCATGCTATTTTTCGCATTGTTATAGGTCTCAGGGTCGATGCCCGCGTCACGGAATATCACGGCGATATCTTCCGGGGTATTGATCGATTTGTCACGCTGAACGGCGTTAAAAATCGGGTGTTCAACTTGCTCCGTCACGCCCATTACCGAGGCAATCGCCCAGGCTTCGCTCAGCTCATGGCCGAATTTCCCCATCGCACTGACATGGTACTGCACAACCTTTTTCCCTTCAGGCAGCACCTTGTTAATAGTAGAAACGACCGGGTATTTATCAGCGAACAAGTAACAGGGTCCGCAGTAAAATGAGAAAAATTCCACGACTTCAGGCGCATCAGTGACGGGATCCTGAAGTGTGCTGTAGGGTTTGGCGAGTGCGCTGGTGCAGAATAAAAATAAGGTCAGAGCGGCGGCTGACAAATATGATTTTTGCATGGGTTTATCCGGTTCAGGAGTTGAATGATGGGAATCATACCAGGAAGAAAAGATATATGCTTGAGAGGATTATTCTATGCGGAGCCTCGTGTAAGTTCTTTAATCGAGGACAAAGAAAAGTACCTGCTGTGCATATTTGTTGAAACTGTGGATCGGTTACAGTACGGCAACGTGATTCAAGTATAGAATGGTTTATTTATTCGGTATCTCAGTGTGTTAAGGAAGAAATAGTGCAGGGTCTCTACATTTTTCTCTGTCTCGTCGGTACCGTTTTACCTCTCTCCCAGTTTATTCCCTGGCTGGTGGCACATGGACTCGATGTACCGCTTCTGTTGCTGCAAGCCACTGCCAGTCCTGTCGCCGCCTTTGCCTGGTCAGATGTACTGATTTCAGGTATTACCGTCGCTATCTTTATTGGTGTCGAGGGGCGAAGACAAAGCATGCGTCACTGGGGGTGGTCATTATGCGCACTTGTGGTAGGGCCATCCCTGGCGTTACCTCTGTTCTTGTTGTTGCGGGAGCGACATCTTGCTGCAAGGCAGAGAGATGCGGCCCTCAGTCACCCGCCCTGAGCCTGCATTTGCCCGCCTCTGTTTATGACGGAAGAGTCAGGGAAAAACGGTTTTGCAGAACATCGGCAATACTGTCTTCCGTCAGTTGCCGTTTTTCTACTCCACTGGCGGTGATAGTCTTCAGAATATCACCCAGTAATATCAGACGACCTTCGGGACGGTGTTGCACGACCAGCAGTTTCTGGACAAATATTGCGTCAGGGTGAGTCGAATTCAGGTAATTAGCCGGCACAAAATCAATCCATTCCTGGGGGGTTAGATCAAAGCCGTACTGATTGCACCATTCGCCTTCGACCTTTGCCTGTAGCAGATACTCGTCGTTAGCATCCCGACTGAGGCGGAAAGTGTCGAAATCCTGCACAATATCGCTATCAAGTCCATCCAGCGCCATCGGCGCGCGGATACCATAGCTGCCAAATCCCAGGTCGCACAGCCACTGACGACCTTCGACTTCAGCCACGACGGCCATATGGGTCTTCGGTCGACGCACCGGATAGAACATCGGTCGTGCGGCAACAAAACGGTAGCGAATACCTAATGCTTCCAGCGCCATAGCAAAGAGCCCGTTAACTTCGTAGCAGTAGCCACCTCGAGCCTGGTGCAACAGCTTGTGGGTAATCTCTTCCGGCACCAGTGAAACAATCTGTCCTGCCTGAACATCCAGATTTTCAAAAGGAACCGAAAACAGTTGATGACGCATGATAGCGTGCAGTGTGGCGGTATCGGCAGACGCGTGGCCGCTGTAGTGGATACGGCGTAAATAATCAGTCAGGGTAAAGTTCGCGCTATACATAATGTCTCCTTGAAAGGGGGATGTCCGATACTATAGATGGCGTATCTTATTGCCTGTATAGTCAGATTTATCGAAAATCAGACTGTACAGAAAGTGATGTCCGCGCCTTCTCAATTATCCCCACACTACCGGCGAATTGCCGCGATGCTCCGTCTTACCATTGCTTCAGGCGCATTACGGATTGGCGATCGCATGATTTCTGCCAGGAAGCTGGCTGAACGTGAGCAGGTTAGCCTGCCAACCGCTCTGGAGGCGCTTCGCTGCCTGGAAGCTGAAGGTTTGATTGAAGCTCGGCCGCGTTCCGGTTACTTTGTCTGCCAGCTTAACAGGGGCAAGCCTGTAGCGGTTTCCTATCCTTTATCCGCACCCGTACCGGTAACTATGTCGGCGGTAGCCCGGTCGTTATTCAGCAGTGCAGAAATCCGTCTGGTACCGCTTGGCGCCGCACTTCCGGATCCAAAATGGCTGCCTGGAGAAACCTTACAGCGGGCGTTACATGCAGCAGGACGCCGGCTGGAAGCCCACGGTCAGAACTATAGCCTGCCGCCGGGTAGGGTGGATCTGCGTAATAAAATAGCCGCGCGTGCCGCACAATGGGGAGCGCGTTTTGGTGCCGATGAACTGGTTATCACGGCGGGGGCAACTCAGGCACTGCGCCTTGCATTACGGGCGGTTTGTCAGCCGGGTGATGTGGTGGCGATTGAACAGCCAGCCTATTTTGGCACGCTGTTATTGCTGGAAGATCTCGGACTGAAAGCACTCCAGATCCCAACCGATCCGGTTGAAGGTCTGTTGCTGGTGCCACTATCTGAAGCCATTGAGCGTCATCGTCCTGCCGCAGTGCTAGCTTCTCCCACAGTACAAAACCCACTCGGAGCCAGTATGTCCGTCGCACACAAGCAGGCGCTGGTTGCCCTGCTTGAAAAGGCGTGGATCCCTTTAATTGAAGATGATGTGTATGGTGACTTGGTAGGAGAAAGCCAGCGTCCTCCGGCCTGCAAAGCCTTTGATCAGAATGGCAATGTTATTTACTGTAGTTCCTTGTCAAAAACCCTGGCACCGGGCTGGCGAATCGGCTGGGTGGCGGGTGGACGCTACCATACCCAGGTGTTGCAGGCGCGCATGGCGGGGGACTGGGCCGGTGCCCCTTTGCTTGAAGCCGCAGCGAGCGAAATTCTGGCGAGTGGCGATTACGAACGTCATCTGCGCCGTTTGAAACGCAGACTGACGGAGGGAGTAAAAGCGGTTATTGCTCAGGTTAAAGCCAGCTTTCCGTCGGGCACGCAGGCGGCTGTACCGGCCGCTGGTTTTTTGTTGTGGGTCGAACTGCCGCAGCAGATCGATGCGCTGGAGGTACATCGCCGGGCGCTGGCGCTGGGTATTGGTGTCAGTCCGGGTCCCTTGTTTTCGCCAAAGGCCGAACTACAGAACTTCTTAAGGTTAAATTGTGCTAACGAGCCCACGCCTCAGCTGTTAAATGCCGTGGCACAGATCGGCGGAATTTGCCATGAACTCGCTAAAAACAGTGGGGAATAGCGGTTTTTTGCCAGCGATAAACCGATAATAAAAAACCCTGCCAGAAGATAAGCAGGGTTTATTGCCAGGCTAAAGACTACTCTGTTTCAATAGATGACAGCAGGGCGTTCTGAATGATTTTCTGTGCTTTAAGTGGATTTTGTTCCAGTTGAGCGGCCTGCAACGCAGGAATATCGAGACGGTCCAGAGCACGGTAGATGTGCTTGAGGAAACGGATCGACAGATTCGCCGCTTCAACGTTATCTTCACGGAACGGGAACTGATCGAGCTGCCACACGCCGTCCCAGTTATTTATTTTCAGCACATAGAAGAACTCAAAAACTTCTGTCATATGTACGGTGCCGACAACCAGGTCGTCATCCCAGCCACGCAGGTTATCGTTAACGTCCATACCAAACAGGCGTCCTCTGTCGATAATCAGCTGCGCTGAATCCGCGGGCGACTCTCCGGCAAACAGAGCATGACCAAAGTCCAACAGGACACCCACGTTATCCAGCCCAATCTCTTCAATACCCAGCAAGGTGCGAGCCGCCGAATCCCAGGTCATTTTTACACGTGGTTCGCGAGGTTTGTATTCAATGGCAAATTTTACGTCAGGGTTTTTACCCGCCAGTTCACGCATGCCGTTTACGGCCAGCGCCCATAAGTTTTTATGGTCTACCTGGAAAGGATAATCCCAGCCATCCTGACCCGGCCAGACTTTTACGTAGCTGGCGTTAAGTTCGCGCACGACCACCGCGGCTTCATGCATCAGCGCAATCGCCTCAGCGCGCACTGCCGCATCCGGATGGGTAAAAGCACCGCGGGAAAATTTACGCAGATAAATCTCAGGGGTGATACCGATAGCTTTCAGACCTGCTTCCTCTAAGGCCGCTTTTACGTCTGCAACAGTCACACCCGGAGAGAAGGGATAAGGAACATCAACGTAGGAAAGGTCTTCAACCTGAGAGGCGATTTTGATTTGCTCAAGTGTGCTGAGCGCAGGGCCATAACCATCTACGGCATAGCGATCGACATAGTTAGCAAAATGCCAAAGGCCTGCACCAAATTTTGGGTAATTGTATTTGCTCATTTTATCTCCAATCCGTAATCATCAGATGTAATTTTTTCAACTCGTTCGGTAATTCTGTCAGGATTTCAACCTGAGCAACGTCATGTAAGAATGAATTCACTTTGGCTCATGAATATATATTCATAATTGAGTTTATATTTATCATTATGTCCTGAACCACGAAATGAAACTACCGTTCTCGCAAGAAAATTAGACAACGCTCGCAATTATTCCGGTTTAGTTGCGAATAAAAACGCGCTTGCACAGAGAATTAAAGGATGAGGAAGGGCCGAATTGGAGGATAGGGAGTATGAGGCAGATAAGATAAGCGAGGCCTACAGGGGGCCTCCAAGAACGGTCATAATAACCGACATCTGCCAGTCGAAATAGGGATTAAATGTCAGCCGCGCATGGATCTTTCCTGCCTCCTGGTAACCCCAGTCAGAGTACCAGACGGGGGCACCCTGCAAACAAGACTGCATATCTGACGGTGACTGACCGTTCCAACAGAATCGCTGCTGAACCTGCTCGCCATATATCCTATTGTCAGGGGAAAAAAGAATCCCCATGTGCGAGAACTGGCTGATGTGATGCTTGGGAATTCGGTCTTCACGAACAATAATTCGCTTTGTATCCTGAAGGTGAGCAGGGGGCGTACCGTACCAGATCAGGCGACTGTCTGGATGGGTAAAACGGGTCTGGAAGATCTCGAGCAGATAGTCGGTATTTAGTACGGAGTCGTGCTGCGCCACCGCCATAAAAACCGGTTTATCATAGGTGTGTTGATTCAGCAGGCTACGGGCGAGTTTGCTACTGCGATAGAATTGCGCAAAACCATTGGTCGGCGTAGTGAGATAGCGCACGCTATTCTGCATCGGCCTTTGCCCGTCAGGTTCGAATAACCACGGGCGAAATTTGGCAACCAGAGGCGTTAACCAGTCCCACGAACTGTTTGAGCGAAAACCGGGAGAGAACAGTACCAGACCCGCGATTTCCGGAGAAGCATAGGCGTAATCGAGAGCCAGATTGGCCCCGGTGGAAAAACCGCCCATATAAACTTTCCCGACATCGTGCTGCATGGCCACCGCCTGTTCGTGAACCACCTGACGCCACTGTTCAAAGGTGACGTCCTTTAGATCGTCAGGGCGAGTTCCGTGACCCGGCAGCAATACCGTACGCACCAGGAAACCCTGCGCGGCCAGCGCCTGTCCGATATCGGTAAATGACCAGGGAGAATCGCCCAGACCATGTACCAGCAGGATACCTTTGTCAGGGGCTGAACCCACGGGACGCCATTCACGGGGAGCGTTCGACATCAGCTCAAAATCTGTCTCAGTTTGTTGAAAGGTGCGACGTTCGCGTAACAGTTTCAGGGTGTTTTCGCGGTAAACCGAAAACTCAACAGTTTCGACCGCTGATGGCTTGTTACCTACGGCCGAGCAGGCACTCAGCATGCTGACGGCAAAAATAAGCAACAGTAGAAACAGCACCGCTGAAACACGACGTTTAGCAGGGCAAATAACAGGTTCAGGCATAGTGCGACTCTTGTCAGGCTGTTTTACGGGTATGACAGCAAATAAGCCGCTGAATACGAAATATAAAAAATGACTATCAGCTGCTTGTTATCTCATTTACCCAGGCCTGCGGCAAGAGTTACTGTAGAAGTGTGGTAAGAGAGTGTGCCTTAATTTTACGGCGTCGTTCGAGAAGTGATACCGCGATGGATTCGACTTCATTGAAGTCCTTTGAGGCGCAGGCTCTCAGGGCCAGATTCCACTTACTTAATATGCAAGCGTTAACGACCAGTTCGCTGTCTTCTTTAAGTCGACCATTTTTAGATAGCCACTGTGCAACATCAGCCCAATCCCACAGCGGAGACTGTCCTTTGATTCGCTGGACAGGACATGGGAAATTACCGTTGCCGCGAGTCCCGTCTTTCAGCATTGCAATCGCCTGACGGGACATTTTTGTCATTTCAGCGATATCACTCAAACCCACAAGGGCAGAGTCGATAGATTCAACAATAGCGCCGATTCCGGCTGATTCGATATTTTCAACCGCGGATGCGATAGCGTCATCCAGTGAATGAGATTCACGATCGAATTCAACATAGACGGAGTTTCCATAGGTACAGATTAGCGCATCGTCACAGCCGTTTTCGTACAGCGTATCTTCCAGCCCTTCTGTTTCACAGGTCACACCGGAGAGTGTCAGAGTGAAGTGATAAAGTGGCATAGAGTACCTCTTTGTTTCGTATTCAGAATTTTCTATTATTCGGTAAAAGGCGGCTATTCCCACCTTTTACCGGGCAAAATCAAGAGCACTGATCTACTTTACACCTGATTTGTCTGGCATGGTTCTCTGCGCTTTTTGGCGTCGACCATACGCTCATTTGGTGATATCGGTGTTCATCTTCAGGGTTACCGCAGCGCAATTTACAAAAACAGTGCGCAGAATCACCTGGTGAAACCCAAGTCCAGCCTCTACTCAACGCATATCCAATGGCCGCCTGGATATGCTTGTTCGGATGTTTCTTCATTCGCCTCCGATATCATGATTTTATTATTGGTGTTGACGAATGTCAACGGGCGATGTGATTCATCCGTTCATGTCCCCACCCTATTGTTCAAACTGTCTACGGCCAGTTTTGAACGGGGCACAGGTTACCAGAACAGGGGAGTCCGACGGCTTCAAAAACCAGTCATTTACCCGATCCGTAGCTGATATCAGAAGAGTTACGTATGAGGGGGCGATCTATTCTCGGCTGGGTTGTTTATGCGATGTTTAAGATATCAGTGACGAGAGGCATTGAGATAAAACAGCAGACACCGGTTATGGATAACAGCGATTTTAAGGGGGCTGAAAGAGGAGGTTACGGACTTTTACATGATTAAGAGATAACGGGGTATATTTTTTGAGTCTAAAAACGATGAAGACTCTTAGATATGCATAACAACAAGAATTTGGCTCCTCTGACTGGACTCGAACCAGTGACATACGGATTAACAGTCCGCCGTTCTACCGACTGAACTACAGAGGAATCGTGTGAACGGGGCGAATAATAGCGGCATCAGGCGCTGCTGGCAAAGGATTTTTTTACCTATTTGTCGTTATCGCGATGTTTTTATTTAATAAATTGCAAACGAATAAAAAAGACACACTTATTCAAATTAATTGAACCCTTATGTTAAACAAATGATATTTATTCTCATCCTGAATCGCGTAGAGTGAACCTATTACTACAAGCTGGCAGGAAAGGCTGTTTTGCGGCTTATCTTCATCAATATGAGAATGAATACCCTATGAAAAGCATTGGATTTTTATCTTTTGGTCACTGGACGCCTTCGCCGCAGTCAGGTACTCGTTCAGCGGCGGACGCTTTGCTGCAATCTATCGATCTGGCGGTAGCTGCTGAAGAACTGGGTGCGGATGGCGCGTATTTTCGGGTGCATCATTTCGCTCGTCAGTTGAGTGCCCCCTTCCCATTACTGGCAGCTATTGGCGCGAAGACCAGCAAGATTGAAATTGGTACTGGCGTGATTGATATGCGTTACGAAAATCCCCTGTATATGGCTGAGGAAGCCAGTGCAGCGGACTTGATTTCCGGTGGTCGTTTGCAGCTGGGGATCAGCCGTGGTTCACCTGAACAAGTGATTGATGGCTGGCGTTACTTTGGTTATCAGCCCGCTGAAGGTGAAACGGAGGCCGATATGGCGCGGCGTACCACAGAAGTATTTCTGGATACATTACGGGGCGAAGGCTTTGCGAAACCTAATCCTCAACCCATGTTCCCGAATCCACCGGGTCTGTTGCGCCCGGAACCTTTTTCTGAAGGTCTGCGCGAGCGGATTTGGTGGGGGGCGGGTTCCAATGCTACAGCCGTCTGGGCAGCAAAACTGGGTATGAACCTGCAAAGTTCAACGTTGAAAGATGATGAAACCGGCGAGCCGTTCCATATACAGCAAGCGGCTCAAATCCGCGCTTACCGTGCGGCATGGGCCGAAGCAGGGCACACACGTACACCGCGCGTTTCTGTCAGTCGCAGTATTTTTGCACTGATGAATGACCGCGACCGTATGTATTTCGGTAGCAGCAGTAACGACAGTGATAAAGTCGGTTTCCTTGATGAGAAAACGCGCGCTATTTTTGGACGTAGCTATGCGGCAGCACCGGATCAACTGGTCGAGCAACTGAAAAAAGATGAAGCTATTGCTGAAGCCGATACGTTATTACTGACCGTGCCGAACCAGCTGGGCGTGGATTATAACGTGCATGTGATTGAGTCTATTCTGAAACATGTTGCTCCGGCGATGGGCTGGCGCGACTGAGATCAGGTTAACTTTTGTAACCGGTCATATTTATCAGGCCCGCCAGATTTCCTCTGGCGGGCTTTTTTCTGCTGACACCGGTTAAAACAGCACCATGGATAAAGCAGAAAGAGCAAGCAGGCCTGCGCAGCTTTGGTTGAACCGTCTGACTAACCTTGCGTCCATCAGGTAATGCTTAATCATCGCGCCAAACCAGGCCCAGACCCCGACACAGGGAAAACAGACCGCGGCGAAAAGTACGGTATAGAGTGCGATATCACTAAATGAAAAGACCGCAGGCAGACAGGTCGATATGGCGACACTGGCCATTATCCAGGATTTTGGGTTGATGAGCTGGAAACAGGCTGCCCCGGTGAAACTCATGGGCTGCGAGTTACTCGTTGTATGAACCTCTCCGGTACTTGCCAGAATCTTCCAGGAAAGATAAAGAATATAGGCAGCGCCGCCATATTTCATGATGACCTGAATAGCAGGAAATCGGGTAAAGATTTCATGCAGCCCCAGACCGACTAACAGGAGCATCAGCGCGCTTCCGGCACTGGCACCAGAGATATGATCGAGCGTTTTACGTGCCCCAAAGCGAACGCTGGAAAAAAGAACCATCAGGTTATTTGGACCGGGGGTGACGGACATCACGACAGCCAGAACCAGAAAGGAACTCAACTGCTGAGCCGTGATATTCATGACGTTCCGTCCCGACTCTCTCTTTTGTAGGGCTGGCGCTGAGGGGCTAAAGACGTCTTCTGCATACAATCTGCTTATTGAATTTTATAAAGAATATTGTCATGGTTAACTGATGGGATGAGTAAAACAACAGGTTTTTTTGATATGAGTAAAGATGTGAATATCGTTCAGACTAAACTGATTCAACAGCCGAAACTGGACGAGAAAGACCGAACATTATTAGCCATCCTCGCCCAGGACGCCTCGCTGAGTTACGCGGAACTGGGCCGTAAACTGTACCTGTCGGCACCGGCAGTACATGAGCGCGTCAAACGGCTTAAAAGTGAAGGGGTGATAACCGGCATAGTGGCCAGGCTGGACAGCAATAAAATCGATCGCCCACTACTGGCCTTTATCCATGTCGATACCTCGAGCTGGGCGGTAACGCGTTCAATACTCTCTTTAAAGTCTCTTTCCGAGATTGAAGAAATTCACACCGTAGCCGGTGATAGTGCCATGCTGTTAAAAGTCAGAACACAAAACACGCAGTCACTTGAAGCTTTGCTGGAAGTGATTCATTCCATTGATGGCTTTACAGGAACACGTAGCTATATCGTATTAACTCCCCATCTTGAAAGAGGGCCGACCCCCTTGCTCTCAGGGTAGGGTTAGCTTTTACTCACTCAAATACCGGCTATCAGATGCTGTGAGGAGGGAATATTGCGGTGAGTAGAAAAGCAAAAAAGCCGCTTAAGTTTCCTTAAGCGGCTTTCTCTAATATGGCTCCTCTTACTGGAAACGAAATATTGTCCAAGAGACTTTGAACCAACAATACGAGGTAGTCAGTAAGCCCACAAAAAGGGCTTCACCACTTTATGCAAATAGGGCCAGGCAAGTATAAACCAGCGGAACTTATTTCGCAGCTATTCACCTCAGATTTTGACTTTATCGCAGCCGTCAGAACATGTCTGTCATTCGGGTAGGATAATTTAAACCACTAATAATTGACTTATAGCCAATAACATTGAAGTCTGGTAACGCCTTGTTCACCAACTGAATAGTGCGCTCAGGATGATTAATGATTAAGTTTCTCTGCTATCCATTCTGAATATAGGTCATCCGTTCGTCTACTCGTCAGAAAGCTAACTACACATGAGTACTCTTCATACAATATTAAATTTTTTTTTAAAACCGCGAAATGTCCCATATCATTAATGAGAATGTGGGATTATTATTAACGGGAGTTCAGATTTGATGTTAAACCTTACTCCATGAAGTTATTGTATTAAGGATATGCAACATCTTGTTCCACCCATGAGTCACACCCAAAGTTAGGAGAATACATAGCTCTGTAAAACTTATATCGCTATAGATAATTACCTATTCATGAACTAACAAAATGAATAGATGGCCTTAAGTAAGGCAATAATAAAAACTCTATTCCAGTGCGAGGATCGAGTCAGTAATTATTGCTGTCCAGCATTATTATTTGTAATATAAACGTTAAAATGGAAGTATGATGAAAAAAACAATCATTGCGGTATCCCTATTAGCATTAACCAATGCTGCCTTTGCTATCGATGGCACTATTCATTTCTCTGGTGCATTTACCGATTCTCCTTGTGAGGTAAATATTAATGGTTCAGAAACTAACGGTAATAATTCAATAAACGTAAATCTGGATACTTGGGGTACTGCCAATTACCAAAACAATGTTGGGGCAACAACCGATCTTAAACCAATCACCATCAGCCTATCAAACTGTCCGAATATGACTCAAGCAAACATTCGTTTTAATGGTACAGTTGATGCTACCAATCCAGAGTTATTTGCTATTGAAACGGGTGAAGAAACAGCAAGTAATGTCGGTATAGGTATTTACAAATCCTCTAATACCTCCGATATCATTACTCCAAATGACCGTGCTGTATCCATCCCATTAACTGCACAAACGGGTGATTACACATTCTATGCCAGCTATATGACAACGGGCAGTTCAGTCGGTGAAGGTGCGGCTAACTCCGATGTTACTCTTGATATCTCTTATGAGTAATCATTGATTCTATTGGCTCTATTCAAGTGGAATAGAGCCAATAGATATATATTAAAGGAGTAGATAGTCCGTGTTATCAACATACATTAAGCCTTTTATAACCTTATTGTTATTGACCTTCACATTTGAAAGCCATGCTGGAGTCGTCATTGGTGGGACTCGTGTTATTTATGATGAGAGTAAGAAGGAAGTCTCTGTTTCTATTCGTAATCCGGACAATGTACCTTATTTGATTCAGTCCTGGCTTAGTAATATAGAGCAGCATGAATCGCGTGATATTCCTTTTATTGTCACCCCACCTTTATTTCGTTTAAATGCTGATTCATCCAGCGCATTGAGAATCGTTAAAATAGGTAATTTACCTGATAACCGTGAGTCTATTTATTGGCTTAATATAAAATCTATACCGACATCGAATCCGAATGCAAAAAATCAATTAAATATTTCCGTGAACAGCCGAATTAAACTTTTTTATCGTCCAGCATCACTAACGACACAAGATGCAGCGGAAGCTTATAAAAAAGTAAAATTTTACCGTTCTGGAGACCAAATTTACGCCAAAAACCAGACACCATTCTATATTTCTATGGGGTCATTGAATGTAAATGGCCGTGAATTACCGAATCCAGGGATGATTTCCCCTATGAGTGAGAAAAGTTGGTCTATACCCGCTGCCCCATCTTCTGAATTACAGATAAATTGGTCTGTGATTAACGATTATGGTGGCAGAACCTCGGTTAATTCTCACATTAAAAAGTAAAATTTCTGCACAGTGACTTGGATGAGTAGTAGCCCTACGTTTTATATAAAATAGGGGGTGCTCACCATTCTTAGTATTGAAAAAAACAATACATATCCGGCAAGCGATAGATCTCATGAAAAAAACGCAGATTTCCAAAAATAAAAACCGTTATTTATTGAAAACAAAATTTCGCTATTTTCCTCTTTCGTTATGGATCACCGTCGCGTTATTATCGGGAGAATGGGTGAAGGATGCCAAAGCCAATGATTATTTTAGCCCTAACTCGCTGGATAAAAGAGGCGTGCAATCTATTGCTAATATAGACAGTCTATCGGTATTTGCTCAATCCGAAGGACAATTGCCAGGAACCTATATGGTGGATGTCTATATCAATAACGAACCTGTTGGGCTTAATACCATCAACTTTATTGCCAATAATAGTAATCAATTACTTCCAGAGTTAACCAAACGGCAGCTTATCGATTGGGGACTTAACCCAAAAGCGTCATCTGAATTCTCTGATCTTGCTGACGATACCGTCGTTACATCACTGGTCGAGTATATTAGCGGCGCGTCGACAAAGTTTGATTTACCACAGCAAAAATTGTTGCTTAATATCCCACAGATTGCGATGAAATCCACCGCGCGAGGTTATGTATCCCCAGAATTGTGGGAACAAGGTATTACAGCATTGACACTCAATTATGGTTTCACTGGATCTAAAACATGGCAGAAAAATAATGAAGAGCAACATGCCAACTTTCTAAGCTTGCGTAGTGGAATAAATTTGAGTGCATGGCGTTTGCGTAACTATTCTGTATATTCCCAAAATAATGACGGGCATCATTGGGAAAACATTAATACTTATTTGGATCGTGATATTGCACGGCTAAAGAGTCAGTTTACCGTGGGGCAAATGGCGACCTCAGGAAACATCTTTGATAGTGTTCAATTTACAGGGGTTAGTCTTGCCTCTGATGACAGCATGTTACCTTACAGTTTACGTGGTTTTGCCCCTGTGGTAAGGGGAATAGCACAAAGTAATGCCAAGATCACCGTTAGACAAAATGGCTATATTATTTATCAAACCTATGTATCTCCAGGGCCATTTGAAATAACCGATCTCTATCCGACATCGGCCAGCGGTAATTTAGATGTCTCAGTAGAAGGGATGGATGGCAGTGAGAGAACTTTCGTAGTACCGTTTTCTTCAGTGCCCATCATGCAACGTGAAGGCCAACTCAAGTATTCCGTGGTTGGAGGGAAATATCGGGCATATTCTGACCAAAATAAAACACCGCATTTTGTACAGTCAACATTAATATATGGCTTACCATGGGATGTGACACTGTATGGAGGAGGGTTATATTCACCCGATTACCAAGCGGCAGTACTTGGCTCTGGATTAAATTTAGGTGATGTGGGTGCATTTTCTTTTGATGTTACCAACGCTAGAACACAGTTTGATGTTGTAGTCGCAGAGAGTTTATACCAGGGTCAATCCTATCGTTTTCAATATGCCAAGAGTTTATTAAATAGCGGCACGACCTTAACACTCGCTGGCTATCGTTATTCAACTGAAGGATATTATGATTTCGCCGAAGCGAATGATTATTATCAGGCGCGTACGCATTTTAATAAGCGTTCCCGTGTTCAAGCGAATATCAGCCAAACGTTAGGGTCGTATGGATCACTGTTTATTAACGCTTACCAACAGGATTTCTGGGGACGGCAAGGACAGGAAAAGACTCTGAGTGCCGGATATAACGCTAATTGGGGAAACATTACCTATGGTTTCAATTATATCTACAGTGAGCTACCCGGTAATAATTCAGCCAACCAACAATTCGCCTTCAATATGAGTCTGCCTTTTGGTGCGTTGATGCCGGGCAGCCGAATTACGACATCAATGAGTACCGATAATAGTGGCATGAGTAACATGCAACTTGGCGTTAGCGGCCAGGCTATTGATAATAAACTGAATTATGGCGTTCAACAAAGCTATGGCAATAAAGGCCAGCAAAACAGCGGTAGCACCTCGGCATCTTACACCGGACGAAACGGGACGCTAAACGGCGGTTACAGCCATAGCGCCCATTCTCAACGGGTTAACTATGGCCTGTATGGTGGACTTATTGTACATGAAGACGGAATAACCGTTTCTCAGCAGTTGGGTGAAACCGTTGCTCTGGTTAGGGCTCCTGATGCCAATGATGTTGCCATTCAGGGACGCACGGGAATAACGACAAACTCACAAGGCTATGCTGTCGTTCCCTATTTAACACCTTACCAACGTAACAACGTTCGGCTCAATGTGGAGACTTTGGGGGAGCATGTTGATTTAGTGAATAACAGTGTTTCGGTTGTGCCGACTCGTGGTGCAGTTGTTTGGGCTGATTTTAAGACAAAAGTTGGATGGCGGGCATTGATTAAATTAACCCGTAATGGAACCGAATTGCCCTTTGGGACCATCGTTGTCGTTGAGAACAAGAATAGCAGCAATAGTGAAGCGTTAACCGGCATAGTTGGTGAACACGGTGAAGTCTATCTGAATGGATTACCTGACACTGGGAGTTTGCATGTTAAGTGGGGTGAAGGGCATGACCAGCAATGTTGGACCAACTTTGTGTTACCTGACAATAAACAACAGCCCGTACTGCAGCTCACAGCAACCTGTAGCGCAGCGTGAATGTTATTCCTATTCAGAGGCGAATACTTCGAGAACAAAGATATAATGAAAAAATTACTCTTATGCTTATCAATGGCGACCTACTCCGTAGTCGGACACAGTGCAAATTTAACCTTATCATCACCCGCTATCCAGTATATTAACCCTGCTGATGCGGTGACCGACCTCAATTTATTAACCGGATCTTGGAATGCTTCGGGAGCCCAGAATCGATTTTGCGAGTATACCTCAAACATGAATAAAGCGGTGATTGAATCATCATCGCCTCTATCTACGTACACAACACAAATCGACGGAGTGACGTACAGCATTTTTTCTTCCAATATGCCCGGTATTGGCTGGATTATGGGGGCTAAAGATACGAATGCCCCCAATTGGACGCCTCTCACCAACTCTCAGACGACGGTCTATCCATTTAGCGCCGGGCAAACTGGTTCAACTAGCTTAGGGTCTAATGTTAGATTCGCATTTGTAAAATTGCCGGGGAATTTGTCGATAGGTTCTAATGCGTTCCCTCAGCAAAAAATTGCTGATTTCAAGTGTTATCGGAATTCAACTATTCTGACGAGTCAGGCGGCGATCTATATCAATACCACAACGATTAATGTGAATGCGCTTGCTTGTCAGGTTGCCACTGCTAAAAACATAGCAATTCCATTAGGAGAGTTTTCCATCACGGAGTTACCGCCGGTCAATGGCAACTTTGGTGAATATTCAACCACCGTGGAGCTAAGCTGTGATTCAGGGGTGACCCCTTGGATGACGGTCTCTGATGCTTCAAACTCCGCCAACACCTCAAATATTATTCAACTTACACCGGACTCTGATGCTCAAGGCGTTGGTGTTCAAGTTTTTTATAATAATGAAGTGATTGCCAAATCATTAGGGCTGGACAGCTCATCAAAAAATAACCTTAACCAGTTTCGGGTTGGGGGAAAAACTACCATGGCTGCCCAACAGGTCTCTGTTCCTTTAAATTTTAAATATATCCGTACCCAACAATCCGTCACACCTGGTGAGGCTAACGCCTCAGCAACCGTGACCTTTTCATATCAATAATGGTTGCGATTAAGCGATCAATGAATAAAAGGGAACCATAATGTACATATCCTGGAAAAATATCGCTTTCTTATTGGTTTGTGGTACTTCCACAGCCCAGGCAGCGGATATTATTTTTAATATCACCGGGGCAATCAAAAATTCGGCGTGTTCTGTTTCTTTTGGCAATAATCAGAAGGTAGCGTTAGGGACATTCAGTACGAGTTATTTCAATGGTGGAGGGGTGAAAACACCATTGCAGCCCTTCACAATCAGGCTGGACAATTGCCCCGATAACTTCAACGATGTCCAAGTGACATTTGAAGGTGATATTGCTGAAGGCAATACACAACTATTAGCACTCCAACCTGGTGGGGCAGAAAATGTGGGCATTGCTATTTATGATAGCGATAAATCCTCACTTATTCCCTTGAATGCTCCATCATCAGGGAAGAGTGTGTCTACAGTACAGGAAACTACGTTAACGTTTTATGCTGCTTACGAGTCTACAGGCGTGGTGACTGAAGGTGCAGCGAATGCAGACGTCAACTTTACCGTTTCTTATAATTAATTTACTTGATGGTTGGTAATTTGGATCACGTTTTTTTTTGAGATCCTAGGTAGCGCGCCGCATCTACTGATGGTGCGGCGTCGCGATAGATTATGCATAGAAACACCCATCTTGCCGTATTCTTAATCTAAAATATGTTTTGTAGGCTCTTTTATCCAGAGTTGATGCCTGAAGCCACCGTTTTTCTCCATTCGCTGCAGCCCGACCGATAGTAACCTCGTCACATACTAGCCCACCTCCGCGCCGGTAAACGTAAACAAACTGCATTGACACGGATCCTCCCAGTGTCGGGATAGTCGCTAATCTCTCTGAAAATCAATTATTTAAGGGAATGGAGTGACAAATGAAACGTGTTTCCCCTGAACCAGTATATGCCAGCCTGTCGTCGTCACAAATCGTACCATGGCTGGCTTATAAAGATGTTTACCTGGCCTATGAGTCAATGTTTTATTGGGTACTGTGACGTTCTGGTGAGGTACACAGCCGGGGACGTCCGGCACGGCGGCAGAAAGTGCCAGTCCCGACAACGTTTACCGCAACATAACCCTATGCCAGCCCTATCGATAACGGGCAGTGATGAGTTCCCGGACGCTGCGGATGAAACTATATGAGCTGAATATCACTCCATCCCACAGCAGCTCCCGGCGATAATGATAACGCTTATGCGGGGAAAGAAACTGGTAACTGCAAGGCCCGGTTATCCTGAATAAGGAACGGGAAAAACAGGCGACTTAAATTAACTGATGATGCCAACTACCTTGACAGTTACCTAAAACGTGCTCTTTTTCATTTTGAACTCTGCAAATCTAAAGATAGAAAATCTAATTATAACTGTCTCATTTTAGGGGGAGTGGACAGTAGGTGATGATTTTCTAACCGATAATTTTGTTATTTGAGTAATGTTCCAAAACTATTTGGAGATTTTAATTAGAAAAATAAACATATCTGAGCGTTATAATAAATAACTCTTCCCTTATCGAGGTCTTATATCCCCATAAGATATTTTAATTCTCACGTATTTTCACTTTCATCTTCCTCTACTTGCAATCCACCAAGTAAAAGCCAGTGATACAGGTCATTGGTTCGTTTAAATCCTAATTTTTTCATGGCTGTATATTTATGAGTACATACTGTTTTTCTACTTAAGCCTAAAAAATCAGCTATTTGCTTCACAGATAATTGTGTTGCTAATGCTTGAAGAATCTGTCTTTCACGTCGAGTAATCACTGATCTGCTTAATCGTTCGGAATAGATATTCTCTAGTGAAGCTGTATATACAGTGTCCAGAATTTTTTTCAATGACTCAACCTCAGCTCCTAAACTTATCTCCTTCTGATAGATGGTCTCTCTATCTAAATTTTTACGTATGATAATTTTCGTTGATTTTTTTTCCCCATTGGCTCGCGGAGTTGAAGTTGTCACCACCCAATCAGCAAGGTTTATATCTTTGAGAGTTCTGAATGTTACAGATATGTTTTTCTCTAGAAAGTATTCTTCAAAAACAACTCTAATGGCCTTCAATAGATAGATGTCCTTATCCCATAGTGCAACATTAATAGAGCTTTTCATTTTAAACCTTATTGATATTTAACAACAAGCAATACGTGAAAGACTAATAGCCTTAATTTTTAGTTAAACTATTTTTTGATGACCGTCTTATAAAATTTATGCGATAACCGTTTCGTAGAGATACATGATAACTGTATCTTTATCCTCTATGTCATGTCAGTGATACAATACGGAGAAAATGGATATTTAAATTACAGTAAAAAATGAATCGCATTATCTTTAGTAACTGTTGCTGCCGTAGGTAATAGCGATAGAATAATCTAAACTGTTTTAAATCCGCAAGAGATTTAAGTTGATCTAACTTAATTACAAATACTTAATCTGTTTGTGTTTGCAATCCCATTTTTGACTTCGATCATAAAATGATTCAGGAGCATTTTTCTTCTTGGTTCAGTACTTGAGGCCATGAGTTGCATACAGTCTGCGTATGGATTAAGTCAAAACAAAGTTTCAAAAAAACATATGATTATAATTTATCTATAAAAAACATATACTTTAAGAATGAAAAGCCAAAATTTTTAACAAAGATAAATTTAACAAAATCTTCTTAATCCTAATTTTTTTCTATTAGATTAGTGTTTTTATACTCTCTTCGACTTTGAAAAAAACTGTAAATTTTTTTTTAAAAGTTAGAGAAAATTCGTCATTTAAAAAATGTTAAAATTTGTTTCTTACTATAAATGGGAGTAGGAATTGTCTTGAGATTAAATTGGGAATAGTCCTGGAAATTAATTTTTGAATATTTTAAGAGGGGGATTTATTAAATAAATCTGGTTAGGAATATTCTTGGATAATATTAAGGTTCGATTTCAATCTCTTCCTTGACGTAAAGATTTCAT
>Ga0308165_1002538_pt1 | contig 21357 bp, 19 predicted proteins | sample PhyWR2_FD_201032 | JGI IMG/M metagenome (GOLD analysis project Ga0308165, IMG submission 201032) | Phyllosphere microbial communities from UC Gill Tract Community Farm, Albany, California, United States - DLSLW.R2 | ecosystem: Host-associated > Plants > Phyllosphere > Unclassified | place: USA... | reverse complement strand
TGCGAAACGCCCCGGCCTTGTCCTTGGCCGGGAAGTACAGGTAATAAGTACCGCCGCGATAGGCCGCGTCGGGCGCCCACATCTGCTTTTCCGCCCAAGGGACATCCTTGACATCAAGCGCTACCGGCCCAAGCGTCACCTTCCCGCCGATCCTGTCCATCGACATGATGCGATAGTCGCGCATTTCAAAGTGGCTGCCGAGGTCGTCCTCGGGCGTCGGCCCGTCGATGTCATGACTGGGATAGACGTAGATCTTCCCGTTCCACACGTGGGCGGAAGGATCCGCGGTGTAGATCTCGGTTACCAGAGGCTGCGAAAGGTATTTGGAATTGTCCGCCTTTGCGTGGTCGACTCCAAGGGACTGCGAGGCCTCCGCCTCAGGGTTGGTTCCGTTACATCCCAGAAGCGCACAGGACGCTGCAAGTAGCGACAGAAATGGGGTCATTTTAGGCACATCAATCTCCCAGCACTGATGTTTCAGCGACCAGATAGCGCTATCATTCTTTCAGCGAATGAATCAAGTTTTGATGATGAGGTTGCCTCGTTTTCCGGGCAGATTGGCCGCGCAAATAAGCTCGTAGTGCATAGTCCCAGGACGTGATGGCGCATATTCGTCTTCATCACAGCGAGGATAGCGATGGGCGAGGTTCTTAGCGTGAGCCCCAAGACCACGCACATCATTCGAGGCGAGCTGCAATCACCCCCGCGCTAGCCTGAGAATGATTTTTACAGACGGAACGTCACGTAGGCGGCAGCATAGAACAAGTCGCGCCCCGGCTTGAATTTCTCCGAAACGTCGCCGTAGATGGTGTAGAAGCCGAGTGTGGTGTAGGGGTTGAGCGCATAGCGCCCGGCCGCTGTGGCTCGCTTGCCGAAAAAGCGGGAGTCGGTTTCATCGGCGCGGCGCAGCACTTGCCCGCCCAGCGAATAGACGCCGTCGTGGATCGAGGTGCGCCACAGCCCTGCCACCGAGAAGTCGAGCGTCAGCTTTGCTGTCGGCTGGAGCGTCAGCATCGGCTGGAAGATCGTCAGGTTATGGGGCCCAAGGTCGCCGTTGTAGGTTAGCGGCTTGGGGAACAGCGGGCCGTAGGTTCCGGCCTTGCCGTCGCCGGGATTGCGGTCGCCCGAACCCACGTCGACGCGCAGCGCCAGCTTGGGCTTCCACCCGCCCTGCCAGCCGTGGGCGATGGTGCCGGTGACGTAATAGGCATCGATGTCGAGGTTGCCGAACGAACCCCATTGCCGGATGCCTTCCACATCGACGCTCCAGGCATCGGCCTTCCCGGCATAGCGCAGCGAGAGCGTGCGGCGCCGGTCGCGCGCGGCGGGCGCGGTGGCGAAGGACACGCTGGCGCGGTCGGAGGAAACGAACAGCATTTCGGCACGGCCCGTATGTGTGCCGGCTCCGAAAGTGCGCCCGGCGTGGAGCCCGGTCAGGTCGTAGTCGTGGTTGGTCTCGTCATCGAACGTGCCCAGCTTTTCCAGCACCGCATGGCCGGTGAGAAAGCCGCCGTCCCAGGGCCCCATCGTGCCCATGACGCGCAGGAGGTCCAGCGAGCGGCGGGTGTTGGCGCCTTCGCGCATGTCGAACACCGTCTGGTTGCCGATGCCGATTTCCTGCCGGCCTAATCGCGCGGTCACCCGGGCCGAACCGACCGGCACATGGGCCTCGACGAAGGCCTGGTTGAAGTCCAGCCGGCCCTCCTCGATCGGCGCGACCACGGAATCGAGCCCGGTGCTGGTGGCGTGCTCCAGGTCCACGAAGGCGCGGAACAGGCCCTCGACCTGGAGATCGGCCCAGACGCGGGTGCGCTGCTGGAAATTGCCGTCGTCATCCTGCGGGCCGCGACCCCAGCGCTCGCCGATGCGCAGTTCGGGCCGCAGGCGCAGTTCCCCGCCGAGCGAGGCATATGTGTTGCCCGCCAACGGAATGTACTTGATCCGGGTCCAGAGATTGGTGTCGCGAACGGCGCGGAAGCTGGAATAGTCCTCGTCGTGGTTGATCGGCTTGAAGGCCGGTTTGGGCGCCTTGGGGCGGTTCGGGCTTTGCGGGGCAGTGATCTCCTTCCCGGTGGATGTGGCGGGCTGCGCTGTAGCGGGGGCCTCGGCGGTGGCCTGCGCCGATACCGGCGCCTGGGCGGGGACTTGTGCGGGCACCTGCGCGGTGGCTGCGGTCAGGGCATGCGCCATGATCTGGAACATCGATACTCTCCCAATTTCTCGTTTGTTCTGAAGGGGGCGGCCCCATCAAGGCCGTCAAGTCGACGCGGCTATGTCGTCGCTGCCTGGCGCCGCGATCTGGATGCGAAAATCTGTAGCAAGTGGACGGCCATCCCGAAGATCAGGCCCCAGAAGGCGGAGCCGAGGCCCGCCAGCGTCATGCCCGAAGCGCTTACCGCGAACGTGACAAGCGCCCCGTCGCGGCCCTGCTCCGCGCGCAAGGCGGTGCTGAGCGAGCCGGAGACGACTGGAAACAGCGCCAGCCCGGCCAGCGCGGCGATCAGGGTCTTGGGCAAAGTGGCGAACAGGGCCAGCACGGTCGCCGCGAAAGCGCCGAAGACCAGGTAAGTCACGCCGCCCGCGATCCCCGCGAGATAGCGCTTCGCCGGATCGGGGTGCGCGTCCGGGCCGAGGCAGATCGCGGCGGTGAAAGCCGCCAGGTTCAGGCCGTGGCAGCCGAACGGGGCCAGAAGGATAGAGCCTATGGCGCTTGCCGAGATGATCGGGCGCGCGGGCGGCGCCTCGTAGCCCGCGGCGCGCAGCACGGCGATGCCGGGAAGGAACTGCCCGGTCAGCGCCACGACCGCCAGCGGCAGGGCAATACTGGCGGTGGCCGCCCAGTCGAACCGGGGCGTGGTCCAGACCGGCATGGTCAGGCGGGGGGTGCCGACCGTCCCCGAGAGGCCGCCGTCGAGCATGGTCAGCACTACGCCCGTCACCAGTACGGCCACGACGGCATAGCGCGGAGCGAGCACGCGTCCGGCGAAGAAGGCGGCGATCATCGCGATCACCAAGAACGGCGCGGAGGGCACGGCGCCGATCATGTCGATCACGAAGCGAAACAGGATGCCGGCCAGCATGGCGGCGGTGATCGCAGCGGGCAGGCGTTTCATGAGCCGGTCGAACGCGCCCGAAGCGCCGACGATCAGCACCGCGAGGTTGGCGATGATATAGGCGCCAACGGCCGTGGCGAAATCGGTCTGCGGCAGCATCGTCACCAGCAGCGCCGAACCCGGCGCCGACCACGCCACCACGATCGGCACGCGCCAGCGCCAGCTCAGCACGATGCCGAGGAGCCCGCTGCCGATCGAGATCGCCCAGATCCACGAGGCGACGACCGCCGGCTCCAGTCCTTGCGCGGCCTGAAACACGATCACCAGAGGTCCGGCATAGGATATGGTGGTGGCGATGACCCCGGCGATGATCGCCGGGATCCACGATGTCTGGCCTTGTGCCGGGCGCGCCTCGATGGTGGTGGTCATGATCGTCGGTTCACGCCGCGAAGGCGTAGGCTTCCCGGCTGCGCTGCTGGCGGCGGCTCACCATGTAAAGCGCGGTCGCCAGCACTGAAACGAGGCCCGGAATGGAGAAGGCGAGGAAGTTGAGCGCCATCGGCAGTTCGGCCGCGAGCAGCAGTCCGCCCAGCATCGGCCCGACGATCGCGCCGACCCGGCCCATTCCCGAGGCCCAGCCCAGCCCTGTGGAGCGAACGGAGAGGCTGTAGAACTCCGCGACGCTGGCATAGAGCAGGATCTGCGTGCCGGTGGTGCCGGCCCCGGCGATGAAGATCAGCAGGTAGAGCACCGGCATGGCACTGTTCAGGCCGAGCAGCGCGATGCACAGCGCGCCCAGAGCGAAATAGGCCATGACCACGCGGGGCAACCCGAAGCGGTCGGCCAGGCGGCCGCCCAGGATCGCGCCGAACATGCCGCCGAAATTGAGCGCGAGCAGGAACGAGAGGCTGGATCCCAGGCTGTAGCCAGCGCTGCGCATCAACTGCGGCAACCACGAACCCAGCGCATAGACCATCAGCAGGCAGCAGAAGAAGCACAGCCACATGGACAGCGTGCCCAGCGTGCGGTCATGCCGGAACAGTTCGCCCACCGAGGCGCGGCCGGTGTCAGCCTCGCGCAGCACCAGCGGAGCGCCAGAGCCGGCTGCCGGAGAGAGCTGGCGAAGGATCGCGCGAGCCTTGTCCTCTTCGCCCTTGCGGACCAGGAAACCGACCGATTCCGGCAGACCGCGCAGGATCAGCGGAAGCAGTGCCAGCGGCACGGCGGCGGCCAGGAACATCGCCTGCCAGCCGAACCTTGGCAGCAGCCAGATGCCCAGCCCCGCCGCGACCATGCCGCCCACGGCGTAGCCGCTGAACATCAGCGCCACGAGCGTGCTGCGCATCCGCTTTGGGGCATATTCGTTGGTCAGCGCGACGGCATTGGGCATGAGCCCGCCGCAGCCCAGGCCCGCGGCAAAGCGCAGCACGCCGAACATCGTCGGCGTCGTCACGAAGCCGTTCAGGAAGGTCGCGGCGCTGAACAGGGTGAAGCAGACGGTGATGCACTTCTTGCGGCCGATCCGGTCACCCATCGGTCCGAACAGAAGCGCGCCGGACATCATGCCGAACAGCGCCCAGCTTGCCAAAGAACCGGCTTGCGGCGCGGTAAGTTGCCACTGCTCCATCAGCTTGGGAAGAACGACACCGTAAATGAATACGTCGTATCCATCGACTATAAGCAGCAATGCGCAGGCTATAACTATCTTGAGATGCAGATTTCCAAATCTGGCTTCGTCGATAAGGCGACTTACATCGATACCTTGCATATCGATTCCTCTCCCATTTCACGTTGTGTGATTTCCCGGGAAAGTGAATGCCGTGCAGACGATCAACAAATACCGTTTAAGTACAATGCGAATACGCAGCGGGTATAGCCGGAAACATGCCGGTCACAATTCCTCGCCCAGCGCGGCGGGCACGTCGTAGCCCCATTGCGCATATTGCCGCGCGATCACCGAGGCCATGAGCGCCAGTTCGGGAGAGCGGTCTCCCGGGCGGTGGCTCATGATGATGGGGGAGGTGGCCGGCTCCACCAGTTCGCGGAAGGCGACATCGTGGCTGCGTGCGCGGCGTACCGATTCCGGGACGATGGCCATGCCTTCCTCCGCCGCGACGAGGCCGATGGCGATCTGCAGTTCGCGCGCCTCGTGCACGATGCGCGGCTCTATCGAATGGTCGCGAAACAGCGAGATCACCTGGTCGGCATAGCTGGGGCGAGGCGCGCGCGGGTAGATGATCTGCGGTTCTTCGGCCAGTTCGCGCAGCGAGATCGGCCCGCTTCCGGTGGCCAGCGGATGGTCGACCGGGAAAGCGGCCACGAGTTTTTCGTTGCGCAGGATGATGCGGCGGACCGAAGGATCCTCGAAGCGGATGCGGCCGAAGCCGACATCTATGCGCCCGTCCTTCAGCGCGGCGATCTGGTCCAGCGTAGTCGCTTCCACCATGACCAGTTCCACGTTCTCCGCCGCCTTGCGGAATTCGCGGATCAGTTCGGGCAGGCGTGCATAAATGGTGGAGGCGACGAAGCCGATCACCAGCCGTCGCCGCTCGCTGGTGGCCGCCGCCCTCACCATCGCCTCCACGTCTTCCATGCGCGCCAGCACCTGCAGGGCCTGTTCGTGGAGCAAGCGGCCAACGGCGGTGAGCCGCAGCGGGCGCGTGCCGCGATCGAGCAGCGGCGCGCCGACATGCGCCTCCAGCTGCTGGATCGCGCGCGAAAGCGGTGGCTGGGCGATGTGCAGCCGCTCGGCGGCGCGGTTGAAGTTCCCTTCGTCCGCCACGGCCACGAAATAGCGCAGAAGGCGCACGTCCATCACGATAACATACCTCTCAGGTATAGGCCCGTAACCGCATTGATCTTTGCAGCCGTTGCGACCGAGGCCTACTTTCCTGTCGAAAGCTAAACATTCGGGAGAGCCGCTGCAATGGCCCTGTTGAGCCAAGCTGATACCTTAATCGTCGATGTGCCGACGATCCGCCCGCATGTTCTGGCAATGGCCACGATGCATTCGCAGGCGATGGTGATCGTGCGCCTTACCGATAGCGACGGCGTCGAAGGCATCGGCGAAGGCACCACCATCGGCGGCCTCAGCTATGGCGAGGAAAGCCCGGAAAGCATCAAATCCGCCATCGACACCTATATCGTCCCGGTCCTGAAGACCTGCGATATCAGCCGTGTCGGCGCCACGATGGCCAAAGTGGCCAAGTGCGTGCGCGGCAACCATTTCGCCAAGTGTGCGGTCGAAACCGCGCTGCTGGACATGGCGGGCAAGCGCCTTGGCGTGCCGGTATCCGAACTGATCGGCGGCGGCCGCGTACGTGACGAAATGCCCGTCGCCTGGACCCTCGCCAGCGGCGACACCGCGCGCGACATTGCCGAGGGCGAGGAAATGCTCGCCCTGCGCCGCCACCGCATCTTCAAGCTGAAGATCGGCAAGCGCGACGTGCGGGCAGACGTCGCCCATGTCGGCGCGATCTGCAATGCGCTGGGAAACCGCGCCAGCGTGCGCGTGGACGTGAACCAGAACTGGAGCGAGGCGCAGGCCAAGCTGGGCATGGCGATGCTTCAGGACGTGGGCTGCGACCTGGTCGAACAGCCCATCGCCGGGGACGACATTGCGGCGATGACCCGCCTTGCTACCGCGCAGGCGGTGCCGCTGATGGCGGACGAGGCGCTGCACGGCCCGCGCACGGCGCTGCGCATCGCCTCGGCCGGGGCGGCGGGCGTCTTCGCGCTGAAGATCGCGCAGTCGGGCGGGTTGTTCGCCACGGCCGAAGTGGCGGCGATCGGCACGGCTGCGGGCATCGGCCTCTATGGCGGCACGATGCTGGAAGGCGGCGTGGGCACGGCGGCTTCGGCCCATGTCTTCGCCACCGTTCCTGAGCTGGCTTGGGGCACCGAACTGTTCGGCCCCCTGCTGCAGACCGAGGAAATCCTCACCGAGCCGCTCGGCTACGGCGATTTCGCGCTGAAGGTGCCGACCGGCCCCGGCCTCGGCATCGCGCTCGATCCCGACAAGATCGCCTTCTTCCGGCGCGACCGCTCGACCACCGTGGCCGCGCCCACCCTTCACGCCGTAAACGCAGGAGCCTGAGCCATGCTGTTCATGGTCGAAATGGACGTCAATATCCCGCTGGACTTCGATGCCGCGGAAGCCGCCAGGATCAAGGCCGCCGAGAAGGCCTATTTCCAGAAGCTCCAGACTGCCGGTGTATGGCGCCACATCTGGCGCAAGGTCGGCCTCTATTCGAACGTCTCGATCTTCGATGTCGAGAGCAATGCGGCGCTGCACGACACGCTCATGGGCCTGCCGCTCTACCCCTTCATGACCATGAAAATCACGCCGCTCTGCCGGCACCCATCCTCCATCCATGACGACGATCGCTGATCGCCGGAGCCACTGAATACAGTCCTTGGGAGAGAACAAAATGGACGTCAGCTTCGTAAAGACCCCGGAAATCCAGCAGCTGCTCGACCGCGCCGTCGGCGTGAACGAGAGCGGCGGCAGCCCGCGCCTCAAGGCGATCATGCGTGACCTTACCGAATCGGTGATGGAGCTGATTGTCCGCCACGACATCTCCGAAAGCGAGTTCTGGCTCGCCATGAAGTACTTGTCGGACAGCGCGGGCGAGATCGGCCTGATCGTGCCGGGCACGGGTCTTGAGCACTTCCTGGACCTCTACATGGATGCCAAGGATGCCGAGGCCGGCCTCACCGGGGGCACCCCGCGCACCATCGAAGGCCCGCTCTACGTCGCCGGCGCGCCGCTGGTGGAAGGCAATGCCAACCTCAGCGTCGACGAGGACGAGGGCACTACGGTCCTGCACATGACCGGGCATGTCACCGGCCCCGACGGCGAGGCGGTGGAAAACGCCATCGTCCACGTCTGGCACGCCAATTCGAAGGGCTGGTATTCGCACTTCGATCCCACCGGCGAGCAGACCCCGTTCAACAATCGCCGCCGCATCAAGCTGGGCAACGACGGGCGCTATGCGTTCCATTCCAAGCAGCCGAGCGGCTATTCGGTGCCGCCGGGCGGTTCGACCGACCAGTTGATGCAGGCGCTGGGCCGCCACGGCAATCGCCCGGCCCACGTCCACTTCTTCATCGAGGCGCCGGGCTACCGCACGCTGACCACGCAGATCAACTTCGGCGACGATCCCTTTGCCGAGGACGACTTCGCGTTCGGCACCCGCCCCGGCCTTCTGCCGGTGCCCAGCCGCCAGGGCGACAGCGCCTACATCCAGTTCGACTTCCAGATGCAGCGCGCCGCCGACGAGAGCGACGAGCACTTCTCCGCGCGCACCCGCGCCGAAGCCGAACCGGAAACAGAAACGGCCTGACCGCCAGTAATAACGGGAGACAGGATCATGTACGAACGCCTCATGCACCGGGTCTCGACCGCCGTGGTCGATGACGTCGAAACCGGCTCATTCCGCTGCCGCCGGGACGTCTTCACCGACCCCGCGCTGTTCGAACTGGAAATGAAGTACATCTTCGAAAGCAACTGGGTGTACCTCGCCCACGAAAGCCAGCTTCCGAAGAAGAACGACTACTTCTCCACCTTCATCGGGCGCACCCCGGTGATCCTGTCTCGCGCCAAGGACGGCGGCATTACCGGCGTGGTCAATGCCTGCGCGCATCGCGGCGCCAAGCTGTGCCGCCGCAAGCGCGGCAACCAGCCGCTGTTCGTCTGCCCCTTCCACGGCTGGAGCTTCAAGACCGACGGCACCCTGCTGCGCGCCAAGGACGCCAGCACCGGCGCCTATCCGGAAAGCTTCGACCACGAGGGATCGCACGACCTCACCCGCGTTCGCGTGGAGAGCTATCGCGGCTTCGTGTTCGGTTCGCTGAACCATGACGTGCTGCCGCTGGAGGACCACCTGGGCGAGGCGAAAGTCATCATCGACCAGATGGTGGAGCAGGCGCCCGAGGGGCTGGAAGTGCTGACCGGCAATTCCACCTATACCTTCGACGGCAACTGGAAGATGCAGATGGAGAACGGCTGCGACGGCTATCACGTCAGCTCCGTTCACGAAAACTACCAGTCCACCATGGGCCGCCGCGCCGAGGGCGGGACCAAGGCGGTTGACGCCAACGGCTGGTCGAAAGCACCCGCCAGCGGCGTCTACGGCTTCGAACACGGGCACATCCTGCTCTGGACGCAGGTTATCAATCCCGAAGTGCGGCCGATCTGGAACCACAAGGCGGAACTCGACGCCCGGCTGGGCGAGGACCGGGCCCGGTTCATCATCGAGCAGACGCGCAACCTGGCGCTCTATCCCAACGTGTTCCTGATGGACCAGTTCTCCACGCAGATCCGCGTCGTCCGCCCGATCGACGTGCACACCACCGAAGTGACGATCTACTGCTACGCCCCCAAAGGCGAAAGCGCCGAGGACCGCGCGCACCGCATCCGCCAGTACGAGGATTTCTTCAACGTCACCGGCATGGGCACGCCCGACGATCTGGAGGAATTCCGTAGCTGCCAGAAGGCCTACGAGGGCGCGGGCGAGCTGTGGAACGACCTTAGCCGCGGCGCCGCCCGCTGGATCCACGGGCCGGACGCGAATGCCACGGCGATGGGCATGAACCCGCTGCTCTCCAGCGAGCGCAGCGAGGACGAGGGCCTGTTCGTCCGCCAGCACGAATTCTGGGCGCAGATCATGCTCGACGGTCTGGCCAAGGACGCGGCCAACCAGCCGCCGATGATGGAGGCGGCGGAATGAGCACGCTCGACATGACCCGTGAAACCCTTTCGTACCGCGAAATCTGCGCCTTCCTCTACCACGAGGCGCGGCTGCTGGACGATCGCCGGTTCGACGAATGGCTGGAATGCTATTCGCCCGATGCCGAATACTGGATGCCCGCGTGGACCGACGACGACGAACTCTGCACCGACCCGCAGACCGAAATCTCGCTGATCTACTACGCCAACCGTCGGGGGCTGGAAGACCGCGTCTACCGCCTGAACACCGAGCGATCCTCCGCCTCCACGCCCGAGCCGCGCTCTGCCCACTTCATCGGCAATGTCGAAGTGCTGGAGAGCCGGGACGGGCAGGTGGACCTGCGCTACAACTGGCACACGCTGAGCCACCGCTACCAGCAGACGCAGCAGTTCTTCGGAACCACGTTCCTGACGCTGGATACCGCCGGAGTTTCTGGCGACAGGATGCCGAAGATCCTGAAGAAGAAGATCGTCCTGAAGGACGACTACATTCATCAGGTCATCGACATCTACCACGTCTGAGGAGGTTGTAGTGATTTTCACGGGACGTTTCGCGGGCCAAGTCATGGTCGTGACCGGCGCGGCGCAGGGCATCGGGGCCGGCGTCGCCACCCGCGCCGCTGCCGAAGGTGCGAGCGTGGTCCTGGTCGACCGCGCCGAATTCGTGACCGAGGTGGAGCAGGCCATCGTCGCCGAGGGCAGCCAAGGTCATCCGAAACAGGCGATCTCCGTCTGCTGCGACCTCGAGACCTACGAAGGCGCGGCCGAGGCGATGGCCAGGGCGGTCGCGGCGTTCGGCCGGATCGACATCCTGATCAACAACGTCGGCGGCGCGATCCGGATGAGGCCTTATGCCGAGTTCGAGCCTGCGCAGATCGATGCGGAAATCCGCCGCTCGCTGATGCCGACGCTCTATTGCTGCCATGCGGTTCTACCGACCCTGCTGAAGCAGGGATCCGGAACGATCGTGAACCTGTCCTCCAACGCCACGCGCGGAATTCGCCGGGTGCCTTATTCGGCGGCCAAGGGCGGGATCAACGGCCTCACGCAGAGCCTGGCCATGGAATATGCCGAAGCGGGCATTCGTGTCGTCGCAACGGCACCGGGCGGCACGAGCGCTCCCAGCCGCCGTGTCGCCCGCAACGCCGAAGGCGACACGGCGCAGGAGCAGGCATGGATGGCAGAGGCAGTGACGCAAGTCACCGATTCCGCCTTCCTCAAGCGCTACGCAACCCTTGAGGAGCAGATCGCCCCGATCCTGTTCCTCGCCTCTGACGAGGCCAGCTACGTGACCGGCACCGTGCTGCCTGTCGCGGGCGGCGATCTCGGTTAAGGAGACACTCGATGTCGAAAATCTACGATAGCCCCGCTGCGGCCCTCAAGGAACTGCTGTTCGACGGCATGACCATAATGTCCGGCGGCTTCGGCCTCTCTGGCAATCCCGAGAGCCTGATCCCCGAAATCCGCGCGGCGGGCGTGAAGAACCTGACGGTTATCTCCAACAACGCGGGTGCCGACGGCTTCGGCCTGTGGATGCTGCTGGAGAGCCGGCAGGTGCGCAAGATGATCTCGTCCTACGTGGGCGAGAACAAGCTGTTCGAAAGCCAGTACCTCTCGGGCGAACTCGAACTCGAACTCAACCCCCAGGGCACTTTGGCCGAGCGCATCCGCGCCGGCGGCGCCGGCATTCCGGCGTTCTACACCAAGACGGGCGTGGGCACCGTGGTTGCCGAAGGCAAGCCGGTCGACGTGTTCGAGGGCGAGGAATATGTGCGTGAAACCTGGCTGCGCGCCGACCTCTCGATCATCAAGGCCTGGCGCGCGGACGAGGAGGGCAACCTGATGTTCCGCAAGACCGCGCGCAACTTCAACCCGAACATGGCGACGGCGGGCAAAGTCACCGTGGCCGAGGTGGAGGAGATCGTCCCCGCCGGCACCTTCGACCCGGACTGCATCCACACCCCCGGCATCTATGTCGACCGCGTGGTGCTCTCCACCATCAACGAGAAGCGCATCGAGAAGCGTACTATCCGCGAAAAGGAGGCCGCGTAATGAGCTGGACCCGCGATGAAATGGCCGCCCGCGCCGCGAAGGAACTGCGCAACGGGTATTACGTCAATCTCGGCATCGGCATCCCCACGCTGGTCGCCAACCATGTGCCGGAAGGCATCAAGGTCACGCTCCAGAGCGAGAACGGCATGCTTGGCATCGGCCCCTTCCCTTATGACGAGGACGTCGATCCCGACCTGATCAACGCCGGCAAGCAGACGATCACCGCGCTACCCACCAGCAGCTTCTTTTCCAGCGCGGACAGCTTCGCGATGATCCGCGGCGGCCATATCGACATGGCGGTGCTGGGCGCGATGGAAGTCTCGGCCGCGGGAGACCTCGCCAACTGGACGATCCCGGGCAAAATGGTGAAGGGCATGGGCGGGGCCATGGACCTCGTCGCGGGCGTGAAGCGCGTGGTCGTGGTCATGGACCATGTCTCGAAGAACGGCGCGCCCAAGATCCTGCCTCAGTGCAGTCTGCCGCTCACGGGCAAGGCCTGCGTGGACCTGATCGTCACCGACCTCGCCGTCATCGCGGTAGACCGCGTTCGCGGCGGGCTGACGCTGGTCGAACTCGCCCCCGGCGTCACCGAGGCGGAAGTCGCCGAGAAGACCGGTGCGCCGCTGGCCCTGCCGGAAGCGGCATAAGACAGGAATTCTCCGTGCCTAAACTGATCGTCGTCGACCGTTCGGGAGACGAAACCGCCATCCATGCCGAAGAGGGCCGCTCCGTGATGGAAGCGATCCGCGACAGCGGCTTCGACGAACTGCTGGCACTCTGCGGGGGGTGCTGCTCGTGCGCCACCTGCCACGTCATCGTCGACGAGGACTGGGGAGCCGCGACCGGGGCTATGTCCGAGGACGAGAACGACCTGCTCGATTCCTCCGACCATCGCGGCGCCCGGTCGCGCCTGTCGTGCCAGATCGCCATGACCGCCGCGCTCGACGGGCTGCGTGTCGCCATCGCCCCGGAGGATTGATTCATGGCCTTCACTCACGTTCCCGGCGCCAGCCTTTATTGGAAGCGCGACGGCCGAGACCAAGCGCCCGCACTGGTGCTGCTCAATTCCATCGGCACTGACATGGACTTGTGGGACGCGGTCCTGCCGCATCTGCAGGACCGTTTCGCGCTGCTGCGCATCGACACCCGCGGTCACGGCGCTTCGGCGGCGAAGCCGGGTGACTTCACGATGACGCAACTGGCCGAAGACGTGCTGGCGGTGGCCGATGCGGCCGGGCTCGCGCGCTTTTCGCTGGCGGGCGTGTCGCTGGGCGGCATGATCGGCATGGAACTGGCCCTGCATGCGCCGCAGCGGCTGGAAAAGCTGGCGCTCGTCTGCACTTCCGCGACGATGGACAGCGCCTCGTGGAACGACCGCATCGGCACGGTGCGCGCCAAGGGAATGGCCGCCATCGCCGACCTCGCCATGGGCCGCTTCCTTTCGGACGCCGCCGCGCCTGCACTGTTCGAAAGCGTGCGCCGCCAGCTCCTCGGCATGGATCCGCAAGGCTACGCCGGGTGCGGCGCGGCAATCCGTGACATGGACCTGGCCCTGCGCATTCCTGCCATTGCCGCCCCCACCCTTGTCGTCACTGGCACGCGCGATACGTCCACGCCTTTCGCCGGGCACGGTGAACACCTCCTCCAGACCATTCCCGGCGCGGCGCACGTCTCGCTCGAAGCTGCCCATCTCGCCCCCCTGGAGGCGCCCGAGGCGCTGGCAGGGGCACTCGACTCGTTCCTGGAAAGCTGAAGATCATGGCCGAAGCCTTCATCTGCGATGCTGTGCGCACCCCCATCGGCAAGCTGAACGGCTCGCTCGCCGCCGTGCGCGCCGACGACCTTGCCGCGCTGCCGCTCAAGGCGCTGATGGCGCGCAACCCGGATGCCGACTGGGGCGCGGTCGACGACGTGATCCTCGGCTGCGCCAACCAGGCGGGCGAGGACAACCGCAACCTTGCGCGCATGGCCGTGCTTCTGGCCGGGATGCCTGAAGGCGTGCCGGGCGTGACCGTCAACCGGCTTTGCGCTTCAGGCCTGAATGCGCTGGGCATGGCCGCCCAGGCGATCCGCGGCGGGGATGCGGACTTTCTCATCGCCGGGGGCGCCGAGAGCATGACCCGCGCCCCCTACGTCATGGGCAAGGCCGGCAGCGCTTTCGGCCGCGACCAGAAGATCGAGGACACCACGTTGGGCTGGCGCTTCGTCAATCCGGCGATGAAGGCGGCTTACGGCGTCGACACGATGCCGCAGACCGGCGAAAACGTGGCCGAGCAGTGGCAGGTGAGCCGCGAGGAGCAGGACCGCTTCGCATTTGCCAGCCAGGAAAAGGCCGCGCGCGCGCAGGCCGATGGCAGGTTCGCTGCCGAGATCGTTCCGGTCTCGATCCCGCAGCGCAAGGGCGATCCGGTGATCTTCGCGCAGGACGAGCACCTCCGCGCCACCAGCCTCGAAGCGCTGGCCGGACTCAGGCCGGTGGTCAAGGCGGATGGCACGGTAACGGCGGGCAATGCCTCGGGTCTAAATGACGGCGCAGCGGCCATGCTGGTCGCCAGCGCGGACGCTGCGAAACGCCACGGCCTCACGCCGCGCGCCCGCGTGGTCGGTATGGCGGCCGCCGGAATCGCCCCGCGCATCATGGGCGCAGGCCCGATAGAGGCGGCGCGCAAGGTGCTGACGCGTCATGCGCTGGGCGTGGACGACCTCGACGTGATCGAGCTGAACGAGGCTTTCGCCAGCCAGGCCATTGCCACTTTGCGCGATCTCGGCATCGATCCCGGCGACCCGCGCGTCAATCCCAACGGCGGCGCCATCGCGCTGGGCCATCCCCTGGGCATGTCCGGCGCGCGTATCGCGCTTTCGGCGGTGGAAGAACTGCATCGCACCGGCGGCCGCTTTGCGTTGACCTTCATGTGCATCGGCGTTGGGCAGGGCCTCGCCGTGCTGCTGGAGCGCGCGTGACCAGGGCGGAGCGCGCCGGAACTCTTGCTTTCGGACGGTGAGACCTCTGGCTACGGCAAGCCGGTCTGCGCCTCGGGCGGCGGTCGGAAGACATGACAGAGCTGTTCCCGGTGACGATCGAGCAATACCTCGTCAACTCGCTCCGCCGATGGCTCCGGGGGCAAGCACAAGGGCCATAATGACCAGCGCGGTGCCGACATAAGCCCATGCTCCCATGCCCGACCAAGCAATCCGGCCTGCGGCTCGCCGACACTTCTCGGCCTTTTCCAGCCGCTTGGCGTATATGATTACGCCGGTTACCGACATTCCTGTCAAGATCGCGCCGAAGAGGAACCAGATCACTTTCGTCGCAAGTCCTCCGAACGTACCGAAGTGCAACGGGTCGGCCATCTCGGAGATCCTCTGATGCGTATCCAGATCGCTGCCATCGAGGGAAGACAGCACACCGCCATTCGCTGGGTCCATCGCCTCGATATTGGCGCGATCGCGGACCAGCCAGGCTTCGTCCTGGCCGAGGAGGACCACGCCGTTTCTTTCGGTGAAGCGGATTTCCCGGATTTCCAGCGATGGACGCGCTCGCTGGGCGGCGGCGACCAGTCGATCCAGCCGGGCTCCGGTCGGGACAGCCGTCATCGCTTCGATCTTCGCAAGCTTCGGCACGGCAGCATTGCCGCCCAGCGTTTCCACCAGATACCAAAGCCCTGTCAGGGAAATCAACGCCACGAACCACAGGCTCCATAGCCCGCCGAGACGATGCAGATCGCCGCTCAGCTTGCGAGCGTCGCCGCCCCTCGGCATCCTGAAAAAGCCGCGCCACCACTTCTTGTACGTGACAATGCCGGTCACCAGCGACGCCAGCAACAGCATCGCGAGCGAACAGACGATCGGTATCCCGATCTTCGTCGGCAGCATGAGGTGTCGATGGGCCTGGCGCAGAAAGCGGTGCACGTTCGCCCAGCCATGCGTGCCCGTCACCCGGCCGCTCCAGGGATCGACATAAACACGCAGCGGTGCCCCGGTTCCCTTGTCGACCCAGGCTTCCGCCGTGAACCATGGGTCGATCGGCGCATAGAGCGTCTGCAGGCGGCCGCGCGGTTCCGCCCGCGCAGCGGCTGCGGCAAGCTGGCCCCAACTGGCCTTGGGGCCGTCTTGCGGTGTGACCCGCATCGCGGGGGTGACGAGCCAGTCGATCTCGTGCGCAAAAACCGCCAGCGTCCCGGTAGCCAGCACAAAGGTCATGAACACCGCCAGCTTCAGGCCGGCCCAACTATGGACGCGCCACCAGAGCGACCGTCCCTTGGCGCCGTTCTTTCGCGTGGCCGCTGCCGCCACGATCAGAACCCGAAGCGAAGTTCAGCAAGGAGCGTGCGCGGCTCGCCCGGGAAATGCCCGCTCTGCGCGGAGAACCCCGATGCGGCGTAGACCTTGTCGAAGATGTTATCCACCCGCAGCAGCAATTCCGCGAACCCGAGGCTCTTGGTGATCGACGCGTCGAAGGTGGTGTAGGGCTTCACCGCCTGCCCGGACAAGCTGATGCGCCGTGAGACGTATTCTCCGCCAACGGCAAAGGCGGTACCGATCGCAGGCACTTGATAGCGGGTCCAGAAACCGACCTTGTGCTTGGGCGCATTGGCAAACCGATTGCCCACGGCATTGACGATTGCCTGCCCCTCGGCCGTGCCGGTGATCTTGGTGTCGTTGTATCCGTAGTTCACCAATAGCACCCAGTTGGGGGTAATGTCCGTCGTCAGGTCCAGTTCGAAGCCCTTGCTGGTGACTTCCCCGATTGGTGCCAGCTGGTCGATGCCATTGACTGGCTCCAGCGTGGGATCGGCTTGCAGGATGTTCTTTCGCACGATGCGATAGACGGCCGCGTTGGCCTGCAGGCGGCCATCGAACAGCTGCGTTTTCACACCGCCTTCAACTTGGCTGCCGGTGACCGGCGCGAAGGGGCCGCCGGCATCGCTGTTCTGGTCGGCAGCGGCCTGCGGCTCGAAGCTTTGCGACCAGCTGGCGTAGAGCGAGACGTCCGGCTGCGGCTTGAAGATCGCGCCGCCGCGCAAGGTTATGTCGCTATCCGAGTATGTGGACCGCGCCGAGACTATGCCGTTCATGCTGGTCGTCACGCCATCGTCGAACTTGTCGTAACGCACGCCGCCGACAAGGATCAGCGCATCGGTCACGCTGATCTGGTCCTGAAGGTAGGCTCCCTTGCGCTTGGTCCGAGTATCGGTGGTGGTGAAGGGAAGCAGTGCCGCCCGCGCGGCGTCCCCTTCCCCCCGGCCATATACAGGATTGCTCAGGCTGAGCGAGGTCACCCCGGCGCGCAGTATCCGTGAGTTCAGCAGGCTCTTTTCATCGTACCAGTCAGCGCCGGTCTGGAACTTGTGCTCCATACCCAGCACGTCGACCCGCGCGGTCAGGTTGGCCATGAAGGACAGGCCGCGGACGGGGCGGATCTGATCGCGAAATTCGCGGCGGACCAGATCGGAATTTGCCGGATCGAGTCCGCGCGGCTCGTGATACTGCTGTGTCTCGGTCGCCTTGAAGTAGCGGACGCCGGCATCGAAGGTGACACGCTCGCCGATAGCGGTCGCATACCGCGCCTGATAGGCCTGCGAGCGCAGGTTCAGGAAATCGGTTTTTTCGTTGGCGTTCCAACGGATGCTGGTGAGGAAGTTGTCGGCATTGTCAACCAGCACGCCGCGCAGGCGATTGCCCTGTAACTCGCTGTCGTAGATCGTCGCCTGGAGCGTCAGCTTGCCGCCGTCATTCGTCTTGATGGCCAGCCCTGCGTCACCGATGCGCGACTTGTTCTGGGTGTTGCGGCGATAGGGGTCCATCGATTCATAAAAGCCGCCGAGCCGGTAGGTGATGACGCCGTCCTTGTCGACCGGCCCGGTCGCCTCTGCCGATAGGCCGATGCGGTCATAATTGCCGCCGGTGATGACGCTGCGTAAACCCGTCTCGTCCTTGGGTGTTTTGGACACATAATTGATGATGCCGCCAGGCGATCCGGGGCCGAAGAACAGGCCGGCCGGCCCCTTCAGCACCTCCACCCGATCGACATTAAAAAGCTGCGGCACGGAAAACCCGATGAACGGGTTGCCCCGCTGGCCATCATAGAAGGACTGATCCTGGCGGAAGCCGCGGAACGTCACGCCTGCGTAGCTGAAGAAGCTGACGCCCGAGATATTGCGATAGATATCCGTGGCATCGCGCGCGCCCTGGTCGGCGAACAGTTCCGAATTGATGACCTGCACCGCCTGCGGGATGTTCATCGGGTTTTCGGCGACTTTGCCCACCGTCGTCTGCTCGACGCGATAAAGCCGCTGCGCGCGGCCGGTGACGACGATTTCCTCAGCCCCGGCGTCGGCATTCGGACCCTCTTGCGCAAACGCGGGCAGCGCGGCGAGCGAGGCCGACGCCATCAATAAGGTCCTGAACGACGACATTTGTATTCCCCCTGTTACAACGATGCGAATCAATCGCATCACCGCCCCTAGCGGCGAAGGGTGGCGCCGCCAAGGCTATTGCGACTTATTATCGACATCGCTACCGGCGTGATGGTGACTAGCCTTGCCCAGCCCTCCCTTGATTCGCTTTATCGCGCACATGGCCGCTGGCTGATCGACTGGCTTGCCGTGCGGGCGCGGTGCCATGCCAATGCAAGCGATCTGGCGCAGGAGACTTTCTGCCGGATTGCAGAACAATCAGCGCTGCGGTTGCATTCGCATCCCCGCCGCTACTTGGCCACGGTAGCGCGCCGGCTGTTGATAGACGATGTGCGGCGCAAGGCTTCGGAACGGGCGTTCCTGGATGCCTATACGTTGCTAATGGGCAGCGCCGAACAGCCGGGGCCAGACCGCGTGGCCGAAGCGGTGCAGGAACTATGTGCCGTCGGCGAATTGCTCGGGCAATTGCCCGTCAGGGTTCGCTCGGCATTCCTGATGAGCCGGCTCGACGGGCTTACGTATGCGCAGATCGCCGCAGAGCTGGGTGTGTCGGCCAGCATGGTGAAGCAGTATATCGCCCGCGCCTTTCTCCACTGCTACGTCGCGGCCTATGGCGATCCGGACTGAGACGGCACAGCCCAGCCGCAAGGTCGTGGAGCAGGCCGCCGCCTGGCATTCGCAGCTAGGCGACGAGGAGTGGAACGAGAGCGACCGCCGCGATCTCGATGCGTGGCTGAAGGCCGATCCCGCACACCGCACCGCGTTCGAGCGGATGACCTCCATCGGCGACGGGATAGCGCCTGCGGACGCTGCGACGCGCACGGCCCTGCGCGCAATGTACCGTGCGAAGCCTCCCCGGCGCGCGATGCTCGGGCTGCTGCTGGCGGCTGGCCTTGCCGGAGGCGGATGGCTGCTGGCGAACACCCCCGCGATCCGTGCCTCAATGGCGGCTGAGCGTACCGCGCATGGCCAGCAGAAATCGGCGACGCTGGCCTTTCAGGACCGGATCACGCTCGACAGCAACAGCGCGCTTGACGTCGACGACAGCCAGCGGACCGTGCGCCTTTGGCGCGGCGCGGTCATGGCCAACGTGCACCACGGCTCGCCGCTGCCATTTGTGGTGCGCACGCAACATGGCACCGCGCAGGCGCTGGGCACGCAGTTCAGCGTGCGGGTGGAGAACGATACGACGATCGTGGCCGTGGTAGCCTCGCATGTGCGGGCCTGCGCGGCGCTGGCGCGGCCATCCTGCGTAACCCTCGGCGCCGGTCAGGCGGCGCGGCTCGATGCTGGCGGAGCTCACCTGCTTCCCGCGATGGATGCCCAGGCCGAGGAAGGCTGGGCCGAAGGACTTCTGGTGGCGGACGACCTTCCCCTTACGCGCGTCCTCGACCAGCTCAATCGCTATCGCGCAACGCCGATCCGCTACGATGCCGCCGACCTGAAGGGCCTCAGCCTGTCGGGCACTTTCCCATTGACCGACAGCGAGCAGGCCCTGGCAGCCATCGGCGCCGCGCTTCCCGTGACGGTGAGCGTGGGCACGGAAGGCACGGTGGTACGCCGGCGCTAGAAAAATTTCGCCGCCGCACTGCCCGATCGCGGAGCTGATCCGTCCATAGGTCGATACAGACCTTGTGGGGGATACCAATGACGAAGACTTTTCCGCGCGTTGTCGGCGCCTTGCTGAGCTGCGCCGCCCTTACCGCGCTACCGCTGCCGGCACAGGCGCAGGCGCAGGCGGTCGCCGACAAAGCGCGCAGCTTTAACCTGCCGGCCCAGCCCCTTGCCCGCGCGCTGGCCGCGTTCACCCGGGCCTCGGGCGTCACGGTGGTCGCTGACGGGCGCCTCACCCGGGCAAAGCACAACGCGGCGGTGCGCGGCACGCTGGCGCCAAGGACCGCGCTGGAGCAGATGCTGCGCGGCACCGGTCTGCGCGCGCAGTCGGACGGGCATGCCGGCTACGTGCTGGTGCAAGCCCCCGCCCCGGCTCCGCGAACTACGGCCCTCCCCGCCAATGTCACGCCTATAGCACAGGCCGCCAGCCAGCCCGAGGCGCCGACAGTAGAGATCATGGTTTTCGGCCGTCTGGCCAAGGATACCGTGCTGACCATCCCGCAGTCGGTGGAGGTCATCGATAGCCGCCTGATTGCCACCAGCGGCAGCGACACTGTGGGCGATGCCCTGCGCTTTATCCCCGGTGCCTCGCGCGATGGATCGAGCCTCGACGCGTTCGGCGATACCTACCTGATCCGCGGATTCGAGGCGAACCAGACGATCAACGGCATCGCCTCCTCCACCATGCGACAAGGCCGCGACACCATCGGTATCGATCGGGTCGAGGTGCTCAAGGGGCCGGCCTCGGTGCTCTATGGCCAGTTGAAGCCGGGCGCGGTCGTCAACATCGTCACCAAGCAGCCCAAGCGCGACTTCGAATCGTCCGCCAGCCTCAGCTTCGGCCGCTATGACGACCGGCGCGGCACACTGGATGTCACCGGCCCGGTGGCTGAAGGCGGCGACCTGCGCTTTCGCGTGACGGGCGCCTATGACGATGCCGACAGCTTCGTGGATTACTGGCACCGCCGGCACCTTTTCGTAGCGCCGGTGCTGGCGTTCGATGTCGACGCTGCCACCACCCTTACGGTCGAGGGCGCCTACAGCTATAACCGCTTGCGGGGCTTCTATAATGGCTTGCCGGCGGAAGGGACGGTGCTGCCCAATGCCAACGGCCGCTTCGGCCGCGCGCTGACCCTGACCGATCCGACTTTCGCTCCCTCGATACGCAAGGACAGCGAGATCACTGCCCGCATCGAGCACGGCTTCAGCGAAAGCATTCGCTGGCGCACTGCGGTTTCGTGGATGCACGAGTATCGCAACGAAGGCACCGTGTTCGGCCTGCTGGGCTGGGCCGATGACGAAAAGCGCTCGCTGATGCGAGCCGTGCTCGCCTCGGTCGCTTCGGGCGACAACTGGACGGCGCATACCGACCTCAACCTTGGTTTCAACACTGGCCCGATCTCGCACGAGGTCGTGGTGGGCGGCGATTATACCTGGTTCGATCGCTACACTGTAGGCAGCACCAGCCTGGCACCGGACCTAAACCTTTACA
>Ga0308165_1002535_pt1 | contig 21406 bp, 19 predicted proteins | sample PhyWR2_FD_201032 | JGI IMG/M metagenome (GOLD analysis project Ga0308165, IMG submission 201032) | Phyllosphere microbial communities from UC Gill Tract Community Farm, Albany, California, United States - DLSLW.R2 | ecosystem: Host-associated > Plants > Phyllosphere > Unclassified | place: USA... | reverse complement strand
TGTGGGGCGCCGATCTGGGCGGCAACTTCTACCGCCTGTTCCCGCACAACCTGCTGGTGGGCATGTTCGCGCCGGTGTTCCTGTTCGTGGTGTTCGCGCTGTTCATGGGCGTGCGCCGCTTCTGGAAGGAGGTCAAGCCCGCGACCGGCGGTGCCGATGTCGGCAGCGCCGCGGCCGCCGAAGCCACTTCGGACGTGCTGCGCCTCAAATACCTCGACGGCGGCCACGGCCAGGGCTGCAACAACGAGGACGACGCCTATACCCAGCAGCGCCGCCGCTGCCACCACCTGACCTTCTACGGCTTCATGCTGTGCTTTGCGGCAACGTCGCTGGCCACGGTCTACCACTATGTGTTTGGCTGGGCCGCGCCCTACGACCTGCCCAGCCTGCCCAAGATCCTGGGCGCAATTGGCGGCGTGAGCCTGATGCTGGGCACGGCCGGCCTGTGGCGGCTGAACTTCAAGCGCCATCCCCAGCACGGCGACGCCCGGCAAAAACCCATGGACCTGGGCTTCATCGCGCTGCTGTTCTTGGTCAGCGCCAGCGGACTGGCGCTGTGGCTGGGACGCGGCACGCCCGCGCTGGCGCTGCTGCTGTGCCTGCACCTGGGCGCGGTGATGGCGCTGTTTGCCACGCTGCCCTACGGCAAGTTCGCCCATGGCGTGTTCCGCAGCGCCGCGCTGCTGCGCCACAACACCGAAAAACGCCAGCCCAACCCGATAGGGCTGGGCGCGGACTGAGGTGCCCGGCCCCATGCGGCCGGCGCCTGGCTTTTCCACAATAACGATCACGAGACTCCCCACATGCAACGTCGCACGCTTCTTCATACCGCCTTGTTTGCCTGTTCGGCACTGGCCTTCGGCGGCCTTTCGCAGGCCCAGGACTTCCCGCCCAAAAAGGCCGTCACCATGGTCGTGGGCTTTGCGGCCGGCGGCGCCGCCGACGCGGCCGCGCGCCTGATCGCCAAGAAACTCGGCGAGAACATAGGCCAGTCGGTGGTGGTCGAAAACAAGGGCGGCGCGGGCGGCAACATCGCCCATGGCCAGGTCGCGAATGCGGCGACCGACGGCTCGGTGATCCTGTTCGGCTCGGTGGGCCCGCTGACCATCGCGCCCCACCTGATGAAGCTCAACTACGACCCGTTCAAGGACCTGGCGCCGATTTCCGGCGGCGTGAATTTCCCCAACGTGCTGGTGGTGCACAAGGGCGCGGGCGTGAAGACGCTCAAGGAATTCGTCGCGCTGGCCAGGAAAAGCCCGGGCAGCGTCGATTACGCGTCCTCGGGCGCGGCCTCGGCCTCGCACCTCGCGGGCGAGCTGTTCAACCAGCGCGCCGGCGTGGAAATGGTGCATGTGCCCTACAAGGGCGGCGCGCCCGCGCTGCAGGACCTGCTGGGCGAGCGCGTGACCAGCTACTTCGCGGCCCCGCCCACGGCCTTGCCCCATGTGGAAACCGGCAAGCTGATTCCTCTGGCCACGACCGGCCTCGTGCGCCCGGCCTACATGCCCAACATCCCCACCGTGGCCGAAGCCGGCTATCCGGGCTTTGAAGCGCTCAACTGGTATGCCTTTGTCGGCCCGGCAAAGACGCCCGCGGCCATCCTGGACCGTTGGAACCGCGAAATCGTCAAGGTGTTGAACGACGAGGAAGTCAAGAAAGCCTTGCAGCTGCACGGCCTCACGCCCCAGCCGACCACGCGCGCGGAACTCGCGGCCTTCATGCAAAAGGAATATACGCAGTGGGGCAAGGTGGTGCGTGAGCGCAAGCTCACGATGAACTGAAGCCAGACCGGAGCTGGCCGGCCCGATGAAGAACAAGCGCTGTGGATGACTTATCCACAGCCCACGCGCCAGCGCTCAAAGGCTGGGGTCGTCGGGTACCTGGTCCGCGGGCAGCAGGCCCGCAGGGCGCCGGCCGCCCGAGCGCGAGTCGGGACCGCGTCCCGAGGGGCTGCGGCTGGTCGGCCCCGGCACCTCATAGACGCTGGCGTCGACATGCAGCAGGCCCAGATCGAAGCGCTGGCCCGCGAGATAGTCGTTGACCGACTGCAGCACGACCGGGCTGCGGTGGCGCGCCGCGCTGGACTCCAGTTCGGCCAGCGTCATCCAGACCGTGCGCACCACGCCATCATCGAGCGCACGCTCGGGATGGTGGGTGCCCAGCTCGCCCGTGAAGGCAAAGCGCACATAGGTGATGTCGGCTCCGGTGCGCGTGCGCGTGAAGCGGTTCATGTAAACGCCCACCAGCGCCCGGGGCGTGAAGCTGAAGGCGGTTTCTTCCAGCACTTCGCGCGCGCAGGCTTCAATGGGAGATTCCGCGGGATCGAGATGCCCCGCAGGCACGTTCAGCTTCAGCCCGTCGGCCGTCTCTTCTTCGACCAATAGGAATCGCCCATCTCTTTCGATGATGGCGGACACGGTGACATTGGGTTTCCAGCGATCAGGCATATCCCGCATTATCGCCAGACTCGCCGTGTGCGGACGATGTGTGATCCGCATTAAACACCCGTTGCATATAGACGGCGTCTTCCCCGTAACTGGCCAGCCGCTGCAATTGCGCCCGGTCCTGCAGCGCATGCGGCCGGTAGCCGTGGCGGTGCCAGTAGTTCTGCGTGCCCTGCACCGACACCAGCGACGACTGCCGTATGCCGCGCTTTCGCGCCAACGCCCACAGCGGCGCCAGCAGGCGGTCGGCCAGGCGCTGGCCGGCATGGTCGGGGTGCACGGCCATGTCGTGCAGATACAGCACATCGGGCGCGACGCTGCTGCCGAAGTCGCCATGCAGGGGCGTGACCTTGCCGGTCACCGACCAGTAGGCGGCAAGATAGGCCAGCAGCTCGCCGCCGCGCTCGACCACCAGCGAACACTGGGCGGGACTGGCGAGCCGGCGCGCATAGACGCTTTCGCTTTCGGCGTAGTCAAGGCCGTAGCAAGCGTGCTGAATCGCCATCAGCGCGCCCAGATCGGCAGGCTGCAACGGCCGCACCTGACAAGGCAAGCAGGCGTCCAAAGGCGGCAAGGCGTCATTTACAGCTGTTTTCAAGAGGCAGGCATCCCGAACTTTGGTCAAAGCCCGCCATTATCCGCGTGGCGCCGGACGTACTCAATTCCTTGCAGGTCGACCATGCGGCGGGGCTATGACGCTGTTGCAGGCAATCAATTGGACTGCTCAATTGAGAATAAATATCATTTGATTCAGTCTATCGCCAAGGAAGCCGCATGTCTCGTCTCACACATCTGTTTTTGCACCTGTTCCACGCCCATCAGCCGACGCTGTTAAAGACCGGCAGCTATTACCTGATCCATGTCGTGGTGGCAGCCTGCGTGGCCTATGCGGTTACGCGCAACTTCTGGGCGTCGCTGACGCTGAGCCTGCTTGAGCCCACGGTGCAGGCCGTGGCCTACTTCTTTCACGAAAAGGCCTGGAACCGGGCGCAGGCGCGCAAGTCGCTGCAGCCCGTGCTGGCAGCGGCGCAATGAACGCACAGCGTGCAGCGCAGGCACTGCCCATCCAGGAAGACGGTTTTGTCGCCTGGGCCACGCAAAGGCTGGCCGCCTGGGCCGGCGTCGCCTAAGCTACTTCTTGCCGTCGAGCTCGTGCTTGCTGCCGTCGCCGCGTGCATCCGTGATGCCGCTGGCGTAACCCGCTGCCGGGCTGGAGCCGCCATCGGGCTGGTTGTCTTCCTTGGCGCCCGCGGGCGCAATCACTTCGCGCGGCGGCAGGGGCACGGCCGCCGGCAGCGACTGCGCCGCGGCAACCTGCACCGGGTAGTGGGGCGTGGGCTGGGGATTGGAATCGGCCAGCAAAGGCGCGCGTGGCAGCGGCTGGTCGAACACCGGCAGCTGCGCCATGGGATGGGCGGCAGCGCCGGCGCCGGGCTGAGGGCTGCAGCCGGCCAGGGCCGCTGCGGCCAGCAGGGCGGCAAATGGGAAAGTCAAAGAGCGCATGAAGATTCCTCCAATGAACCAGGCCTGCGGCAGCGTCCGCCGCCGCCTGCAGGCCAGGCGACCATCATGGCGCCAAGCGGCAGCGCAGTCTGCAGGACAAATGCCCCGCGCAGCGCCCACGGGATCAATCCAGCGTGATGTTCGCGTTCTTGATCACTTCGCGCCACTTGGCGACTTCGACCTTGAGGAAGTCGGCCGATGCGGCAGGCTTGAGCGCCGAGGGCAGCACGCCCATGGCATCGAGCTTGGCCTTGACCACGGGGTCCGGCAGTGCCTTGGCGATCTCGGCATACAGGCGGTCGACGATGGGCTGGGGCGTTCCCGCGGGCACGGCGGCCAGGAACCAGGCATCGGCCTGGAAGCCCTTGAGGCCTTGCTCGTTCATGGTCGGCACATCCGGCAGGGACGCCAGGCGTTCGTTGTGCGCCACGGCCAGCGCGCGCAGCTTGCCTGCCTTGAGCTGGGAATCGATGGTCACGGCCGTCAGAAAGCCGAAGTCGGTTTCACCCGCGACCAGCGAGACCACGGAAGGCGCACTGCCCTTGTAGGGAATGTGGCTGACCTTGACCTTGGCCTGCATGGCGTACAGCTCGGCGCCCAGGTGGTTGGGGCCGCCCGTGCCCGACGAAGGGTAATTGAGCTTGCCCGGCTGGGCGCGCGCTGCGGCCGTGAGGTCGGTCATGGACTTGAACGGGCTTTGCGCGCCCACGGTCAGCACCAGCGGGCTGCGCGCCACCAGGCTCACGGCCGTGAAGTCCTTCAGCGGGTCGTAAGGCAGCTTGGTGTAGAGGCCAGGGGCCATCGCCATGCAGCCCACGTCGCCCAGCACAATGGTGTAGCCGTCGGCCGGCGCCTTGGCCACCTGGTCGCAGCCCAGCGTGCCGTTGGCACCGGGTTTGTTCTCCACCACCACGGTGGCATTCATGTTCTCGCCCATCTTCTGCGCCAGCAGACGGCCCAGGATGTCCGTCGAGCCACCCGCCGAATACGGCACGACCAGACGGATGGTCTTGGTCGGATAGGCCGCGGGGCTTGCGGCCTGGGCCCAGGAGCCGACCAAGGCGGCGGCTGTCACGGCACCGCCCAGCACCATGCGCACGGTCGCGCCACGGGTTGCGGTGGGGGCAAAAGAAAGGCGGGAAGTGGGGAGCGACATGAATTCCTCTTAATGCGGGTTAGCTTTATTACCGGCGTGAAGCATAACGCTGTTTGCTGTGCCAAGAAATGCCGCTGAAGTTGGTTGCCGGTCCGCGTTTTGCCCCAGCTTGGTGCAGCCCTTCTGTCCACTTGCCGACAGTCTGCATTTGACCTTGTGCCAGCGTCCGATCGTGTTCCGTTTTTGATAGCGCTGAGCCTACAATGAGGCCAATACGGAGTGATTCATACCACCGGGCAGGTCGGGCAGCGGCACTGCATACGCAGTCAGTGCTCAAGTACGGCAACCGCGGCTCGAAAGTGTGGGCCACTCACATAAAAGCGATCCGCTGGCCTGCCGCCCCAGCTGCGGATTGGATTCACCCTCGAGCTGGAGACGCTTGATGTCCGACAATACGGTCCCCCCTACCCCCCTCGACAAACGTGCCTTGCTGCGCCGCGCAGCCCTGGAATACCACGAGTTTCCCAAGCCCGGCAAAGTGGCCATCGCGGCCACCAAGCCCATGGCCAACCAGCATGATCTGGCGCTGGCCTACTCTCCAGGCGTGGCCGCACCCTGCGAGGAAATCGTCAAGGACCCCAACGCCGCTTTCAAGTACACCAGCCGGGGCAACCTGGTGGGCGTGATCTCCAACGGCACGGCCGTGCTGGGACTGGGCGACATCGGTGCGCTGGCCTCCAAGCCGGTCATGGAAGGCAAGGGCGTGTTGTTCAAGAAGTTCGCCGGCGTCGACGTGTTTGACATCGAGATCGACGAAAAGGACCCGCAGAAACTGGTGGAAGTGATTGCCGCGCTCGAGCCCACTTTCGGCGCGATCAACCTTGAAGACATCAAGGCCCCCGAGTGCTTCTATGTGGAACGCGAACTGCGCAAGCGTCTGAAGATTCCGGTCTTCCACGATGACCAGCACGGCACCGCCATTACCGTGGCCGCGGCCATGATCAATGCGCTCAAGGTCGCCAACAAGAAGATAGAGGATGTGACGCTGGTCGCCTCGGGCGCCGGTGCGGCGGCCCTGGCCTGCCTGAACCTGCTGCTCAAGGTCGGCCTGCGGCGCGAGAATGTGTTCGTGACCGACTTGGCCGGCGTGGTCTATACCGGCCGCGTCGAGCTGATGGACGAAGACAAGGCCCAGTTCGCGCGTGATACCGACAAGCGCAAGCTGGCCGAAGTGATCATCGGCGCCGATGTATTTCTGGGGCTGTCCGCGGGCGGCGTGCTCAAGCCAGAAATGGTTGCCGGCATGGCACCGCGCCCGGTGATTTTTGCGTTGGCCAACCCCAATCCGGAAATCACGCCAGAAGACGTTAAATCCGTGCGTGATGACGTCATCATGGCAACCGGACGCACCGATTACCCGAACCAAGTCAACAACGTCCTGTGCTTCCCCTACATCTTCCGCGGCGCGCTCGATTGCGGTGCGACCACCATCACGCTGGAAATGGAAATCGCGGCAGTGCATGCGATTGCCGACTTGGCCCAGGCCGAGCAAAGCGAGGAAGTGGCCGCCGCCTATGCCGGCGAGCCGCTGGTGTTCGGCCCCGAATACCTGATCCCCAAGCCGTTTGATCCGCGCTTGATGATGAAGATCGCACCCGCCGTGGCCCAGGCCGCAGCCGATTCGGGCGTGGCCCAGCGTCCCATCCAGGACATGGACGCCTACCGCGAGCACCTGCAGACCTTTGTCTACGCTTCGGGCACGACCATGAAGCCGATCTTCACCGCGGCCAAGAATGCCACGCGCAAGCGCGTGGCCTATGCCGAAGGCGAGGAAGAGCGCGTGCTGCGCGCCGCGCAGATCGTGGTGGACGAACGCGTCGCGCGCCCCACGCTGATCGGCCGCCCGGCCATCATTGCCCAGCGCATCGTGAAGTTCGGCCTGCGCCTCGAGCAGGGCCGCGACTACGACGTGGTCAACGTCGAGGACGACCACCGTTACCGCGACTTCTGGCAGACCTACCACCGCATGACCGAGCGCAAGGGCATCACCGCGCCCATCGCCAAGATCGAAATGCGCCGCCGTCTGTCGCTCATTGGCGCCATGCTGCTGCACAAGGGTGAAGTCGACGGCATGATCTGCGGCACCTGGGGCCAGGTCACGCACCATCTGAACTACATCGATCAGGTGCTGGGCAAGCGCGCCGGCGTGCAGACCTTTGCCTGCATGAACGGCCTGCTGCTGCCCGACCGCCAGGTGTTCCTGGTCGACACCCATGTGAACTACGATCCCACGGCCGAGCAGCTGTGCGAGATCACCATCATGGCGGCCGAGGAAATGATGCGCTTCGGCATCAAGCCCAAGTGCGCGCTGCTGAGCCACTCGAACTTCGGCTCCAGCGATCAGCCCAGCGCGACGAAGATGCGCGCCACGCTGGAACTGCTGCGCGTGCAGGCGCCCTGGCTGGAAGTCGACGGCGAAATGCACGGTGACGTGGCGCTCAACGGCAAGGCGCGCGCCAAGCTGATGCCGAACAGCACGCTGGTCGGCGACGCCAACTTGTTGGTGCTGCCCAACATCGACGCCGCCAACATTTCCTACAACCTGCTCAAGACCGCAGCGGGTGGCGGCATTGCCATCGGCCCGGTGCTGCTGGGCGCGGCCCAGCCGGTGCATGTGCTCACGCCAAGCGCCACCGTGCGCCGTCTGGTCAACATGACAGCCCTGACTGTGGCCGACGCCAACGCCGCGCGTTAAGCCGCCTTTTCAGGCCGGACAAGGCCTGTCGCACATGTAAGCGCCTGCCCAAATTTTGGGCAGGCGCTTGCTTTTTGGGGGGTGATGCGGCACACTAGCAGGTCGAAATTTCAGGCATACCCTGGGTTTCTGAAAGGTGTTTTTGATGCTGAAGGCTGTCGCCGCCCGTTGTTTGCAGACCGGTTTTGCGATCGTTTTAGGGACAGCCTGTGCCGTTGCGCCACTGATGGCATCAGCGCGCGGGGCCGAACCGTCCCCTGACCTGTCCACCATTGCGCTGTCCGAATTGCCTCTACAGGGGCGCGTGACGCATGGGCTGATCCGCGACGGCGGACCTTTCCCCCATTCCAAGGACGGCAGCGTCTTTGGCAACCGCGAACGCATCCTGCCCAGTCGCAAACGAGGCTATTACCGGGAATACACCGTCAATACCCCGCGCTCGCGAGATCGCGGGGCTAGGCGCATTGTCTGCGGCGGCCAGCCGCGCACGCCCGATGCCTGTTACTACACCCGCGACCATTACGCCAGTTTTTACTACATCATCGAATGAAGCCGCAACCGACACCCGCCGCCGTTGGCCGCGAAGGGTGCCTTGAAGGGCCCTTCGTCCAGTCCTATTTTTCGCAACCGGGCGACAGCCTGTTTGCCACCCCTGTGGACAGCCTAGTCAAAGAAAGAACCACGGAGATGGAAACGCCACTTCGTAAGAACCCTGACCTCCCATTGCGCAATGTGCGCCAGAACATCGTGCAGTCCATTCGCGCCTATCGCGTGCAGGACCTGCAGGATGCGGCGAGGGTTCTGGGCAACCATTTCCTGTACGCCAATCTGGCCCATGCCCAGACCAAGCAGGATGTACTGGACCTGATTGCCACCCAGTTCATCTTTCCGGCCCACTTCGGCAAGAACTTCGACGCACTTTATGATTGCCTGACCGACCCGCTGCACAAGGCCGGGCCGCAACCGGGCTTCATTCTGGTGCTCGACCAGATTCCCACCACCACCAAGTTCGACAAGGAAGTGCGCGAGCAGCTGCTCGACAGCTTTCGCGATGCTGCCGATTACTGGGCCGAGCGCAAGATTGCGTTTCGCTGCTTCTACTCATTCCTCTGAGCCATTTGCCCCATGAAAAAGCCCCTCGCGGGGCTTTTGTGCGTTAGCGGGCAATGTCACTCAAGCGGCGGCGCCGACCTCGGCAGCCAAAGCCACATATTCCTGCACCGAAACTTCCTCGGCGCGGCGCTTGACGTCGAAATCGCCGCCATAGGCCTTCTCCTCGAGCCAGCGGCCCAGCGTGTGGCGCAGCAGCTTGCGACGCTGGCTGAACGCCACCTGCACCATCTCCTCGAGCAGACGCTTGTCCACCGGCGCAGGCTCGGCGCGCGGCACCATGCGCACCACGGCGCTGTTGACCTTGGGCGGCGGGTCGAAGCTCTCTGGCGGCACGAACAGCACTTCCTGCATGGCATAGCGCCACTGCAGCAGCACCGACAGCCGGCCATAGGCCGCGGTCGAAGGCTTGCCCACCATGCGGTCTATGACTTCCTTTTGCAGCATGAAATGCTGGTCCTCGATCAGGTCCACATATTCAAGCAGATGAAACAGGATGGGCGTGGAGATGTTGTAGGGCAGGTTGCCGACCACGCGCAGCTTGCGCGTCTCGAGCTTTTGCGCCACGGCGGCGAAATCGACCTTGAGCACATCGGACTCGATCACCTCGAGGTGCTGGTGCAGACGCAGGCGAAACGCCAGGTCGCGGTCCAGTTCAATCACGGTGATGCGGCCCAGGCGCTCGACCAGCGGCTGGGTCAGGGCCATCAGACCAGGCCCGATCTCGACCATGGGGTCGCCGGCTTTGGGGTCGATCGCGTCGACAATGGCATCGATAATGCCGCCATCGGTCAGAAAGTTCTGACCGAAGCGTTTACGGGGAATATGTTTCAAACCAGAGAACCTTAGAGAGGCTGATGCTTATTGCGGGGGATCGCGGTATTCCACGTACGCACGCCCGCGCACTTCCTGAACCCAGGTGGCATAGGCCTTGTCGAGCTTTTGCTCGCGCACGACATTGCGCAGCATGTCGCGCTGCTCCCGCGCGGACAGCGTCGCCTGGCGGCGATCGATCAGCTGAATCAGGTGCACGCCAAACCGCGAGACCACGGGGGCGCTGACTTCGCCCGGCTTGAGCTGGTTGAGGACTTCCTCGAATTCGGGCACATAGGCGCCAGGCCCGGCCCAGCCGAGATCGCCGCCTTGCTTGGCGCTGCCGTCCTGCGAGTATTCACGCGCCAGGTCTTCAAAACGCGCCTGGCCCGTCTGCACCCGGCGGCGGTAATCCGCCAGGCGTTCGGCCGCCTGGCCTTCGTTGAGCTGCTCCGAAGGGCGCAGCAGGATGTGGCGCGCATGGTTCTGCGTGACCACCGTGGCCATGCCCTGCTGCGAGCGGTCTATCACCTTGAGCAGGTGAAAGCCCGCGCCGGAGCGCAACGGGCCGACCACGCTGTTCTTGGGCGACGCAGCAACGGCGCGCGTGAACAGTTCAGGGTAGCGCTCCGCGGGACGCAGGCCCAGCACGCCGCCTTCCTTGGCCTCGGGTGCGTCCGAATATTCCTGCACCACGGCAGTGAAGTCCTGGCCGGCTTTGAGCTTCTCGAGCGCTTCGCGCGCGCGCGCCTCGCGCTGGGCCACCACCGCGGGCGAGGCGTTCTCGGGCACGGCAATGAACACATGGCCCAGGTTCAGCGTCATGTTGGAGGTGTCTCCGCTGGTGCGCTGTTCCTTGAGGTACTGGTCGATGTCGAGTTCGGTCACGCGTACCCGGCCGTCGACTTCCCGCTCGCGCAGGCGCTGCAGCAGCAGCTGGTTGCGCAGTTCCTCGCGAAAACGCTTGGCGCTGATGCCATCGGCCGCAAGCCGCGACATCATCTGCTCCAGCGACAGGCTGTTCTGGCGGGCCACGTTCTGCGCGGCCTGGTCAACTGCATAGTCATCCACCTTGATGCCGCCTTCGCGCGCACTTTGCAGCTGGGCCTTCTCCAGGATCAGCCGCTCGAGCACTTCGCGCGCCAGCACGTTCTCGGGAGGCAGCTGACCACCCTGGCCGGCAATCGACTGGGCCACGCGCGCCATCCGTTCACGCACTTCGGTATTGGTCACCGGCTCGGAGTTGACCACGGCCACGATGTAGTCCGCCGAGCGCACGCCGGTGTTGCCGGGCACGGCGCGGGCGCTGCCGTCCAGCGCCTTCGACAGGGGGGAGGCGGCCGCAGCGCCAGACAGGCGCAGGCCCTGGGCCTGAACGCCCACGGCGGCAAAAGTGGCCAGGCACACGAGGCCCATGGCAAAGGTGCGAGGGGTCAGGGAAGAAAGACGCATGGAGCTGTGCTTTGTTTAATCGTAATTGCTGAAGCGGCTGGGCGTGATGCTGGTCTGACGCAAGGCCTGGTAGCGAGGGATATTGTCCTTCAAGCTCTGCAAGGGGTTGGCGCCAAGGCTCAGCTTCGAGAAGCCGACAAACTCGACCTGGAACAGCAGCCGGGTATTCGAGGTGGTCACGCTGCTTTGCAGCCGCTCGAGCACGACCCGACCGACCCAGCAGCAGCTGTCATATTCAAAGCCCACCACCGTGTCGACCAGCTTGCGATCCTGCAGACTGTAATTCAACCGGCCCACAGAGTACCAGCGCCCGCCATTCCGGCCTTTGTCCTCGATCGCCCAAGGGTTACGGATAGGCCATTGCCAGCCCACGTCGACCTGTTCGCTGGTGCCGCGCAGCAGACGGTAGGCCGCGCTGATGGTGCGGTAATTGCCCGGGCTGTAGCGCGCGCCCACGGTGGTGCGCTCGGAGTGGCCGGTCTCGCGGTTGTATTGCACGGCCGCGTCAAGCGCCCACTGCGGGGTCCAGTTGATCGAGGCGCCGAACAGGATGTCGGACAGCCGGTCGGTCGCGGGAATTTCGCCGGGCAGCGTCACGCGCTGGTCGGAAAAGCGCACGCGCTGGGCCACGCCGAAGCGCGCCGACTCGGCACCGGTATTGGCATCGATGAAGCGCGTGGTCAAGCCCAGGGTCAGCAGATTGTTGTCCGCAAGGCGGTCGTGCCCGCTGTAGCTGTTGTCGCTGTAGATCGTCGCCAGGTTGAAGTCGTTGAGCGCGGTGTCGTACACCGGCAGCATGTTCTGGGCGCGAAACGGGGTATAGGTGTAGAAGGCGCGCGGCTCCAGCGTCTGCAGCAGGCTGCGGCCGAACAGCGCGGTTTCGCGCTCGAACACCAGCCCGCTGTCCAGGGTCACCGTGGGCAGCGTGCGACCGGCCGAGGTCATGCCGTTGCTCAGCGGATCATCAAACTGGTATTGCGTCGAATGCAGCTTGAGCTTGGGCGTGAAGTACGCGCCTGGCCACAGGAACGGGCGGCTGAGTTCGGCCATCAGATAGCTGCGCTGGGCATTGGTCTGGCGGGTCAGCAGCGGGTCGGCCTCGAAACGCGTGGTGTCCGCCTCGACCGTCAGGTCCAGGCCGCCGCCGAGATTGAGCGGCGTGTAGCGCCATTGCAGCTGCGGCATGCGGTCATAGGGCGGCATGATCGGCGAGGCAACGTCCTGCAGCGTCTGCCATTTGAGCGTGCGCAGCGTCAGCGTCGTGTCCTGGCCGCCCCAGTAAAGGTTGGCATCGCTGGCCAGCAGGCGCGAGTTGAGCAGGCGGTTGTTGGCGCGCGTGAAATCGCGCCAGTAATTGTTGTCGCTCACGCGGTTGAGGTTCAGGCTCAAGCCCAGCCCACCCCAGGGCGAGGCAATCTGGCCCTGGTGCTGCAGGCCATAGGACCAGCGGTCACGGTCGCGCAAGCGGTCGCCCGGCATGTACTCGAGCTGCACCTTGCCCTGGTAGGTGGGCTCGAGGTAGCGGAACTCCGCGCCGAGGTTCACGCCGCGCTTGGTCATCAGCGTGCTCGACAGCGTCGCGTCGCGGTTGGGAGCGATGTTCCAGTAGTAAGGCTGGGTGTATTCAAAGCCGCTGACATTGTCCAGACCGATGGTCAGCGGCAGCAATCCCGACTTGCGCTGGTCCGACAGCGGAAAGCTCACCACGGGAATCGGCAGCACCGTGACTCCCTTGAACTGCAGCTTGGCGCCGCGCGCATAGCCGACCTGCTCGCCCTGGTCCAGATGGATGGAGTCGGCCTTGAGTATCCAGTCGGGCTCCCAGCTGGCCTCGTTGTCGCGCTGGCAGGTGGTGTAGGTGGCGTTGCGCACGATGGAGCGCTCGCGGTCCAGGAACTCGACCACGGACGCATCGCCGTGCGCCTGCGTGGCCAGGAAACGGTAGTTCGCATCCGTGAAGTTGCCGCGGAAGGCTTCGACTTCCAGGTCGAGCCGGTTGCCGTCAAACACATTGCCCGCGCGATTGATGTGCACCTGGCCTTCGGCCTGCAGCCTGTCGTCGGCAACGGTGTATTCCATGCGATTGGCACGGACAATGGTGTCGCTGCGGCGCAACTCGGCATGGCCCTCGATCACGGCGCGCACATCGGCCTGACCGGCAATCGAGTCTCCGCGCACATACACCGGCTGCAAGGGCCGCGCGGGTTCGGGAATCTTTTCCTGCAGCATGGGCGTGGCGCGCAGCACCGGCGCGGGCAGTGCCGGCTCGGGTTCTGTCTGCGCCTGGGCCAGTGCCGGCAGGCCGGCCCAGGCCAGGGCCATCCACCATACCAGGGGGCGAACGGCCGGCAGGCCGGACGGCATCTGCCGCCGGGGCAACGGACTGGACGTGGGCATGGCGAGGAATTGCTGGCGAGAAGGCACGGTGGGCGAAAAGGTGGAAAGCCGAGAGGCCGGGGCCATTGCTTGCACGCGGGCAAGCAGGCGAGTTTGTAGAATCCGATTATCCATGAGCCATCCCATCTCCCCCATTGCCAGCGTTGAATGGCCCAATGCCGAACGCCAGGCCGCTTTTGCGGCCTGGCTCGCGCCCCTTGTCAGTTTGCATCAGCTGCAGCCCCAGAGTCTGCGCCCGGCCTCGGCCGATGCCAGCTTCCGCCGTTACCTGCGCCTGGACTGCGCCGGCGGCGCCAGCCTGATCGTGATGGACGCGCCGCCCGACAAGGAAGACTGCGCGCCCTTCGTCAAGGTGCAGGCGCTGCTTGCGGCCGCAGGCCTGAAGGTGCCCGACATTCTCGCCTGGGACCAGGCCCGGGGTTTCATGCTGCTCAGCGACCTGGGCAGCCAGACCCTGATCGAGCACCTGGACCCGGCTGCGCCGCGCGCCGCCGAGCCTTGGTACCGCCAGGCCACCGACTTGCTGCTGACCTGGCAGCTGGCCTCGCGCCCCGGCGTGCTGCCGGTGTATGACGAAGCCCTGCTGCGGCGCGAACTCGCGCTGTTTCCCGACTGGTATCTGGCCCGGCACAAGGGCGTGACCCTGGTCGGCAAACAGCAAGAAACACTGGCCAAGGCCTTTGACGCCATCGTCGCGCACAACCTCGCCGTGCCCAGCGTCTATGTGCACCGCGACTTCATGACGCGCAACCTGATGCTGCCGCAAAGCGCTGGCGGCCCGCTGGGCGTTCTTGACTTCCAGGACGCGGTCTATGGCCCCATCACCTATGACCTTGCCAGTCTGCTGCGCGATGCCTTCATCAGCTGGGACGAGGATTTCATCATCGACATCTGCGTGCGCTACTGGGAAAAGGCGCGCAAGGCCGGCCTGGTCGGCGCGACCAGCACCAGCGGCTGGGGCGATGACTTCGGCGAGTTCTACCGCGCCGTCGAGTGGATGGGGCTGCAGCGCCACTTCAAGGTCGCTGGCATCTTTGCGCGCCTGACGCTGCGCGACGGCAAGCCCAAGTACCTGGCCGACACGCCGCGCTTCATCCATTACATCCGCGCCACGGCCGACCGTTATCGCCAACTGGGGCCGCTGCTCAAGGTGATTGACGAGATCGAGAACATCCAGGTCGTCGAAGGCTACGCCTACGGCAGGATGTAAGCCGATGGCAGCATTTGCTTGCTGCTATTGCCGTTCCACACACAAAAGACCGGCGTTCCACGCCGGTTTTTCGCCAGTTTCCCCATTTTTGCCCGCCCATGCCCCGTTTTCACTGCCCCATTCCGCTGCATACCGGCGACACGCTTGAGCTGCCGGCAGGCGCCGCGCGCCATGTGCAGGTGCTGCGCATGCAGCCCGGCGACAGCATCACCCTGTTTGAAGGCCAGGCCGGCGAAGGCTTCGCGGGCGGTGAATTCGAGGCCACGGTGCTGCGCATGGGACGCAGCGATGTGCAGGTGCAGGTCGGCGCGCACCGCGCGGTGGAACGCGAAACCGCGCGCGAGGTGCATCTGCTGGCCGGCATCACGGCCAACGAGCGCATGGACTGGCTGGTGGAAAAAGCCACCGAACTTGGCGCGACCAGCATCACGCCGCTGCTTGCCGAGCGCAGCGTGCTCAAGCTCAAGGGCGAGCGCGGCGACAAGAAGCGCGCCCACTGGCAGGCCGTGGCGGTGGCCGCCAGCGAGCAATGCGGGCGCAACCGCGTGCTGGTGATCCATCCGGCCACCGATCTGGAAGACTGGCTGGCCAGAGCAGCGCCTGCGACCCAGCAGGCGCGACTGCTGCTGTCGCTGGGCGAAGGGACCCAGCCCTTGCGCGCAGCGGCGGACCAGCACGCGCCCGCTCAGCAATCCGTGGTCTTTCTGTCCGGCCCCGAAGGCGGCTTGAGTCCCAAGGAAGAGGCCCAGGCCCGCGCCGCGGGCTTTGCCCCCGTCACCCTGGGCGCGCGCGTGCTGCGCGCCGAAACCGCGCCGCTGGCGGCGCTGGCGACACTCACGCTGGACTGAACTTCATCAGTTATCCACAGGCAGCCGTCTCTGAAACTGGCGCGCCCCAGCCCAGGGGCACCGAGCAAGGGCCGCCCCGCAGCGATGGTGCCGCCCCTCGCCGGGCGCCCCCATCCACCGAAGGATGAGAGGGGGGAGACGCGTAAGCGGCTCAGGGGGTGCCTGGCAAGCTCGCAATCACCTGCGCCACCGCCGCCGTGATCTTCTTGGCATAAGGCACATGCAGGAACTCGTTGGGTCCATGCGCATTGCTCTTGGGGCCGAGCACGCCGCAGACCATCATCTGCGCCTTGGGGAAGCCCTGGCTCAGCATGTTCATCAGCGGAATCGTGCCGCCCTGGCCGACATAGCCGCAGGCCGCGCCGAAATGCGCCTGGCTGGCGCTTTGCAGTGCCTGCTCGAACCAGGGATCCATGGCCGGCGCATTCCAGCCGCTGGCCGAGCTCAGGCCTTCCCAGGTGACCTTGGCCTTGTAGGGCGCATTGTCTTCCAGCAAGGCCTTCATTTCCTGCACGCAGCGCGCGGAATCGACCAGCGGCGGCAGGCGCAGGCTCAGCTTGAACGCCGTATACGGGCGCAGCACATTGCCCGCGTTCTGCAACGTCGGAAAGCCTTCGGCGCCGGTCACGCTCAGCGTGGGCTCCCAGGTGCGCTTGAGCAGCGACTCGACCGGATCGGAGGTGGTCGGCAGCGCAAAGGTGGTCGCGCCGCCGCAGTCGTAATGCGCCCAGGGAAAGCGCTTGGTGACTTCCTCGCCCAGGATGGCCGCCGTGGCGCGGGCCTGGGCCAGCCGGTCGGCAGGCACCTCGCAGTGGAAACTTGCGGGCAGCAGCCGGCCCGTGGCGCTGTCCTCGAGGCGGTCCAGCACCTGGCGCATGATGCGAAACGATGAAGGCACGGCGCCCGAGGCATCGCCCGAGTGGATGCCTTCGGTCAGGATCTCGACCTTGAGCGTGCCCGTGGCCATGCCGCGCAGGCTGGTCGTGAGCCACAGCTGGTCGTAGTTGCCGGCGCCGCTGTCCAGGCAGATCACCAGCGCGACTTCACCCAGGCGCGGGCGCAGTGCATCCACATAGGGCAACAGGTCGCGCGAGCCGCTTTCCTCGCAGGTTTCAATCAGCCCGCAGATGCGCGGATGCGGCACGTTCTGGCGCTTGAGTTCCTGCACCGCGGCAATGCTGGCGTAAACCGCATAGCCGTCATCGGCGCCGCCGCGGCCGTATAGCTTGCCGTCCTCGTACTTGGGCGTCCACGGGCCCAGATCCTTGCGCCAGCCTTCGAATTCGGGCTGCTTGTCGAGGTGGCCGTACATCAGCACCGTGCCCTGGCCCTGCGACTGCGCCTGCGTTGCCGCGACTTCAAAGAACAGCACTGGCGTGCGGCCCGGCAGGCGCACGATCTCCAGCGTCAGGCCCGCGACCTTCTGCGCCTCGACCCAGGTGGCCGCATTGCGCAGCACGGTATCGAGATAGCCCTGCTGCTCCCAGTCGGGCGCGAACATCGGCGACTTCGCGGGAATCGCGATGTATTCGGACAGCTGCCCGACGATGTCGCGGTCCCACTGGGCGCTGACGCGCTCCAGTGCGAGAGCCGGGTCGAGGGCGGTGGCGGGGATGCGTGCATTCATGGCTAAAGCTCCTTCGTCGTTGCCACGGAGGGCCGCGGCGATGTTCTATTGTCCTGCAGACTGCGGATCAGGGCCTGCTTTGCATGGCGTCGATGGCGGCGCGGCCAATTGCCGGGTCGTCGGTGAACACGCCGTCGACGCCGGCTCGCAGGAACGCCTCCATGTCGGCGCGGGCATTGCCGCGCTGGGCGGGGTTGCCGGCCGGTGCGCTCTTGAGCTGGGCCGGAAGAAAGGCGTTTTCGGGCCGCAGCGTCCAGACATGGACCAGCAGGCCGGCGGCATGCGCGTCCTGCACCAACGACGTCGGCCGGCCATGGCCGCCGTCGGCCATCGGAATCACCATGGTCTTGCTCGGACCCACGCCCTGGGCATAGGCCGCGATCTCGGCCAGGCCCGCGGGCGTGGCCATCTTGGCGTAGGTGGTGCGCGGCACGCCCGCGCGCGCCTGGTCAAACGGGCTGCCGTTGGGCGTCAGCAGCTGCACCAGGCGCACCTGCGTCTGTGCATGCAGCGCACGCAGGTTGTCGACCTCGAACGACTGGATGAACACCGGTGCATCGGCGCGGTTCAGTCCGTGCCGGGTCAGCAACTCGAGCAGCGGCTTTTCCAGCGGCTGGCCTATGGATTGAAAATAGCTCGGGTGCTTGGTCTCTATGTACAGGCCAATGGTGCGCCCCGTGCGTGCGCTTTGCTGGCGCGCCAGCGCGATCATTTCTTCCAGCGTGGGCACTTCGAACTGGCCGTCATAGGCGGCGCTGGCCGGGCGCAGCTGGGGAATGCGCTCGCGCGCGCGCAGCGTCTTGAGTTCGGCCAGGGTGAAGTCTTCGACAAACCAGCCGGTGATGGCCTTGCCGTCTATGGTCTTGGTCGTGCGGCGCGCCGCGAACTCGGGGCGATCGGCAACATCGGTGGTAGCTTCCTGCAGCGCGCCATCGGCCTTGAGAATGGCCATGGCGTTCTCGTGGCGCGACACCAGCACGCCGTCGCGCGTGATCACCAGATCGGCCTCTATCAGGTCGGCGCCATCATCGATGGCCTGCTGGTAGGCCGCCAGCGTGTGCTCGGGCCGCAGCGCCGACGCGCCGCGGTGGGCAATCAGCGCGGGCTGGGGCGGCCAGGCTGCAGGGGACGCAGGCGCGGCCTGGGCCTGGCTGGCCGTACCCATTGCCATCCACGCCAGCGCGCTGGCCAGCACCGTTTTCTTGCACGACCGCAGCAAATCCATGGTTCACCTTCTTTTCAGAACGCGCAGCCACCTTGCCTGCGCCAGCCCATGCTACTGCTTTGCGCTCAGCTGTGTTCCAGACAGAAGACGGCCGTGCCGGCGCGCAGATTGGGCAGCAAGCGCACGGTCTCGCCGCCCTGCAGACCGAAGGCATCGCGCACCTGCAGCCGGTTCTTGTGCGCCAGCACCTCGAAGTCCTTGAACGTGCCCACGCGGATGTTGGGCGTGTCATACCACTGGTAGGGCAGACGGCGCGTGACCGGCATGCGCCCGCGCAGCACCGACAGGCGGTTGGGCCAGTGCGCGAAGTTGGGAAAGGCAACGATGCCCAGGCGGCCTATGCGCGCGGTCTCGCGCAACATGATCTCGGCATTGCGCAGGTGCTGCAGCGTGTCGATCTGCAGCACCACGTCAAAGCTGTTGTCGCCGAACATCGCCAGGCCGTCCTCGAGGTTGAGCTGCAGCACGTCGACCCCGCGGCGCACGCAGGCCAGCACGTTGGCGTCATCGAGCTCCACGCCATAGCCGCTGCAGCCGCGCTCGCGCTGCAGATAAGACAGCAGTCCGCCGTCGCCGCAGCCCAGGTCCAGCACGCGCGCGCCTTCGGGCACAAGGCGGGCAATGGCCTCCATGGTGGATTTCTCGGTCATGCGATCTCCTTTGCGATGCTTTCAAAATAAGAGCGCATGACGCCCAGGTAGCGCGGGTCATCGAGCAGGAAGGCATCGTGACCATGGGGTGCGTCGATTTCGGCGTAGCTCACGCGGCGCTGGTTCTCCAGCAGCGACTTGACGATTTCGCGGCTGCGCGCGGGCGCGAAGCGCCAGTCGGTCGAGAAGCTCACCAGCAGGTACTTGGCCTGGCTGGCCGCGAGCGCCCGGGTCAGGTTGCCCGCGTGGGCGCGTGCCGGATCGAAATAGTCAAGCGCGCGGGTGATCAGCAGATAGGTGTTGGCGTCGAAGTAGTCGCTGAACTTGTCGCCCTGGTAGCGCAGATAGCTTTCGATCTCGAACTCGATGTCCTGGGTGCTGTACTTGAGCTCCAGGCCGTCGCGCAGCTGGCGGCCGAACTTCTGGTTCATCACGTCGTCGCTGAGATAGGTGATGTGGCCAATCATGCGCGCGATGCGCAGGCCGCGGCGCGGCACCACGCCATGGTCGTAGAAGTTGCCGCCATGGAAGTCGGGGTCGGTGACGATGGCGCGGCGCGCGACTTCGTTAAACGCGATGTTCTCGGCGTTGAGGTTGGGCGCGCTGGCCACGACCACGGCGTGCGCCAGGCGCTCGGGGTAGCGCAGCGACCAGCACAGCGCCTGCATGCCGCCCAGGCTGCCGCCCAGCACGGCCGCGAGCCGCTGGATGCCCAGCCGGTCCAGCAGCCGCGCCTGGGCGTCCACCCAGTCCTCGACCGTGACCACGGGGAAATCGGCGCCGTAGACGCGGCCCGTGTCCGGGTTCTCGTGCATCGGGCCGGTCGAGCCAAAGCACGAGCCGAGGTTGTTGACGCCAATCACGAAGAAGCGGTTGGTGTCGACCGGCTTGCCCGGGCCGATCATGTTGTCCCACCAGCCCTCGCTCTTGGGCTGGTCGGCATAGACGCCGGCCACGTGGTGCGAGGCATTGAGGGCATGACACACCAGCACCGCGTTCGAACGCTCGGCGTTGAGCTTGCCGTAGGTTTCGTAGGCGAGGTCGTAGTGGTGGATAGAGGCGCCGCCCTGCAGGGGCAGGGCATCCTCGAAATGCATGGACGAAGGAGAGGCGATGAAGGACATGAAAAAACCCGGCATCGCTAAAAACGAGGCCGGGTCGAGATGTCGTCGGACGGGTCTTTAGCTGGATTTATAAAGCGCCCGCAAGCATTGGCAAATCGGCGCGTGAAAGAACCATTATGCCAAAACGTCAACGCCCGGGGCCCACAACGCCAACGCGCCCAGCACCAGGAAAATTGCCGCCGACACCATGTGCACGATGCGCAGCGGCACCAGGCGGGTGATGCGCTCGCCCAGCCAGACCACGGGGGCGTTGGCCAGCATCATGCCCAGCGTCGTTCCGGCCACGACCCACAGGTAGGCGTTGTACTTGGCAGCAAGCACCACCGTGGCAATCTGCGTCTTGTCGCCCATTTCGGCAAGGAAAAACGCCACCAGCGTGGTGCCGAACACCCCCCAGCGCGAGACCGTGGCGGTCTCGTCTTCGTCGAGCTTGTCGGGAATCAGCATCCAGATCGCCATGGCAATGAAGCACGCGCCCAGCACCCAGCGCAGCACCTGCGGGCCCATGAAGGTCGTCACCCAGGCACCCACGGCGCCGGCCAGCGCATGGTTGGCGAGAGTGGCGGCAAGAATGCCCAGCACGATCGGCCAGGGCTTGCGAAAACGGGCGGCGAGAACCAACGCTAGCAGCTGCGTCTTGTCGCCCATTTCAGCGATGGCGACAATAGCGGTGGAGACGAAAAAGGCTTCCATGGGGGTTTTTCTGATGAACAGGCCGGACGACGCGAACGCATTGACTGCGCACCGACTCCGGCCATGTGGATCGGCACCCAGCCAATGGTCTCGCCCAGTCTGCAATCCGCGTGACGGATTGCATGAACCGCATGCACCATAGGTTGTGAGAACCCAAGTTTGTTGATGCATGCCTTCGGTGCCTTGCACACCGAACGGGCTACTCCCCAAAGACAGCCGCAATTCTAGTCAGAACGCCAGATTCCTGCTCTGTTCCGGGTAAATACCGACCCGAAAAGTGTTGTAGCCGCACCGAAATTTCAATCCAGAGCAAGTTGCATGGGTATATATGACTCATAATGTCCAAGCCTTTCCGCAAAGCAATGAGTAGTAGGCAGGTGCGTTTCGGTCTCTAAAGTTGTCAGGTAGTTGACTGCATAGGGCTCCATCGCGTTTTCAAGTGTTTTTTCAGGAGTCCTC
>Ga0308165_1002534_pt1 | contig 21411 bp, 26 predicted proteins | sample PhyWR2_FD_201032 | JGI IMG/M metagenome (GOLD analysis project Ga0308165, IMG submission 201032) | Phyllosphere microbial communities from UC Gill Tract Community Farm, Albany, California, United States - DLSLW.R2 | ecosystem: Host-associated > Plants > Phyllosphere > Unclassified | place: USA... | reverse complement strand
GATCTGGCAGGCGCTTCGAGCAGTCGCACTTCTTCATCGGCGGGATGGTGAACCCGGCCACTCTTTACACGCGCTGGCTCACGCTGTTTCGCGCTCGCACGGACGCGCATTGCACCGAGGGCGAGCGCCAGTTGCTGGCCGCGCTGCTGCCCCACGTGCAGCAGGCGCTGGAGCTGAACCGCCTCACGCATCTGGGACAGCTTCGGCAGGGGCTGGCCCGCGATCCGCTGGGCTCGGCTCTCGCAGATCCGCGCGGCGTCATCCACCACATGGATGCCGTCTTCGAGCAAGCCTTGCGTGCCGAATGGCCAGGCTGGCAAGGACCTCGCCTGCCTGCGGCCGTGCAGGCAGCGGCGCAGAGCGGAGTTCACCGTCTGGTGGCACACACCCTGGTCATCACGCTGTTCACGCAGCACGGCCTGCTGTGGCTGCGGGCGCGCCCTTGGTGCGCTGCCGACGGGCTCTCTCCCCGCGAAGCCACGGTTGCGCGGCTTGTGGTCCTAGGCCTGACGCACAAGCAAATTGCAGCCCAGCTCCAGCGTGCTCCAGCCACTGTGCGCAACCAGATCCGTTCCATTTACGACAAGCTGTGCATTGCCAACGTGGCATCGCTTGCCGAGGCACTACGGTTGTTGGATTGAGACCATCGTCCAGGAAAACTCTGCCTAAATCATTGGCTGGTGCATTAGCGGCACAATGGCCGCCAACCACTTGGATGGGAAGTTTTCAGAAACTGAAAATCAGCTGTGAGTTGATATGTCACGTAGCTCTTTGATGCTTGCTGAATCATGAATAAGCGAAAGAGCACTTGCTAGATCAATCTTCTTGTGTGTCAGAAGATATTTTAAGCTTTGAATATAGGGAGAGCTGCCGACGCCGATGCGTCTTTGCTGACTAAGGAAATCTTTCTCAAAGCTTTGAAGCTCTGTTCCATCACTTTGAGGCGATAGCATTTTCTCAACCGTTTCCGCCAACAAAGTCACACCATTTTGCTTCGCTGTGAAATCCATAATTTCAAAAGCTAGCGATTTCGCGTGAGAATCAATGGTTGGCAACAAGGCCTGAGCCAGTACGCCTACTACATTGGTAGCAAAGGCCAATTTCTCCCCCTGCGTATCGAGAAAGCCCAGGGCTTTTCTTATTGCTCCCATTGCATTGGCAGCGTGGATGGTGCCAAAGACCAAGTGACCAGATTCTCCAGCGCGTACAGCTGCCTTCATAGTCTCTGCGTCGCGGATCTCGCCGATGCTCAGAACGTCTGGAACATACCTGAGCGCCTGTTCTACCGCATTGGCGTAACTATCGACATCGTTACCCACCTCGCGGTAGGTAAACCGTGACATCCGTGCCTTGTATATGAACTCAATGGGCTCTTCGATGATGACAATGTTGGATGATCGTTGCTTATTAATCTGATTGAGCATTGCTGCGATGCTCGTACTCTTGCCTGCACCAGTACGTCCGGTAACCAGAACCAGTCCACTGCGCGCATTGCATATGCTGGAAAGCGTCTCTGGAAGACCTAATTCGCTTAAGGTCTCCGTAACGGGACGCAGGCACCGTAGCATCAGTCCAATTCCACCCATATCTTGCTGTTGCAGTGTGCACCGCACGCGAAACGGTATCACCTCACCATCATTTTTTCCTGGAGCATCCAGCGTAATCATGGGATGAAGACATCCGTTGTTCTTTGCAAGTAGATCATTCCATTTCCCACCCGATTGCGGTGTCTGTTCCCTTTTCGAGAAGAAATTGGTGATCAGTTTGTTGAGATCGCCAGCGGTGTAGATAAGCTTGCGGGGTGCTCCACCATCGCTGCTTATTTCAAAGTCTGCCCATTGATTACTGGTAATTCTCAATCTGACAGGCTGTTCGGGCTGAATATACACATCAGTGTACAGAGTAGAATCATTGGTGTTGAAAATCTTGTTGATCAGATCAGTGAAGCTATCCAGCTCGACAAAAGAATTTTGTTGCATATTTCCGCCTATTTGCTCAATCGATTTGCAAACGCCTGGACCTCAGCTGAAGTAAGGAAGTCAGGTAAATTGATTTTCCAACCCGCGCCACAAGATTCATAACGATTCTGCGCACGCGATGCGATACAGGTTGACCTATCTGCATCTGGTACTACTCCGCCATTTCCTTGCGTGTATCCTGATGCTGTCAAGGCGTTGTCATACAGCTTGGGATCAACCAGGACCATTGGGGCAGATCCATCGACTGTCGCAGAGACGATAAAACTCTCTACACCACCCGTCGGTTTGGGAGGTTCTTCACGGTCGTATACGAGTTTGAATATAGCAACCCATCGCTCTCTGTACGGATTGAGATCACTTGTGGTCGCTGGCAGGGCTGCATGGTATTTAAGCATGCTGCTATCCACTGCGCACCTATGCAAAGTCGAGTCATATGTGATGCTTCCACCTTCTCCGGTCACACTGTTCACATTGACCTTGCATAGCTTGTCAGCATCTGTTCCGTCTGTCATGGCTGCTATGTAAGCCGATCTGTTGGAGTTGAAATGCGCATCAGCCGCTATTGCGAATTGCGTCCAGTCGCTGGATATGGACTTGGCCTTGGTGACTTCGTTCCCCTTTGATAAGAGGCTAAAACTCGCCAGAAGAATGACAGAAAGCAGTGTCAATCCTACCGCAATTTCGATGAGCGCAACACCTCTGTTTTTGTTTCTCATATCATCTTTCCTACATCCGGCACAACAATGTGGCAGTCTCCGCAATTTCTGCGTCTCCGACTGCATAGAAATTCTCACTTTTCTGGATCTTCGGTCCTGATTCGGCATCTGGAAACAGCTGTGCTATGCTTGCCATAGCTTCCTCGCTGATATCAGTGCAAGCGGACCACGCACCGTCTTCGCCCTTAATCACATACCAAGAGGATCGCATATCGGCCATGTTCATACCAGAAGGGGCACTCACCTTGATGTCTCGCCAATAAAGCTTCTTCATAGTGATTCTGTCCCGATCGGAAAAATAGTGATCCGCTGCAGTCATAAATGCCCTGTACTGCTTTATTTCTTCACTCGCGCTTATTCTGATTTCAGATGCACCGGAATCACCTTGCGAGGACGCATAGCTAAGTATTGCCGCCAAAAAAAATGCAATGTATACGAAGATCCACATTCATCACTCGCTGTCAAGGCAAACGAAAGCCGCCGATGGAACCAGTGACTGGTCTGCCGCCTGAAGCTGCTGCAATCGTCGTAGGCGTAGAGGCATACAGTCGTGCATTTGCCTGACGTTGCGCCTCTTCATTAATTCCTGAGTAGTTGCCCTGAGAAATGCGTTGCTGTACAACCAATGTTTTCTCTAAGAGCTGAACTTGGAGGAGCTTGTTTTCAAGGCGCTGAAACAATAGACCGCGTAGCAATTGAGAAAACATCTCTATCTGTCCCTTCTCAATTCTGTCGCTGAAGCTTTGGACCGCTGTAGCGACATCTGAGGCAAAGCTGGTGGTAATTACGAGAAAGCCGTTTCCAGCTGCGCGCAGTGCCTCTCTTGCCGCTCCGTCTTCACGAATCTCACCTATGAATAGCATGGAAGGAGTGCCAACGGCTTGCGAGCGCAGGACTCCTTGCAGCGCCTTTTCCCAGCAGCCGCTCCCGTTCTCTCTCACTTGGGTTTGGGTGCAATATCCTTGCCCATGCCAGCCATTCAGTGGGTGTTCTACTGGCTCTTCAACCGTGTGAGCATATCCACTGAATTCCATCAGTCTAGACACCACAGTGGCGGCGGCCGTCGTGCTTTTTCCGCTGCCGGTTGGCCCGCTGATGAGAATGAGTCCTCCTGTTGAATGCCGCTGATCAAGAAGGAATCGCTGCGATGCCTCAGATAGCCTTGTAGGTAAACTTTCAAGTGTGGGCGCACTCGATTGCATTTTGCGGAAACGAATCCAAGTTCCGTCAACAACGCTGGAGTCTACGTGACCACGCCAATTATTCCCTTGGAACGAAACGGTGCCGTCTTCGAGATTCAACTCTTTGAAGCTTTTTGCGAGACTGATTGCATAGTCTCGAAGCAAGGGATTGAGCTGCAAAGGACCTGGAAACTGAATGCTTTTCTCAGGTGCAGTGAGGCATACGCCCAAGTCTGAAATGCCTCCAATGAGGCTGCTCAGGTCTGTTGCGGTGACGGCGTCGATGTTCATTTTATTTCAGGAGACTGCACTCTACGGCGCTATACATAAAAACGACTTGTCCGGGCAAATTGGATTTTTCTTCGTAGTCACTCCCGTATTCATACGATCTGAGAGTTGGCTTTCGAGTCAGTTGAAATTCTGTTGGGTCAGCATAATTTCCCACATGCGAGAGTTGGTAGTAGTTCGTTGTGAAAGAGCAGTTGTACCCACCACATTTTGGTACTGTCAGCTGGTCGTTTGACGCTTGAACGGGCGTTCCATTGAGCCTTTCTTCATAGCCCCAGCTGCCGCCCCAAGTGGTGCGTGGGGCAGGAGATCCCGCACGTCCCCAAGCGCCGCCAAATCCGGGGACCATGCTGTCATTTGCCTCTGCATTAACATCCAAAGCAAATGACAGACCATTAGAACCCGAGCGCGTGGGTGTCGCGGGAATGCGTGCATCCAAATACATCCACCACTTTGCAGGGCGCATTGATTCCGGCGTACCTTCTGCCCACTGATGAATTGGCCGTTGCCAAAATGCAGGGCTGCGAGTAGTGTCACCAATAGGTGCGCTGTTCCCATCCGGATAGGTGCTGACCCCGCCGTTGTGCCCGCTGCCGGAAGTGCCAGGATTTGCCCCGCCGCCGCCTGCACCTGGCATCGCGCTGCCGCCTTGGCCAGGGGCATAGCTGGAGCCAGCTCCCCCGCCACGCCAGCCAGCTCCACCACCGCCACCTGAAACACCCGGCCAGCCCGAGCCGCCACCACCCCCAGTGACAATGCGCACGCTGTCACCGGGCGCCACCTGGAAATCTCCCTTCGTCACCGGAGCTTCCTGGCCACCGTTGCCACCTGGCGCTATCACCGTTGCGCTGCCATTCAGGAAGATGGCAGTTGAACCGCCACCGCCACCGTTCGTGCCCGTGCCACCGTTTCCCCCGACCGCTTTGTAGTAGAGCCGGATGTTCTCCAGCCCGTAGAACTCTGCGGCCTGCAGCGTGAAGTTCACATCCGGGGATTTGATGGCCACGTAGCACTTCTGGAGCGTCTCCACGCGGCCGCTGGCATTGCCCGAACCGTTACCACCCCCTGTTTTGATGGGCGGATAGTAGGTGTAGCCTGACAGAGAGCCCGGTGTTACAAAAACTGCATCGGCCAAGGCAGAGCCGGTACTGAGGCCCAGGGTCGCGATGGCGCATGCCTGGGCGACCAGGTGGAACAGGGCTGGGGGTCGTGTCGTCCTCATTTGCATCGTGCTTCTCTGTCGTAGGTGCTCAGCGGACCTGGATGGCGATCTTCGTTCCTGCTTCGGCGCAGCCCGTGGTAAGGCCCGTTTGATCCAAGGTGGCGCCGTTCTTGTAGAGATTGCCGCCGGAGATGACGCCGGCATTTGCCGCTGCTGACGCGCCCACGCGGATGGCCATGGCCACAGGCTCCAGGCGGGCCACCAGGTTGGCGCAGTCGTCCTTGTCCATGGGCGCTGCGGTACCGCCCAGCGTCATTGCGAAGGTGATTCGCGAACCGTTCAGTGCCATCTGGTTGCCGTAACCGTCATACAGTTGGCCGGCGTCGAACTTGATTGGGTTTTTGACAATGCCGATTTTGTCCACTTCTGCGGCCGTGACACTGGAGTAATCGTTCGCACGATTCCAGTGCTTTTGAATATCCATTGCCAGATAGAGCGCCTTCTCGCCCAAGTTGCCCGCATTGATTCCTCCCTTGAGCACGCCCAGCGAACTGAGCACGATGGCGGCTACGATACCCGCCAAAAGTGTCCATGCGGCCATTTCAATCATGGACATGCCGCGCTGGCGTTGTGGTTGAAAAGCCTGCGGCTTGAAAGTGGTGCTGTGAATGGTCATTTATGTTGCCCGTGAAAGTTATTTGAGAGTTCCGACGATGCCGTACATGGTCACGGCGATCCACAAGATTGAGCCTGCGATAGCAAGTGTTCCCAATATGTCCGCCACCATGGCGGTTGTTTTCGCCTTTTCAATTGAGAGTTCAGAAAACTCGTTGGCGATGTGATCCAGGGATTGTCCGAAATCGCTTGTTCTTCCATAAAGACTAATAATCCATGCGTTCTCCTCTGGAAATAAATTGCATGATGTGAGTGAAACGTGCGGGGGTTTTCCTTGTTGCGTGAGTCGCTTGATATGATCCAGCTTGCTGACCATGTATCTGTCTGCGCCCTCGGAAATAGAATTCACGGCTGTTCTAAAGGGAACCCCAGTCCTGAGAAATCCGCTCAGGCTCCCCAAAGTCGCAGATGAGTTCAGCAGCCTAACTGTGGTGAATGGCCAGACGTTTCTGTCCAAGAAATTGCGCAAGGGACCAGTCAAGTTTTTCTTTAGATAGTTAAATCCGTAGTAAATGAACACAATAACGAGAAAGAAGCCAATAATGAATGAAATAATGTGATCGGCCACAAAGCCAAAATTTTGGGCTGCTTGTGTCCATCGTTGCCTAGGGGCTGCTTGCTCCATTTGCGGGATAATCTCAAGAGAGAAATAGTAATAAATAACTGACATCATGAGTGCATACCACAGCACACGAGAAACTCCCGACCGTATGATTTTTATGATCTCTGACTGACTGCGCGCATACTTTGCAGCCTGAAGCAAGCCCAAGGAGATATTTCCTTGTTCTTCGCCGCTGCGAATAATCATAGCCTCGTTATTTGGGACCAGTCCCAGCAGCACGTCTCCGAGCTTTAGCGTCTGTGCTTCGCTGCCTTCAAGAGAGAATCTTTTGCTTCCACCGCCCTTCATCCTTCTCATAACTTCCTGGAGAAGGGGATGGAGAAAATGCTTTTGTTTTCGGTACTCGGCTTCCATCTCTGTTAGAGCAGTGCCCAAGGCGATGCCGCCAGCAGGACCAGTCATGGAAGCAAGCGCGCCATATAGTTTCGCCCTGATATCCGTGGTAAGCCGAATTTGGAACAGAGCTCTTTTGATCCTTTTCATCAGAATCCGTCCCTTCTGAGCATTCCAATACTGTGTTCAACATCGCGCGGATCTACAATGCCTTGGCGCATTTTTTGAATTGCGTGAGACAGAGCAGAAACGCCGAGGCCGTATTCTACTTTTTCACCTTGTGTAGAAAGCCAGTAATCCCGAGCGCCTGCTTCATCCTTTTTCTTAATAAATCCTAATAACTTCTCATCAGGAATGATGATTTCTGCAATGGGTGTTCTTCCGAGGATACCTGTGCCATTGCATGTTTCGCATTTGCATCCCGTATCCAACTTGTTCTCTGAGTTGATAAAATATCGGCCTTCGTTGATGAACCGGATATTGTGCTTCTCCTCACTTACAGAGGTCAAACGGTTAAAAAGGCTCTCATTGATCATTCCCGTTGCACGAGCAAGATGAAGTGGCAATGAACATTCTGGGCACACAATGGGCAATAGCCTTTGATATACAAAACCCGAAATGAATCCAGGCATGGTCATCAGGTCAATATCTACACCCAACTGCTCAAGACGAGAGAATGCAGCCATCGCCGAGTAGCCATGGATTGAAGACAGAATCTTGTGGCCCGCAAGAACGAGATCCTTGACGGTCTTTGCGGCTTGGCTTTCGCGGATTTCTCCGACCATGACTACATCGGGGTCCTGCCGTAATGTGGCTTCCAAAAGTTCGTTGAACGTATCCTTCGTGGCGGGCATCTGGCATGCGTTAGGGATCTCGTACTCCACCGGTGATTCAATCGTGCATACCTTGATATTTGGTCCCCGGTTCTCGTAGAGCTGCTGAATGCAGCTCTGCAGTGATGAAGATTTACCAGAGTTCGTCGGTCCGACAAATACGACTAGGCCCGAGCCACCGATCAGCATTCTTTCGACCTGCTCGCGTTGAGCGTCAGAGTATCCGACGTCGCTGAGCCTCTTGAAGCCGCCTTCCACGTTGGCAGGTCTAAGCAGACGCAAAACTAACTGAAATTTATCTGGATGGATGGCAGTTGAGTGGAACCGCACTGTCAATAGGCGCTTGTTCTTCTTTGTAGGGTCATCCCACACGTCAAAATTGGTGTCCTTGATTTCTCGTTTTGTCCAGGAGCCTTTTCGGGCAATGTCTGTCGATTCAAAATTAAAAAGCACCGAGCCATAGTCTTCAGCAGTTGCCAAAGAGATGTCTCCCATCTTGTAGCGACGACCATCAATACGGAGCAAGACTTCGGCCTTGTTCTCGCGTGCTTCGATATGGATATCTGATGCACCTGATTTTGCAGCGTCCAGTAGCAATTGCCGCACGCGCGTCTGTGTTGACGTTTGTTCGGTATCCGAGCTGCTGATTTCGCGTGCGTTGTTGTGGTGTACCGCCCGAATGATTTCCCAAGTGGAAATCAATGGATAGATATTTAGATAGTTGTCTGCCTTCAGACGCTGAGCAACGTCCAACATTCCTCTGCTTTGCAGATACATGTCAGGAGTCATCAGCAAATAGGTACGATGGCTTTTAGAGCTCTTGGAATCTGCGAGTGGCTGATTGAGTGCGAAGCCGGCAATCTTCTGCTCGAACAGCATATCGCTCTGTATGGCCGCGAAGTGCTCCAGATGCTGTTCACCCAGCGGGTGTGTGAGCTTTTGAAGATAGATGTACTCACCTACCGGAACTGCTGGTACGTCAGAAACAGCGTATCTCTCAAGCACCGCTCGCTTTTCATTGAGATCCCGCTGCTTAAGCTGGATCGCTTCCTTTGCTTTAGCATGCTGATCTTGATGTTTCTCGCCCCGTCGCCCGGGCATTCTCAATGTGATACCGAGTTCCATTTTCAGACCTATTCCAGGATATAGAGCGTTGTGAAGGCGCTAACTTGTGCGCCCACCGCTGCCGGATTATTCCAAATCACGCGCTCGACATTAATGGGATATTTATTTAATATTTCTACTGCCCAGGTCATGCTCAAGAGCTCACTGCTGCTGGCGGTGTTCAGTTGCAGTTGGATTTTTTTCCCCAATCTGTACTCGCTAACGCCTGCCAAGCCTTTGATTTCTGCGGGAGGTCGTAGCGTGACTTCTTCTTCCTGCGAAAATTTGAGAGCCTTGAGATTACGGGCTGCCCAATCCAAAATCGTCATCTTGACGACTCGTGGATCTACCTTCTCAGCCGGAACCCCGTGTATAGAATGTGTTTCAAGTGGAAAATCGGAGAGGATAGGGCCTTCAGCGTTCAGTGGATCGAGGATGCCTGGAAGCTTTGTGCGGTCCGCAATGCGTGTATGGGAATTTGCGGGTGACCATTCAACGGTTGCTTTTTTTCCTTGGAAATCGCATTTCAAAATCGCTGGCTTATAGCCCATTGATGTATATGGCAGTGACTTGCGTATCTGCTCACAATCATGCCACTGCGAGAGTGCGACTCCCTGCAGTCCGAAGTTTCGTTGCTCTGATGCAATTTTTTCTTTGTATTGCTGAATCAGATTGGCTATTCGTTGCTCCTGGGCTCGCTTTTCTTGCTGGGTTTGTAGCAATGCTTTCAGCGCGGCTAAACGACGCTCTTCATTGCGTAGGTTCTCTCGCTGGGTCGCTATGAAATACGAGCCTGCGGCAGCGGCCGTCAGAAGGAGGGTCGCAGCAAAAATCTTTCTTATATCAAGACCATTTTTGCGCAGACGACATTGTTGCAACTCATCGGATTTGAGCTCTTTAGCGGCCTCTATAATCTTTTGAATGGTATATCTGGCATTAATCGTGTCCCCGACAATCACGCCATCTTGTGGAATGTATTCTGCTGCGGTCGAGAATGCCTGTTTAGCCTCTTCGGTGTTGTAGACAATTCGATCGAACGTCGGCTGAGGAACACCATCCTTGATCAGACATATCCAGAATGTTTCTTCTGCTATTTTCTGAAAGACAAGTGCATTGTCTATGAGCCTGGCAACAAGCGCTGCTCCCGCAAGGCAACCAGCCATCTGCGAAGCGCCCTTGGCCACGTTCAGCTGACCACTAACGCTCAAAGTCAGATAGGCATTATTTTTCCCGACAAATCGCTTTGCCGTCTTAAGATTATCCGCCTCAGTCCATGTCAAACCGAGAACCAATTTATAGCCATCGATTTTCCATATACGAGTTGAGCTATGATCAAAGCCGGAGGACAAAACTGAATCCGGTGCGATTTCACTTGCGGAGAGTGTTGGCTCAGTCCTGGCCTTTTTGAACGCGCGCTTTAGCATCTGTGACGCCTCACTGATTGCTTTGCGCAGGCGGCTGGCCAGCTTGCGTAGGCATTTGATTTGGAGTTGGACCATTCCAGATAGCCGAGCCGGGCGAGGGCAGGGCGGGCTGCGCTTGGACCAGTCCCGCAGGCATGGCCAGCGGCGCCGCCGGCATGCCGGCCGCTGCTCCTTGGCCTGGCCAAGACATTCCTGGCGCAGCCGCACCGCCCGGCGAACTAGCGGCTTTGAACGCCAGCGTCATGGGCACTGGCTTCTTGCTCTTGGCATTCGGCAGGGGCTCGATCCGGACCTGGACCTTGCGCGGTGCGATGCTGGCCAGCGTCATGCGCTCAGCGATCTCGTCGCCCTCAGAGAAGGTCAGCACGGCGCCGTTGGCCAGGGCCAGGCGGGCCGTCTTCTTGCCATCGAGAATGATCACCGACACGACCGTTGGGAGGCTGCCCACGATCGGGTCCGTGCCCAGCATGTCGCGGATCTGCCGCTGTTGCTGCAGCAGCTGCAGCTGCACCTCGTTCTCGGCCGCCAGGTCGGCCGGCGTCTTCTGCTGGGCCAGCCCCGCGCCTGCGAGGACGGCCAGTGCAGTGGCCACTAGGCCTGCGACGATGAGCTTGCCCTTGGGGGCATTGCGTTGCTTAGCCATTTTTCTGTCCTCCATACACCTGCATCACGATCACCGACATCGTTCGATCCCCTCGGCCGCGCTTGCTCGCGCCCGCGATCGACAGCTGGTCGTTGACTTCCTCGCTGCCGGAATCGAATCCAAACAGCACCAGGGCGTCGCCGTCCTTCACGAAAGCCTGCTGCTGCATGCTCTGCCGAGCTACTTCTGGGGAGTACGAGGTCACGCCATTGACCACTTCAGGGTTCATGCTCGTGACGGAGGAAAGTTCAAACTGGTACTGCAGCAGGATGCGGTTGTCGCCCAGGATCAGCGGCACCACGTTGGCCGTCAGGCCGGTGGTGAGGGTGGTTTTCTGCTCGGTGGTCTGGGCACCCACGTTGGCGGTCTGCGTGGTCGTGCGCGTGGCCGTGTAGACGCGGTCCTGGACAACCTGGAAAGGCGACGGCTGGCCGTTGATGGCCAGAAACTGGCCCTTCTTGAAGAGAGCCACGCTGCCGACCGTGTTGAGCGCCTCTGCGATGAGCTTGGTGCCGTTGAGCCGGGAATTGGCGTCGGCGAAGCTGACCGTGAATCGACCAGGCTGTCCGCTCGATGGCTGGATCGGGCTCGTCCCGCCGAGGCTCACGCCATTGCCATTGAGCTGCTTGTAGACCAGGTCCATCGACAGGCCTGCGGCTTGCTCCTTGGCCAGCGTGACGTTGTAGACGGTCAGGTCGATCATCACGTTGCGTGCATAGCGTGCGTTGATCGAGTTGAGCAGGGTGCTGATCCGCTGCAGGCTGTGCGGCCTGGCCGTGACCGTCACGATCCCGAGCTCCGGTGTGGCCGAGGCGAACCCGTCCTGGCCAGCCACGGCCAGCCTGGTGTTCGATGCTCCAGCCCCGGACCCAGCTGACCCGCCATTTCCACCAGCTGACCCGCCGGCAGAAGCCACTCCTGATCCGCCATTCGTGCTGCGTGCTTGGCCCGAGGCAGTACCCGCCTGAATTCCCAGGATGGCTTGAACCGAGCTCATGATCGATGTCCATGGATCGATGAGCTGGTTCTGTGTGACCGACACCGTGCCGCTGCCGCTACTGCCTCCAGCGCCGCCCGAGCCACCACTGGCCCCGCTGCCTCCACTGCTGGAGCCCGAGCCGGTGGCAGACAGGCTGATCGATGCTGCCAGCGCCTTGGCGCCGCCCGGAATGTTCATGTCGAAAGTGCGGGTCTCGAAGCGGAAGAACTCGATCACGTTGCGTGAGCTGGCGTAGCGCCACGACGCCTGGTTGCGCTGCGCCAGGTCGTTGAGCAAGGCCTTCACCGATCCGTTGTGCTCGACCTGCGTGAAGCCATTAATGCCCCTGGTGCCGGCGGCCTGGGCCTGCCCCTGCTGGCCTAGGTCTGCACCCGGCGCGCCTACGATCTCAGTTGCTGCGATCGGGATGCCGATGCGCGTGCCGAGCTCCTCCAGGACCTCGCTGAGCTTTTGCGAGCCATGGGTTGCGTAGGCGATTTCGCTCTCGAAAATCGCAGGCAACGCTTGGCTTTTGTGCAGGCGAATTTCCTTGCCTGCGATGCGCGGAACTGCCAGGCGCGTGACGCCTGCAGGAGCGGCGATCTGTGTGCGTTCGGTCAACAGCCTACGGGCTTGGTCGTTGGCCGCTTTCGTGTTCTTCTCGGCTTCCTGGATCGTCGTGCAGCCCTGCAGAAGCAGCACGCTGATCGCCGTGGCGAGACATGTCACGCGCTGGGGGAGGTGCTTATTCTTCATTGCCGTCTTTGCTTTCTGCGGTGATGTCCGTGGACGTGACTTCCATGACCTGGTTTGCGGCCGCCACGGTCAGCAGGACCTGCTTGCCCTCGGCCCGGAGGATCGTGACCACGGCCTCCACTGCCGCAGCGACATCGAGGTCGTCGCTAAATGCCGAGCTCGAAATGACTTGCCACGACACGCGCGGATACCAGATGAGCTTCCAGCCTGCAGCCTGGGCCCAGGCCTGCAGCTGCTCGTGCACTGGCTGACCTTCCCGCAGCACATAGCGTTGCGTGGCCGCGTGCGCGCCAGCTGCAGAGGAAGTGACTTGGACCGAGGCCACCGCACGGCTCTGGCGTGCGGCCAGTTCCTGGGCACCGGCCTGATCGCAACCGGCGGTGCTTGACGGCGCAGCTGCGCCGGCGGCAGCCCATGGCGCCGAGGTCGGGTTCAGAGGGCTCGTCCTGGCGAGCTCAAGCCGCAGGCCTGCAGCCGTGCTGGCCAGCTCCAGTACTTGGCCAGGCTGCAGCTGCTGGTTCACCGTGCGCAGGGCATCGCCGATGCTTGCCGTGTCGCCCTGTTCGACCTGCACCAATTGCTGCGGATTCGTGGGGCAGATTTCGACATAGGGCACGCCGATGCGCTGGGCGATCAGCTGACCGAACTCGGACACCCTGGCGCTCCATGAGATGGCGACCTGGGCCTGCAGCAAGGCATCACGGGAGTCGTTGCCGCCTGCGGGACCATTGGCCAGCGCAGTCAAGGAGACGGACATGGCCACGGCTGTGGCGCATGCACCGAGCATGTGTTTTTTCATCTTCATTCCTGTTTGCCTCAGCGCTGCGCAAGCACGCGGGCCTGGGCCAAGTGCCACATGGCCACGGCGTGGAAGGTGGTGCCGCGCATGCTGTTGCCGTTGAAAAAGCCACCGCTTTTGAGCAGCCTCTTCGCTGCTCGGCGGTGCTGTCGTTTGCGCTGACGCGCGTTGTTGGCGAACCCCATACGCTGGACTTCGCTCTTGGTGAGTGGACGTGTGCTGCCTCGGAACATGGCTTCTCCAGCGCTCAGCGCATTGCTGCTTCTGCAAGGGCGAACTCGCGGTACAACGCGAGCACCTTGGGCACGTACTGCTGTGTTTCGCGGTAGGGCGGGATGCCCTTGTGCTTGCGCACGGCGCCCGGGCCGGCGTTGTATGCGGCCAGGGCCAGGTGCCAGTCCCTGAACTCGAACCACATCTTTCTCAGATATGCGGCGCCGGCGGCAAGGCCCAGTACGGGGCTGTAGAGGTTGCTCTCGGCGTCCTGCAGCCCAACACCTCGCGCGGTGTCAGGCAGTACCTGTGCCAGGCCCCGGGCATTGGCCGGGGAACGTGCCTGGGCGTTGTATTGGCTCTCGACGGCGACCAGTGCCTTGAGCAGAGCGGGCTCCAGACCGTAGTGCAGCGCTACGGCGGTGATAGCTCGTTCGTGCTGCCAGTAGTTCTGGAGCATCTGCCGGCAGTGCGCGTTGGTTCTGTTGCCGCGCAGGCAGTCGAGAGTGCTGGCGTTCGCGCCGAAGCAGGCGAGGGTGGCGAGCCCAATGGCAGCTGCCAGCTTGATCACGCGGAGCCGGCTCATGCGACGGTCATCGCAATCGCGATGAATGCAAGTAGGAGCCCAGCCTGCAAAGCATGGCGCGAAAACTGGTCGACGGCCAAGCCACCCTTAGCGTAGCGGCGCCATACGCTCAGCAAGGCTGAGCCCACAATCAGCGCCGTTGCACCGATGCCGATTGAGAGGATGGTCTTGCGCACGTTGCCCATGCTCTGGCCCGAGGCCTGGCGAAATCCTTCTTCCATGCTCGGGGCAACCGGCACTTCGGTGATGGGCTTCCATCCACCAGCGCCTCCACCACCAGTGCCGGGTTTGGTGCCTCCGCCGCTTCCACCGGGCGAAGTCCCCGTCCCGCCGGTCATCCGGTCCGCCATGCCACAGATCGTCGTCCCGTTGCTGTCCGCAAATCCAGAGCAACGGCCTGAATTGATCATCCTTCGGCAGTTGCCAATGCCCAGCTGAACGCAGGCCAGCACCAGGTTGCCGTCAACTGGTCGGCCATCGAAAGTACCCAAGGCCAGTAGATCCCGAACCACGCTGGATTTCATAGCGTCTGTTGTCAAAGCCGACCACGAGTCGATCTGCTGCTGGAGACTCTGTTGGCGATACTCCTCTGGTGTCACACCAGCGTATTCACGGATATTCGCCCTGTTCATCTGCAGCACGCCATAGCAGCAGCTGCCGTTGTATGCGTTGGTATCTCCGCGGCTTTCGACGTTGATCGCAAGATTGGCGACAGCCTGGGCGTTCTGCTTGAGCCATGGGCTCGCATTCGGTGAGTTCTGTATCGCTGTGACGATGTCAGCCGCACTGACGATGGCCGCAATCGCGACTACTGGGACGAGGGCGAGCGTGAGCGGAGAGCGTTTGCGCCAGTCCGCAACCAATCTCAACAGCTTCATTTGCGACCCCCAACACGTCCGCCTTTTTCGAGCTCTTCCAGGAATTGCTCGGGAGGGGTGGCGCCAACAAGCCGCTTGCCGCTGGCAAGGACCACGGTGGGGGTGTTGTTGATCTGGTAGCGCTCCCCAGTTCGGAGGATTTCGACCAGGCCGTCGACATTGCATGCCTCGGGCAGTTTGGGCCTGGCGCCGTCCATCATCGCCTTCCAAACCCCGGCACGGTCAGGAGAGCACCAGGCCATGCGCGCGAGACTCTGGCTTTGCGGGCTGATGACCGGGAGCATGAACCTGTAGACCGTCACGTCATCGATCTGGTCTACGAATTTGGTGAACACCCTGCAGATTGGGCAGTTCGGATCTTCAAAAACTGCCATCGACCGGCTGCCATTGCCGTGTACTTCCTTGATCGCGTGTTTGAGCGGCAGCTGATCGAACGGTATGGCCATCCGCTTGTCCTGGACCCGTGCGGTGAGGTCCACGCGCTGCTTCAAATCCATCAGTGATCCACCTATGAAACTGTAACGACCTGTTTCATCGGCGTAAAATATTTCCCCCTCCGAAAGCACCTCGTAGATGCCTTTGATTGGCGTGGTGCTGATCTCGTCAACTCGCACCGAGTTGCCGGTATTGGCAGAAATCGCTGCCCTCAACTGTCCTGCTACTTTTTCTGAGACACCCTCAGCGAAAGACGTTGTGCAGACAGTGAGAAAGACCGCTGCAACAGCAGCGGGCAGGGCCGTGCGTACCAGACTTGCGCACGAAAAACGAGGGGGGTGGGTAGGCATGGGCGCACTGTATGCAGCCCTCCTCGGACACTCCAGCGTAAAACGTTCGATACATACCGAACGTTTTACGCTTGACTTTTGGAATTTTTTTTGATCTAGAATTTGGCGCGTCGAGGTGTGCGTCTCGCCAGCGGGGACGGCTCTCTACGCCATCCGTGCTGGCCCGCCACTTGAGGACAGCATGGATAGAAAAGATCCCTGGATGCACCAGGGCGAGCCCTCTCGTTTTCACGAGGGCTGGGATTCCCGTTTCGAAGATTTTCTGACTGATCTCTTCTTGGTTGAAGGCATGGCTGATTCCACGAGAAGAACACTTCAGGTAGAAATCTGTGCGTACAACAAGTGGTCGGTCGACGCAACGGGGCGCACGTGGGATGCCCTTTTAGGTTCGGACCTGCAGTCTTATTTGCAGGGAGTAAAAGCCTCCGTATCAGCCGCCACTTTCCGCAAAAAGCAATGGTGCCTGCGCAAGTTGTACGAATGGGGCTTGTCCGAGTCGATCGTGGACATGGATATCAATCCATACCTACTGCCAGTACGCGTGTTCTCGCGGGCGCAACATGAAGTGCCCAGCGCGTCGCAGATCCAAAGTGTTCTTGAGCAACCGGATGTGACGACGCCCGAGGGCGTACGCGACCGTGCAGTCCTTGAGCTGCTCTATGGCGCGGGCCTTCGCGCTGCAGAGCTACTGGGGTTGCCACAAGACGTGTATCTCCAGGGCCGCTGCCTACCGATCATGGGGAAAGGGATGAAGGAGCGACTGGTCGTACTGGGTGAGCCTGCGATGCATTGGATTTCACAGTACAAGAGACTTCGCTCCGAGATTCTTCGTTCCGGGGGCTACGCTGCACGTTCAACAAGAGGTTTCTTTGTCTCCAGCGGACACTATCCCAACTACCAATACCGGCAGTTGCTCCGGATGGTGCGCAGATACTCTGCAATGTGTGGTTTGGATCTCACCCCCCACAGCTTTCGACATGCATTTGCCACGCACCTCTATCAAGGCAGGGCCCCGCTCGACACCATCAAGCTGCTGCTGGGCCACGCGCAACTGGAGACCACGGCGATCTACGTGTCCAGGCACGGTCTGGATGACAGAGAGCTGCTCTGTCGGCATCACCCTCGCGGCGAGGCATACAAGCCATTTCTACGCTGGGGCAATGCACGTCAACAAGGCTAATGGCTGACGAACTCGGACTGGCAATCGCCGCAGACGAGCTTGAGACCAGATTTGCCCCAAACACTGACACGGGCCACGCAGCCCGTGCAGCTGTACTTGACGCGATTGGACTTGTTCAGCGGTTGCACGGTGTCGGGACCGCCATCGGCCGCAGCCACGGAATGGCCCACGGGGCGCACGGCCTCGGCCAGGGCCGGCACCGTGGCCATGGGTGGCGTGGTGCCGGCCATGCCCTGGATCTGGGTGGCCATGCTCCACTGGCCCGTGACCACATGCTCAATGGCCGGAAAACGGTCGTACCAGCTGAGCTGAAATCGCGCCGTCAGCAGCTGCTCGCAGGCCGCCAGAAACGGACCGCCGACGATGGCGTAGTCGGCCATCATGTCGCCCGTGCGCCTCCCTCCCGGCCTGCCTGTGGATGACGGCATCAAGCCGATCGCTTCCATCTTTGCCGCCCACTCCTCATTGTGGTAACGCGCCCGGCCCGGCTTGCCGAAGTGGTGCTGCCACAAGTGGGCCATCTCGTGAACTAACGTCTGCAGCGTCTCGATGATGGGCACGGCCGCGAAGTAGGCGGGGTTGAGCGCAATCTCGTCCGTGGTGCTGCCATCCAGCGACGCAAAGCGCGCGGCCGAGAAATAGCCGCAGGTACGTTTTTCGCGCTGCAACGTGATCAGGCAATGGGGCAGGGTGTCTTCGAACAAGCGCTTGTTGAAGTGCTCGTAGGCCTGCTGCAGCTCGGAGTAGGCGGCACGAGTGGGCGTGACGCGCAGGGGCAGTGCAGATGCTGGCAGAACGATGTGGCGGGATTGGCGACAAGCATGTTTTGTACTGTGCAATACAAACATTGCTTGACCCAGCCGTCCAGGAACTGCTGCCATGGGGAAGTTCGTCTAAATCCTGGCATAGAGCCGTATACTGTACATAACCACAGTATCGATAAAACCCATGACCAACGCTCACTTGCTCCCCCCAGAGCCGCCCGTCCAGCTCAGTGAGGCTGCCTGCTACGTTATCGCCGGCGATGCTTGCATCCGAGCGGGGTTTCCGTCGCCGGCGGCCGACTTCGGTGGCAAGCGAATTGACCTCACAAGCACGCTCATCACGCATCCCCAGGCGACCTTTCTGCTGCGGGTTGCCGGGAGCTCCATGTGCGAGGACGGCATCGATGACGGAGATCTGATCCTTGTAGACCGAGCGATCAAACCTCAGCATCGCCACATCGTTGTTGGGGTGGTGGACAATGATTTCACGGTCAAAAGGCTCCACTGCGCGGGGGGCAACATCCGCCTGCAGGCGGCGAACGCGACCTACCCTGACATCGTGCCTAGGGAGGGTCAAACCTTGGTGATTTGGGGCGTGGTCACCGCATGCATCAAGCGCTTTCGGGCATAACCTGCAGGTTGTCCAATGTTCGCGCTCATCGACGGCAACAATTTTTATGTCTCGTGCGAGAGGGTGTTCCGCCCATCGCTGGTGGGCCTGCCGGTGGTAGTGCTCTCGAACAATGATGGATGCGCTATTGCCAGGTCGAACGATTATGTGGAATGCCGTAAGCCGTCAACAGCATAGCCTTTCACCATCATCGCTATCAGCAAGGCATGCTGCCGAAGTTGGCTTGAAGTCCATCAATACGTCCTGACCTGCTGCCGGGTTCGAAGACATTTGGTGAGTTGGCAGATCAAAACGGTAGCAGTCCGTTGGGCCAAGTAGACGTGGCGGTCGTTTCCGGCCAGGAGCGGTCCTCACAGACATCCCGGTAGATGACGGCTTCAGGCTGTGAGCGGTCTGTCGCCGGACGGCAGACTTGATGGGGCAGCGCGACAAACATGAGGTACCTATCAGCGGTCGTTCGCGTTAGCTACGCCTGTCGCTCCACGGACGCTCCAGTTGGAAGCGTCCCAGCCTGTTTCGGTAAGGTGTGGCGTTTCCCGAAGTGTAGCCTTCGGGACGGATTACTAGAGATTTTTACTGATGCACCGGCACAGTGCACAGTTCAAAGTGGTTTCATGCTTTTGTGTATTTGGTCGCGGTGCCCGCTCTGTCAAGGGCGGTCCAGAGCCTATCTGCTGGACGGCGGCTCTCGGCGTCACTATTTCTGCCCCTCTTGTGGCGAGTTTGAGATGACGAGGGCTGCGCTGTCGGCCATCTGTCGTGCGGCCGCGCCCGTACGTGAGCAACTTTTGATCAAAATGAGAGCAGTTCATTGCAATCGCCTGGCCGATATCAGGCTGGCGGACGAGAGCGATTTTTTGGAGCGCTTGGAGGTGGCTGTCAAAAAGCGCCGCGCCTGAGGACGTGCTAGATCAGTGCCGAGAACCCACTACTGGACGCACGCGCGTGGTGAAGGCGTAGAGTGTTCTGGTCAGCACTGCTCCCATGTGTCGGGTGCACGGTCTGAGTGAGGTGCCAAATGCCAAAAAAGTACAAAGCTCTTCTCGAACGGAAGGCGGCCTTGGATGCTGAGATCAACGTGCTTGATGCCGGAAAGCCGAAGGCCATCCAAGCGGCTCGTCAGCTTGTACGTGATCACCACTTGGAGAACAGCGACTTGTTTGCCGCCGGCCAGCTGAGGCAAAACACCGCACGCTACCGCAACCCCAAGACTGGCGAGACATGGTCAGGCCGAGGGCGTCCGCCTCGCTGGATCGAGGGACGTGACCGCAAGCCGTTTGAGGCTTGAGCGGGAGGTGGCTACCTCAAATGCGCTCGCCAGCACTCCAGCTTTCTCTGGTGCATTGGGGAGCGTCGGGCGTGATCGGCAGAGATGCTTCTGCGGTGGACGATGCCATTCCAATAGTTCGGTGAGCCCGAAATGAGGCTTGCGGACGCTTGGAAATAAGCCATATAGCGGCAATGATGATCAGCGTTCCCAATAGCAAAAAACCCAACGTGGCATACGGACTCCAGGAAGATCCGACGTTTGGGCCGTAAGGGGCGTCTTCCAAATGGTCATCCTGCATTGGGAGGTGCCGCCCTAGCTATCGATGACCAAGGCTTCTGCCGCCCTGCCTGCTGACTGTAGGGTTGCGTCATAGTTGCCGCCGCTCATATCGTGGAAGTTAGCGGGTGCTACGCTTGGTTGCCGCCTCCACCAATATGTAGCTTCTCCCAGGCTGTGAGGCCGTACAGGTGGCAAGCGACGTGCCCGCCATGACTAGGCCAACCCCCTATCTCGTCATTTCGTTTTGGACTGCATAGGTCGGGTACAACAGGTTCAGCGTTTCCCTCGCTCGGTCCTTCGTCAGGGTGCTGCCATGCCAGATTCATTCCAAGCCCCATGCCCCTTGTGCAACCTCCCCTGCACTGCGTTTCTTGAAGATTACGGGAAGTGGATGCACTTTTCCTGCCGATGTTGTCGCGAACTAAAGGTGAGCAAGATGGTGATCGGCAGGCTCCGCGCTGAATCTAATGACGTGCGCGAGCAGCTATCGCAGCAGGCTCGAGCGCTGGTTGAGGGGGAGTATTTGCACATTGCTGCTGCCGATCAGGGGTCCCTCCAACCAAGGGGGCTGTCAGCTTGGATTGAAGAGGTGCGGCGTTCCTTATGACTGAGAGCGTGCAACCCCACATTTTTGAATAAAATGAGATTCGGTAGCACACAACCAAACGAAACGCCATGACACTTGATTACAAGACGCTTCTGCAGCAAAAGGCAGAGATCGAAGCACGCATTGGGGAAGTCCTGAAAGCCGAAAAAGGCGGGGCCATCGCCAAGGTTCGCGAGCTCGTCCAGCAGTTCCAATTGACCGAAGAAGATTTGTTCAGAACGGGCAAGCGCAAGTCGCCCGTCGGTGCAGGCGTGGCCAAGTACCGCGATCCGTCCACCGGCGCAACGTGGACCGGCCGGGGCAAGCCGCCTGCGTGGATCAAAAGCGCAGTGGACCGAACGGCCTTCGAGATCTGACCAACAGCCCGCAATCGCGGGCTTTGTCTTTTCTGCCCCATCCTTTCACCAGTAGCTTCAGCACCCCCAGCAGAATCGAGAAAGCGGACGAGCTCACGGTAACGGTTGGGCTGGTGTCGTCATCAGGGAGTCATCCTAATCATGCTGACTCGCTTGCGTGAACATGACCAAATCGATTGGAGCCGGGCCAGCATTGATGGCTCCTCGGTACCAAGCCCCCGGGGGGCCAGGAAACGGGCCCCAACCCCACGGACAGAGGCAAGCTCGGCTCCAAGCGGCACATCGTCGTAGATGCCAGAGGCGTCCCGCTGGTGATCTTGGTCAGCGGCGCGAACCGGGCTGACTTCAAGATGTCCGAGAGTTGCGGG
>Ga0308165_1002533_pt1 | contig 21419 bp, 21 predicted proteins | sample PhyWR2_FD_201032 | JGI IMG/M metagenome (GOLD analysis project Ga0308165, IMG submission 201032) | Phyllosphere microbial communities from UC Gill Tract Community Farm, Albany, California, United States - DLSLW.R2 | ecosystem: Host-associated > Plants > Phyllosphere > Unclassified | place: USA... | reverse complement strand
CGACATTCATCGCAGTGGCAGCGGCGGCAACGGTGTAATGCTGATCGAGTACAAGCTGGGCAGCCTCGAGGCGAAACTCGGGGCTAAAATTGCGTCTGTTACGTCCGGTCATAATGTCACCTGTTTTGACTGTGAGGTGATGATATCACCTCTATTCAGGTGGCCAAATTCACTATGCCACTACATCCCCACATTTCGCCGGTACTGAACAAAGGGAAGAGATCAGTCAATAAATTGTTTGTTGACCTGCCAACAAACAATTTATTGACCTTCTTTAATACATCTTACATTTTATAGCGTATTTTGTAAGGCATGAAACGTGCATACAAATACAGATTCTATCCAACACCCGATCAGGTTGAGCTTTTGGCTCAAACGTTCGGGTGTGTGCGTTTTGTCTATAACTGCATTCTTCACTGGCGTACTGACGCGTATTACGAGTGTCAGGAGAAAATCGGCTATACGCAGGCAAGCGCTCGCTTAACAGCACTAAAAAAAGAACCAGAATTTACATGGCTTAACGACGTTTCCAGTGTGCCGCTACAGCAAGCCTTGCGCCACCAACAAGCCGGATTCTCTAACTTCTTTGCAGGCCGCGCCAAATACCCGACATTTAAAAGCAAGCGCAATAAACATTCCGCTACGCTCACCGGTGCCGCGTTTAAATACCGCGATGGTAAGTTGTATATGGCAAAGAGCAAAGCACCATTAGATGTCCGCTGGAGCCGTGAATTACCGTCTGCGCCGTCGACCGTCACCCTTTCCAAAGATGCCACCGGGCGATATTTCGTGTCTTGCTTCTGCGATTTTGAACCTGTACCACTGCCGATTAGCCCGAAAATGGTCGGTATTGATGTTAGTTTAAGAGATTTGTTCATCACTGATACCGGGAAAAAATACGACAATCCCCGTCACACAGCTAAATACGCGGCTAAACTTGCGCTACTCCAGCGCCGTTTAAGCAAAAGGCGAAAGGCTCAAAGAACCGTGCCAAAGCCCGCTTAAAAGTTGCCCGTATTCACGCGAAAATTGCCGATTGTCGTTCGGATCGCCTCCACTGGCTATCCCGCAAACTCATTAACGAAAACCAAGTTGTTTGCGCTGAATCCCTCGCAGTAAAGAACATGATCCGCAACCCCAGACTATCCAAAGCGATATCAGACGCGAGCTGGGGCGAATTCATGCGCCAGCTTGAATATAAAGGCGAATGGACAGGGCGTAGCGTGGTCAGAATTGACCTTTTTTTCCCGTCCTCAAAACGTTGCCATTGTTGCGGATATATATAAAGCCTTGCCGCAAGGCGCTGAACATTGGCACTGTCCTGAATCAGCACAAACCATGACCGTGACGTTAACGCGGCTATTAATATAAGAACGGTCGGGCTGACCGTGCTAGCTTGTGGAGAGTCTGTAAATCCTGAACCGCTTAACGCGGCTTAGGTTCGACTCCGTGAATCAGGAATCCCCTTTATTTAGGGAGGGGAGTGTCAAAATCCAGATTTGCAAATTTTTGCTCAGGATACCGATTAATGTGGCGATGATATCTCGGGTGTCATGCGTGGCCAAAATCAGCTTCTCTCCTGTGGCATTAGCGTAATAAGGCTCAGAGGGGCTGAATGGAGGCGACTTGATGACTACGGATACGCATCGCATTACTGACGACCTTGCCTGCGTCTCTCCCCGGAGCACTAAGCTTACCGATGTATTCCCTCCCTCATTCGTTACTGGTGTCGATTCGCTGACCGGAGCTGATCTCTGATTTATCCTGGCACCGATATTGGGAGGAGATCAGCTGCGATGTTTGCTGAACTTCCATCAGGAAGTCATTTAGGGAAGCATCGCGATCCTTATGCCGGTTCAGTTCGTTACCATCTGGGGTTATCAACACCGAATGATGAGCAGTGTTTTATTGAAGTTGATGGTGTGCGCCGCAGCTGGCATGACGGTGAATCGATGATATTTGACGAAACTTTTGTTCACTGGGCTAAAAATGATACCGAGCAAACACGTATTATTTTGTTCTGTGATATTGAAAGACCAATGAAATGGCGGTGGGCACAAAAACTAAATAAATGGGTCGGTAAGGTACTAATGTCTGCTGCGGCCTCGCCCAACGACAATGACGACAGAACTAGTTTTATCAATCGTTTATTTAAGTACGTTAATGCAATGCGTGACGCAGGGCAGAACCTTAAAAATAAAAATCGAAAATTATATTATTTTATGAAAAATGGAGTCATCTCTTTAATATTTATTTAGCTTGCAGTCTCAATATTTAAATTTTTTAATGGCCTTATGTTCTAAGCTGGCTTTTTACTAAAATGAATAATCAAAGTGTGCATTATTTTAAAAGGTGTATGTAATGCTACGGTTGTTCCCCCGAAACGGTCATCAAATAGCCATCTGGAGACCTCGCCCAATCGGGCGGGGAGCAGTCAACTTGATGAAATTAAATTTCATCGACATTGATTTTTATGCTAGAAAGTGAAATGTGTGAATGCGTTTTTTAGTACAAAGAAAAAAACCGCCCGGAGGCGGCTTTTAAATTTTTCTTCGTTGTTGACTAAAGCAAATTGCTGGCAGCCTCCCATATTTCTTCACTTGATAGTGTCCGATCAGATGCCACGTGGACTAACGGTGAGTCACCAGTAAAGAAAGGGAATCCAGCGGTCATTATTTGGAGCGATGTGTCCTCGTTACTAGGATACGTCTTCTTGATTGAGGTAATGCCATCCATAACAGTTATAATCTGAGCCGGCTCCAGATTAAAAAAAACAATAACTTTCTTCATACAAACTCCTATGATGAAGCGAGTTCTGACCTTATCATGAAGGATCATTGATCTCCTATCTTGCACCGTAAAAAATACTTTTTTGGACTGACCCCACCCCGGTAGACGATCCTGCCCTATAGTTGGACTGACCCCAAACCGATTGAGGGATCAGTTCACTCGGTTGTTGAACCGTTCATAATCAAGCATCAGGCCGCGCCAGCGGCCTTTTTTACGTCCCTCGTTTAATTCCCCCTCCTGTTGGACATATCAGTTAGTTTGTCCAAAACAGTCCCCCTATGGGACTAAAATGCTTGCCATAGTCCTAAAATGGGACTATGATACATATATGAAGATAATCGCTATCAAGACATTGAGGGATTTCTAGACGGCGAATCCTGATGCAGAGCAGCCGCTAAAAGCCTGGGTAGATGAAGCCAGTAAAGCTGAATGGAAAACCCCAGCAGAAATTAAAGAACAATATCGCAGTGCCAGTATTCTTAAAAACAGGCGTGTGGTATTTAACATCAAAGGCAATGACTACCGGCTAATTGTTGCCATTGCATACCAGCGAGGTTGGATGTTTATAAAATTCGTCGGTACGCATAAGGAATATGACAAAATAAATGCTGAAACCGTCAATCTGGAGTGAAACATATGCAGATTAAACCTATTAAAACAGAACAGGACTACGAAGCCGCATTACGCGCTGTAGAGCCTATGTTTGACAATGAACCTGCCACCGATACACCGGAAGGGGATTTTTTTGAAATTACATGCGTACTGATTAATGAGTACGAAAATAAACATTACCCAATTGAAGCACCTGATCCTATTGAAGCAATTAAATTCAGGATGGAGCAGCAGGGCTTGACTGTTAAAGACCTGGAGCCAGCTATTGGTAAATCTAACCGGGTATATGAAGTCCTTAATCGTAAACGTAATCTTACTCTACCGATGATTAGAAAACTACATGCGATGTTCGGGATTCCGCTGAAAAGTCTTGTTGGATAGTTATAAGCATGTAATATACAAAGGAAAAATATCATTTGACGAATAATTACGCCACTCTTAACAAAAACTTGAAATGTTAATATGATTTTTTACTTAAAGATTAAGAGATCACACAATGAAAAAACCACCTACTCCTAATACGTTTAAAATTATTTTCCTCGCTGTAATGTCATTTTGAGTAATGGTTGTATGTTTATTTGTATGGAAAATCCTATTGAGATGATTATGAATGAGCGGAGGAGGCGTTCTACTCAGGAAGCCCCGCATCGAATGCGAGGACACTGAAAGTACTACGGCTTCAGCCGTAAAATTTCCCACACTGCAAAGCCGGATTTTCATGGATTTTACTATTGATTGAAAGCACTCAATGAGTGCATGTTCAGGTCATAGGAACAAATGACAAACAGGAGTTATATAGTTCTGGAGTGAAACTTAATTAAACCAGATTAATATTTCCGGCGCGCACTGCAATAAAACAGACTTCGAAAGCACAAATAAAATTATCGACAGATATCGTAATATGGGAGATGTGGAAGTTATGTATAATTTTGACAGGGATGATAATCATGGTTAACTTCATGTTTTACGTTGTCATAATTTTTTTACTGTTCGGTTTCAGATTTGGTCTTGCGTTGATATTCTCCGTCACTTCACTGGTTATGATAAGTATTTATTTGGGAATGGTTATGATTCCAGATTATAACGTCAGTGACACAATGAATTTTGTAAGATTCGTTAATTATTTTGTCTATGTCATGTTATTCATCTGTAGTGGCACACTGAATTTGGCCACCTGAATAGAGGTGATATCATCACCTCACAGTAAAAACAGGTGACATTATGACCGGACGTAACAGACGCAATTTTAGCCCCGAGTTTCGCCTCGAGGCTGCCCAGCTTGTACTCGATCAGCATTACACCGTTGCCGCCGCTGCCACTGCGATGAATGTCGGCAAATCCACGATGGATAAATGGGTTCGACAACTGAAAGAAGAGCGAGCGGGAAAATCACCCATAGCTTCACCCATGACACCTGAGCAGATTGAGATACGTGAGTTGAAGAAAAGACTTCAACGCGTTGAAATGGAAAGGGATATATTAAAAAAGGCTACCGCGCTCTTGATGTCAGACTCCCTGAACAATTCTCATTAGTTGAGAAACTCAGGGCGCGGTTTCCTGTTGCCGTTGTGTGCAACGTGTTTGGGGTTCATCGCAGCAGTTATAAATACTGGCGGCAGCCCAGGAAGCCTGACGCCACGAGAGTGGCATTACTGAGCCTTGTGCGTGAAGTTTATCGCGAAAGTAACGGTTCAGCAGGAGCGCGAAGCATTGCCGCAATGGTCACCACCAAAGGTATAAAACTGAGCCGCTGGCGGGGAACAAAGCTGATGAAAGCGCTCAATATTATCAGCTGTCAGCAACCTGGCCATCGTTATAAGAAGGCGTCTAAGGAACACATTGAGATCCCTAATTATCTGGATCGCCAGTTTGCTGTTACCGAGCCTAATCAGGCCTGGTGTGGTGATGTGACTTATATCTGGACGGGAAAACGCTGGGCTTATCTGGCTGTTGTACTCGATTTGTTTTCCCGTAAACCGGTTGGCTGGGCGATGTCATTTTTCCCTGATTCCGCACTGACAGTTAAAGCCCTGTCGATGGCCTGGGAAGCACGGGGAAAACCGGCTAATTTACTGTATCACTCGGATCAAGGCAGTCACTATACCAGCAGGAATTTCAGACAGTTACTGTGGAGATATCAGATAAAGCAAAGCCTGAGTCGCCGGGGAAATTGCTGGGATAACAGCCCAATGGAACGGTTCTTCAGAAGCCTGAAAACAGAGTGGGTACCGGATAATGGCTACGCGAATTTTAGCGAAGCCAGCACGGCAATAACGAATTACATCACAGGATATTACAGCCAGCTCAGACCCCATCAATATAATGGTGGTTTAACGCCGAATGAATCAGAACGATTGTTCTGGAAAAACTCTAAAGCTGTGGCCAGTTTTTGTTGACCACTACAGGCCGGTGATTTGCCTGATGTTGATATATCGGATAAAGGCGTGAAAATTACCCCGCTGGATAACAGTGTCCCTTCAGCAGCATCCCCTTTTGCCGATCTGGTTTACGGTATGTTGCCTCACCCTAAAATTACGGAAATGCTGGATGAAGTGGACGGCTGGACCGGTTTTACCCGCCATTTCACGCATCTCAAAAATAATCACGTCAGGCCGAAAGACAGAAAATTGTTACTGACCACCATCCTGGCCGATGGGATCAACCTGGGACTGACAAAAATGGCAGAATCCTGTCCGGGAACGACAAAATCGTCACTGGAGGGCATTCATGCCTGGTACATCAGGGATGAAACCTATTCAGCCGCGCTGGCTGAGCTGGTTAATGCTCAGAAACAGCGGCATCTGGCTGCATTTTGGGGCGATGGTACAACGTCATCGTCTGATGGGCAGAACTTTCGGGTTGGCAGTCACGGGCGTTATGCCGGTCAGGTCAATTTGAAATACGGACAGGAGCCAGGCGTGCAGATTTACACGCATATTTCGGACCAATACAGCCCGTTTTACACCAAAGTGATCAGCCGCGTGCGGGACTCAACCCATGTACTTGATGGTCTGCTGTATCACGAAAGTGATCTGGAAATTACAGAGCATTACACCGACACCGCAGGTTTCACTGAGCATGTTTTCGCGCTGATACATCTGCTCGGATTCGCTTTTGCCCCAAGGATCCGGGATCTTCACGACAAGCAGCTTTTTATTCAGGGAAAGGCTGAGCGTTATCCGGGACTTCAATCTGTGATATCCACAACCCCACTGAATCTTAAAGACATTGAGACGCACTGGAATGAGGTTCTTCGCCTCGCAAGCTCGATAAAACAGGGGACTGTTACCGCATCGCTGATGATGAAAAAACTGGCCAGTTATCCTAAACAAAATGGTCTTGCAAAGGCATTGAGGGAAATCGGACGCATCGAACGGGCATTGTTTATGCTGGACTGGTTTCGCGATCCATCACTGCGCCGACGCGTACAGGCAGGGCTGAATAAAGGTGAGGCCCGCAATGCGCTTGCACGAGCGGTCTTTATGCACCGGTTGGGTGAAATCAGAGATCGGGGGCTGGAGAATCAGAGCTATCGGGCCAGTGGTCTGACGTTGCTGACTGCGGCGATCTCCCTGTGGAATACGGTATATATAGAAAGAGCCATAGATTCCCTGAGACGAAAAGGGATCCCGATTAATGAGCAACTAATTTCTCATTTGTCTCCGCTGGGATGGGAGCACATCAATCTGAGTGGGGATTACGTCTGGCGGACAAACCTTAAGCTGGGACAAGGTAAATACCGTTCATTACGCTCAGTGGATAGTGGTCTGTACAAAAAACAGGCTTAGCGTAGGATATTTTCCGTTTTCCAAGCGGACCCCCATCAGGGTTCTGCCCAAGGCGTCGGTCTTGCCTGAAATCACCTGACCGTTTCCCCCCTTGATGGTGTAGGGCGTATTGATCAATGGGGCACCGGTGCGCTCATGCAGCAATGTATAACGGGCTGAGTAATTAAACAGTGGGGTTTCGGGCATGACCCCGGCAGCGTGTTCGGCCAGCGTAATGCTCACCCCTTCAATGCGGATATGGCCCATGGGATCAATGACAATACGGCCCCCGGCGTTACCGATCTCAATCTGGCCGCTGGCAGAGTGGATCGAGATATGTTTACCGACCTTCAGTGAGTCATTGTCGGTGACCTCAAGAAAGCGGCTTTTCTTGATGACTGAGGTTTGCTGGCCATCAATGGTGAGGGTTTGATCCTTCGCCACCGCGAGCGTCTGATATCCCCCTACGGACTCATCATCATCGACTTTGATCACCGAGGTGCGGTGATTATCGACCGTCAGTTTCATATCCCGGTTGATGGTGGTCGTCTGATCCCGCAGTACGTCGGTATTCATGTCTTGCTGTGCATGAATATAAATTTCCTCGCCGCCCTTGAGATCCTCAAACCGCAGCTCATTGAAGCCGTCACCTTTATGGGTTTTTGAGCGGAGGGTCATCTGGGTTTTAGTTATGGGCAGGTCACCGGGCGGCAGATTGTTGGCGTGATAGGTACGCCCAATAATCACCGGCTGATCGGGGTCACCATTGAGAAACTCGACAATGACCTCATGGCCAACACGCGGAATGGCTAGCATGCCCCAGCCAGCGCCCGCCCACGGATGTGAAACCCTTACCCAGCAAGAGCTGCGGTCATCAGTTATCCCAGAGAGATCCCAGGGAAAACGCACCCTGACCCGACCGTACTCATCGCAATAGATTTCCTCAGAGCCTGCTCCGGTGACGATCGCCACCTGCGCGCCATCGATGCGCGGTTTTGGCAATGAAAGAGGGCGCCAGGTCTGGTTGTGGGGAATAAAGGTAAACTGGCAGCCTAACGTGGTGCCCTGTTCCCCGGTGGCCTCTTCCAGCGCTTGCGGCTGTCTGCCGGTGTGCGTAGCCCCGGTAATTTGCCAACGGGCGTTATGGGTCTCCAGCGGGTGATTTTGCAGTGTAAACCACACGCCGGGTTGGAGTGCCGGGCTATTGGTAGCCCCCTCTCCCTGGTGCGCGTCGTTACGTAGCGCCTGGACGCGCCAGCGGGCAAATTGATCCCCTGTAGGACCTGACTTAAAGCGGCCAGGATAATCATAATGGCGATAATCAAAAGCCTGATGCTCAAGGTCATTGGCCAACTCACTGGATTCTGCCTGCCAATCCGGGTTTTTAAAGGTATAATCTTTCAGCAACACTTTCGACGGACGCAAACTTTCTTTACGACGAAAGGTACTTATACACAACTCGTCCGAGTCAGCTCGTTGGGCGGGATGATAGGGAAGGGTGGGGCCGGTATTCAGTGCGGCACAGTCATCGGCAAACACCAGCGTGTGTTTGCCCTCTTCATGCTCAAAGAAATAGAAAATCCCTTCCTCAGCGGCCAGACGAGCCATAAAGTCGGCATCACTTTCCTGGTACTGGACGCAGAACTCACGCCTTGCATGGGGATCACGCAACGCAAAAGCATAGTGGCTGATATGGTGTTCTTTCAATAACGTTGCCAGGATCTCCTGAACATTCTGCTGTTGAAAGATTCGTGAATTTCTGACCAATCCCGCGTGCCAGAGAGCAGGGCGCACGCTCAGGCGGTAATGTGTCTGATGCCGCCCCGTGTCGCCCTGTTCCACTTCAATCACGATGCCATTGACGATCCGTTGTACCTCGGTATCGCGCCAGACAGTCAGCGTGGCAGTTCTGTCCAGCATAGCACTGAATGTAATACTGGGATTGGCACTGGCCACCTCAAGTTCAAGCGTAAAAGGCGTAGAGAATTGTTCGTGCAAGGTAAAGCCTGCTACCACGAAAGTTTTCGGGTCCAGACTACCCACACTCAGCGTAAACCTCAGCCCGCTGGCTTCCCTGCTTATGCTTGCCATGCGCTTTCCTTATTTATGGCGTGAATATATTTACGTTATATACAAATAAAATCGTATGGATACATAAAAAATGTTAATGCATATAATAGAACGGCACAACCTATAAGTATTTTCCAGGTTTGTTCTGACTCAGTTACGAATGGATAGGTGTTCAGCGTTGAACCTGGCTAGTTTGGCAAAGCAATACTGTTAGCTTTTTCCCTCCTAACCTCAGTCAAATTAATTTAGAGAGGATCAAGAACGATCCTCTCGCCCCCTCCCCCCTGCTAGACAAGGGTTTTGACATAGCTAGACACTCCCCAGAGGTTTAGATCGCAACGAGCCGTTGCGATGCAATACTTGCTGGCAAAAGAGCTACCTTAGCTTCTCTGCTAACGATTTGAGTGCGTATTGTGTGTGTATGGGACCCGCCGGGTCACCGGTGGGGGCTACCGGTGTTGGTATCGAATAAACTTTAGGTGTTTCCCATAATAGAGTTATCCACATATATACAGGTATGTTTTTTAAAAGATTTTTTTGTTTTTTAAAGTATTTTAATGCTTTTTAGACACTGTCGAAACCCTTGCAGGGCGCGGGCTTCAGCTCGGTCAACATGGGAAATACCCAAACTAGCTATGGGTAAAAGCTAAAGTAGTTATGGGAAACAACCAAAGTTGCTATGGGAAATAGCTAAAGAAAGTATGGGAAACGGCTAAAGTTTGTTTTTTCCGTTAATCGGTATGGGAAACGGCACAAGTTTGCCTTGACCACATCAACCACCTGATGCAACTATGGGGGCATTAAAAACAGCCCATAGATAGCTATATGAATGAAAAAAAAGGGATTGTTAAAACTAATCGCCCGGCTATTGCGCAATCGAATGAACTCACTGAGGCAGCTTACTATCTCTCGCTGCAGGCTAAGCGTGTACTGTGGTTATGCCTTATGGAAACTTATCGCCAGGAAGATCACCCAGGCACATTCACAGTACGTGTTGCTGATTACCAACGCTTGTTCAAGGTGAGCCAGGCTACGGCCAGCACAGATGTAAGGAAAGGCATTGATGCTTTGTCAAACAGCTCGGTCACCTTTTTTCCATCTGATGGGGAGTATGAAGAACGGAAGCGTCCTTGGCTGGCCGAGGCAGGCTTAAAACGCGGCCGAGGTTCATGGAACATTGAATTCAATAACAAAGTGATGCCTTACCTTCTCGATCTTAGTAGCCAGTTCACTACCTACAATCTGTATGACTGTGGCCGCATTAACAGCGTTAGGGCTATCCGTCTTTATGAAAGCCTTTGCCAGTTCAGAAAATCAGGTATATGGATAACAACAGCAAACTGGTTAGCAGAGCGCTACCAACTACCTCAATCGCAACGAGATAATTTTGCTGAGATGAAGCGAACATTCATCAAACCGGCCCTGGATAAGATCAGTAAAGAAACCCCCTTGACGGCCTCCATGTCAGAGACCGAAGATGGCAAACTGATTTTTACTATCATTACCAAAAACCCCGAGCCTACCTTACCCAACATTTGAACTTTAGTTGTTTCCCATGAATTCAGCCTAACGGTAACTTGCGCTAAATCCCATAGTCGTTAGGCTAATGATTTTCTTGTGCAGTTCGCCATGTCAAAGTAATAGCAACTTTAGCTATTTCCCATAGACGAGCTTCTTTAGGCATCCCAATTGTATTTTTCTTAGACTCTGACTCTATTCGAGGTTCTAGGGGTCCGCTTGGAAAACGGAAATTATCCTACGTTAATAAAACCAGCATACGGAGGAAGCAAACACCGGCGCAATGGAATTCGGTGGTTCGAGTGTAACCATCGTTTGAACCACCCCGTTTTTTAGCAGCCACCTGCCTGCTTTACCCCGTAGGTTGCTTGGTCAACTGTGTATTTGTCTCCGGCACTTGAGGAAAGTTGCTGAATGAGGCCTTTGCACGAGAAGCCCATCATACTGAGATACTGCTTCGCAGATTTCACCGCCTCCTGGTTCCAATCAATGTTCAGGCTGTCCACTGCTACCGTAGCATCAGAAATCTCGTAACCATCCCCTGCATCCGATGAGAGTTGCTGAATAAGTCCGTTCCGTGAGAAGCCCGTCATACTGAGATACTGCTTCGCAGATCTAACGGCATTATTTTGAGACCCAGTCAAATCTCCCGCCCATGTAGGCGCAGCGACAAACAAAGCGGCAGTCAGTACTATCTTCAAAAAATTCATTGAAATATCTCCATAACCCATACGGCGCCTCTAACGCCCTCGAAACCCTTGCCTGGCGGGCCAATTTTACAGGGACCGCATGTAAAAGGGAAAATATCCTAAGTTAGGGCTGTCTTTTAAGCATCGGTGTTTAGCGATCTGGAAATTACCGAGTATTACACCGATACCGCAGGGTTCACTGAACATGTTTTCGCCTTGATGCATCTGCTGGGATTCGCTTTTGCGCCGAGATTTCCGTTACCTAAGCTTCAACCCCCTCCAATATGCGAGACAGGATAATCGAGCTGTTTTTCAGATGCGTTTACGCATGAAGGCGACAAAAATAGTTTCATACGGTGGCGTAGTTTAGGGTCGCCGGTGACGCGGCGCAGCCGCCCGGATCGATAGGGATCACCGATACACGCATCTGCCCTGCTAAGCCATACCCGCTTTAAGCTATGTAGGAGCGGCTGTACGCTGTCGGAGTGGTCCCGACAAGGCCTTGGCCGCAGTAGGGGCGTATCTCCGCGTGCGAGCGTAAGCGAAGCTACGAGCGTGTATGTAGAACTTTTAGCAAAGCTGCTTACAGCGATATAAAAACTTTTTTTCCATTAATTGGAAAGCCACTTTGTACTTGAGGGGGAATGCGGGGAATAGGTTTTATGCCCACCGCAGGTGGGAGCTACCAAAGAAGCGAAGCGAGTTTCCGAACCGGCGCGAGCTTGCTCGCTGCAAGGGCGGTCACTTATGCCTTCAATCCACAGAAATTATTGAATGGAATAAGATCTTTTTAATTAGGTTACTAATTAAAAGAAAAAAAGCTCAGGGGTAAGAATATGTTGCGGGTAGAAAAAGATAGGTTTCCGGATAAGGCTAATTTCTCGATTGCGGGTAATTGTGCATAAGGAAAGAAAGCCTATCGATTTAGTTCATTGTGCATGGTTTTGGCCGCCAACATACATTTCACTTGAACATTTATTAAACAATTATGCACGTTTGGCCAGCACGAAAACCGCCAGCGGCGGTTATAGGAGGTTTGTCTGTAAATCAGATGTCAGTGCACGATGTCCGGAGGGGCATGCTCCAGCCCAAGGTCAAGTTGATACAATCTCATGTGGGCCAGACGCTCAAACTCATCCGGCGTCATGTGATAAAGCTCGTCGGCCGGAAGCGTTTTCGCCAAATGGTCAGCCATCGCATAGAGCCGATCGTCAAACCCCAGCATACCCAGTTTTTTGGCACGCTTCTGTTTAAGGGCGTTTTCTCGCCGGCGGACGAGCGTGGCATGTCTCATTCGTTCATACCACCGTTTACGAGCGGCACTGACGCTAATGTCCTCCCCAGGTGCAAGCAGCCCATCTGCTTCAGCGGCTAGTCGTTCCTGTTGCTGCGCGTAGAGCTTATCGATATTTACGCCGACCAGCTTCCAGAACTGCTCTGACAACACCACATGCTTCGGATACCAGTAACGGTTAAAACTGTCCCACTGAACACCCTCAGGCAATTCCAGTAAGCCAAAGCGTATAAGCTCCTGAATCAGAGTGCATACCCGACGGACGGTAACGGCCGTTTCAGTAATGACGTTTCCTTTCCCGTCCTTTGGGCTGAGTTCGCTGGCCAGCCGGCTAACATTCATCGTAACAATGTTAGTTGATCTGTCCGCCACGCTGATAAGAAGAGGAGAGATCGCATCAAGCAAATTTTGCCGTTCCGGACGAAAATCACGGGAGCGCCCAACAACCTGACGCATCTGAACAAAGTAGGGATGGCGTGAGAGGCGCATACGCAAAGACATACGACCGCTTTTCTTGTCACGTTTGACCAGACGGCGATAACCATGGCCAAACTCGCCGGACAACGGTTTGTATTGCTCGGGCCTGATATATAAAGGGTTCGGGCATTTACACGCAGTCGAATGTTCGCCTCTTCGGCGTTTGGTGGTTTTTTTGGGGGGTTGCGGCTTGCATTCATCAACCCATTGCCAATAGGTGTCATCCGTTGCGGCACGCTCAAGCGCATCGAAATTGATGTTTTCCCAGGTAGGATCGATAGGTTGGTTGTTTGGACTTTTCTTAGCCACACCCGCCGACACTTATGGCGGTCTTTGGGTATTGTTTTCTGAATTGCATGAGTTATAATCTCTCACAGGCCAGCGCCTGCTTTGTGACCCCCTGATATCTGACGCCTTCCGCCAAGTTGATGACAGATTTCAGGGGGTTTTTGCATTCAAGGCCCACTGTTCTGGTACCTTTTCCCTCGAGCATTTCAGGATATGCCCATCCAACTTTACTATGCCGCCTGAAGCCACATAGTTTCTTATCCCTCTCTCATCAGTCGCTTACAAACTACTGAACGACTGCAAGAGCCTTGCAAATATTACCCTTTTTTTATCCGCTTGCAACAAATGGATCCCTGTAGAACGATCAATATCACGCTAGAAAGATGAAATACTCATATAAATCATCGTTCTTAACAAAGAGCTGAAGGATCGTGCATAAACGATTCCTCCAGATCCCTATCCCAGCACAAGTGAATTTTTCGGCAACTCCGGCTCAACCTCCGTTCAGACAACCAAAATCAGCTCCTTTCGCCCACGGATGCAGTTACGCCGTGTTTCTTCAGCAGATCCTCGATTGCCTCATCAAGCAATCTGCTCTTCGGGATACGGGTGGTGCGCGATAATTCATCGAAAAGTGGAACGAGTTTGTTATCCAGTGAGGATGTAAACCTTTTTCGGTTTTTTAAAAATGGCTCTGCCATATGATACCTGCCCGTGAATAAAAGTACGGGTAGTGTAAATAGTCATGCAATAGATTAAAGTGGTTGAAGATAGGCACTATATAGTGTCAATTGATGTCTACGCATACTGCCTCACCAGGGAAACCGAGCCGCCGCTAAGAGCGGCTTTCCACTATTGAAAAATCATTAATTTACAATAACTAAATGGCGATAAGCTCATAACAACCTTCCTTGATTTTCCCTACCAGAGCTCCCTTAATGAGTTGAACCATAACCCTACAAATCTGGGTCTAATTTTGCCCATCGTTCCCTTATCCCTGATAGAACCAATACCCGCACGTACTAAATACGACCAGAAAATCCGCTGGAATATCTTGTATTCACAAAATGCCGTTAGTGATTGATTTAAAAAGAAAAATAAAAAAACTTAAATTCAATAATTTTATAGATTATTGATTCACATGAGAGCTCCAACCCAACACATTATTTCATAAATCAAAGGGTATATCATGTTGAATTTAGACACTTTTTGGAATCAGCGCCTTATGTTCCCAGAACTCACCGAATCTCAGTTTAAGGTGTTGATGTACTACGCTTTCGGTTCTAACAGTGAAGGCATAGCTGACATACTGAAATGCTCGCAAAACGCGGTAAAATTATCCTTAAAAAGGATCAAGGAAAACATGAAGGTTGACAAACTAGAAACAGTCAGAATCATCTATCACTCACGAATTCATACTGCGATGATGGCACCCGATGATTTTCCTAAAAAATATTATGAGGCTATGAGTAATAGACAATAAATTAACCAGATGAAATAATCACCACACTCCACATTATTTAATGCGGAGTGTTCACGGAAATTTTACTTAAGTCAAATAATAAGCACAAAAAAACAATAGGATTATTTTTACAGAATTAATTGAATGATAACTTAAATCATAGTTATCCAATAACTTCACTTAACTAAAATGTTAATTTTTACAAGCTAAATTTAACATATAGACCCCTATAGGGGTCTGTATTTATTGCATAATTCATGAGATCATTTTTTCCGCCACATTGACTCATATACCAAATTATCTCTTATCCCCGCCAAGATAAGAGACTATTAATTTGGGATAAGTCATTTTTACTTTATCGATTTTTTAATATATGACGTAAGACGCTCTGCCATGCCTAGAGCCTCTTCTAGTGAAGCCTTGTATTTCTTGCTATCTCTGTTCATATATTCAGCAGAATGCGTAACTAACGGCGTAGTTCCTGCTGAATGATGATGCTGTAACAATAATTCAGCAACGTCATCGTCTACTACATAAAAATAGTACTCAGGGTAATCAAGAACTTTAGCTACACGTACAATGAAGTCAAACGAGGGGGCAAATCTACCCACTTCATAGTTGGAGAGCCTCGACGTGAGGTTAACGCCTTCGATAGCAACTAGCTCGGCCAGTTGTTTCTGGGTAAGCCCAGCAGCTTCGCGGGCTTCCTTTAAGCGCTTGGGTACCATATAGATTCACCTTTAATGAGGGGGATCCATGATACTCAGTAGAAGGACCTCTCATTGCTCATTTTACAAGATACTTGATATTATGGGTTGAAATGATAGTATGCGATGTGTGTGAGTCCTACCGCCAAGAGGATAAAGCACGTTTTTATACAAGAATGTACTGGGCGATGCCGCTGTCTGAATTACAGGGGGCTGAGTGAGACAGCCACTGTTTCAGCGTTATCGCCCAGTGTATTCGGCCCCTGCCGGATACAGAATGAACCCTTAGGGGGATCGGTTCGGGCGAGAGCATGATGGACATTGAAGAACTTAACGGACAATGCTGGTATCTTGCGCAATACATTACCGGAGGCAAAAACCGCGAAAGACTTTTCGACTGGCTCAGTGACCAGCACATCACACCCTGGACACCGCTGACCATTAAAACCATCCGCCGCACTGATAAAATCAATTGTTCGCGTAAACAAATCTCACCACTCTTTCCTGGGTATTTTTTCCTTAAAGCCAACTTAGCCACACAGACAGTGGATACGATCCGCCGTCACTCAGCTTTCTGCAGTTTTGTTATGAATGGGTCACAGATTGCACCGCTTCGTCCCTCGGTAGTTCAAGGGCTGATGAAACTTCATCCGGATCCGGAGTTGAGTTTGGTGGCACAGGATGAGCTGAAAGCGGCCTCCCAGACATGGCTGACTCCAGCGCAGTACCAGTATCTTCTCCGCATGGAGCAAGATTCCCGCCCTGTATCGAGAGTGGCATTGCTGATGCAACTAGTATTTGAGCCCAGTTTAGTGGGGTTTTAATTGCAACCCTCAACAACTTTTAGCTAACCCGGATCTTACCGGGCTCTTTTCACCAATTTTCCTTCCCGCACGCACAATGCCAGCATTCGGTACGCAAACTCACAAAAGGAGATAACCTTTGTACTCTGCAGATAATTCAGTCCACCATCTGCTTTGGTGCATTCTGATCGCAATTCGTACAGCCGAACAGGAAAAACCTTTCACCTCGGAAACAGCCCGCCGGCGCTTTATCTCGAACTGGCTTGATACAGCACGCACTCATCCTAGTTTCCGAGGTATGAATGCCGAGTTCACCTCGTTGCGCCAATTACTGGAAACCAGCGATAAATCCGTTTCGGTCGATGGAACCCTCGGCGTCCTGCTGAACCATGCCTTCGCTGCAGAACACTGCGACCTGTTCCGTTTTCGTTCCGCATTGAACTCTCTGATACAGAAGGGTTGGCGTCTTGCCGTTTGCCGATTCCCGGAAAACATAACGGCTGAGCTGATGCAGCGACGGCGAGACCGCCGCAAACATGCACTTCAGCTGACGCGAACCGAAAACGCATTCCAGTCTACCGGGAACATGGTACTGCCTGTGACATTTCAGCTTCTGCTTAATAGCACAGCAGAGATCAGTGAAGATGCGGAAATAGTATTTCACATGGAAGGATTTCAAGTCGTGGTGGCCCACTTAGAGCTAGCGCTGGATAACCGACGACTCGTCCGTACACTGCACATCGGCACCACTTCGCTGACGACTAACGAGTGGAATCCACGGAAGGACGACATATGGCAACCACCTAGTAACTCAATTAGCCTCAAAAAGGAGAGTTATCATTGATAATGTGCCCCCTCACTTTGGAAATACCGATATAAACTCTGAGGATTATTGATATGTGTATCACCGTCACCGAAAAGGATTTGCGTGAATTGCATATCCGCCGGGCCGCGCGGGTTATTCAGTTCAAACGTGCCTGCCGAGTTAGGGCCAAAACCCCGGATAAAATGCCACTCAGTACATTGACCTCTTTGCGTAATTTAATCGATGAAGCGGATGAAAGAATCGCAGCGTTTCAACAAGACTACCTCCGTTAACCTTACCCTCGTCACCCAGGCAATACCGTTCCCCAACGCCTCATGCGGTGCGGTTATTCCATTACCTGATGAAACCTATGAAAATCATTCACACATCCATGCTGCTTCCCGTTTTATTGGGTGGCTGCAGCTTGCCAAACCACCGGCCAGCTGACAGTGATGCCCGACAATTCGTGGATGCCCTGATAAGCACTAACTTGCAACACATCGAGTTGGCTCAAAAAAGCGTGAAGCAAGCTAGCGCAATGATGCAGCCCGTCCGTTCCCCACAGACAAAAACCAACATAACCACACCGCCAGCGACGGCTACAGCTAGTGCGCCAGATACGTTGCGGGGGTTAACCCGGATCAAATCTCTCGGCACACCAGAGACTTTTACCCTGGTCAGGGTCAAAGCTCTTAATCTGGGGCTAGAGGCAACGCTGAATAAAGTGATCCCGGCAGGCTGGACCGCAATAATCTCTGCCGATATTCAAACGCAATCCAGGCAGCGGATAACCCTCGAAGCTAACGACCAGTGGCCGTACGTTCTCGACGAATTATTACGCCAACATGGATGGGTAGCTTTGATTGACTGGCCTAAGAAACAGGTCTCCGTGGCGTATGGCACACCAATGCTTGCGACCAAATCGGTCAATACACAAATAGTGGCCAAGCCAGAAACAGCTGCGAACGCGACTAATCCATCCTCTCCGACTGCGATCGTCGCCACAGGCTCGCGTAATCCTTTCAACGGTACTCGAGATAAATCAACTCCAGCACAGCCCAAAAATGTGGCCGTACCGGTAGTAAAAGCAGTGCCGACTCCTAAAGTTTGGCGGATCGAAGCGGGTAGTACGCTGAAAGATATCCTATTCAGTTGGTCAGCCGCTGAAAAGTGCTCTACTCCAGGAGTGGCTAACTGGACTGTAGCCTGGCTGACATCGACAAATTACCGTATTGATGCGCCGCTTCATTTTGAAGGGAGTTTCCGCGATGCATTGAATAGCTTGTTCACCTTGTACGGCACAGCGAAAGTGCCATTGTATGCCGGCATTCGCCATGCGCAATGCGTCATCTCTGTTGACGACAAGGAAATCCACTGATGGCCAGTCACTAGACTAGGCTTCATTCCCCTCTGTTCAAGAGGTTGCATTCGCAACTTTCATTTCTGGAGGTACAAATGAGTAATCGCGGCAAAGTGATCATCACCGTGATAGTTCTGTGCTCCGTGTTCTGGATCCTGATTTGGGGAGTTGTGCGATGACTTACTGGTTGCTCTCGTTATTTCTAGGGCTATTGGTATGGGTCAACATACCACCTCATGACCAAACAGGGGCGCAGCTGCAAGATAGCACGTTGAGCCAGCGCGCTATTCAAACCGTCCGTTATATCAATGACATCAATGATTGGCGCTATAACAACCCTTCGCAAAAAGACGGCGTGATCCCTGACAGCGCCTTCGGTTGGTCACCCCTACCTGAATTACACAATGTGCTGCAGGCTGACCGTGTGTATGTCTACCAGCCGGATCAACCAGGGTTGATGGCCGCGTTGTTGGCACAGAGTCGGCACTCAGCGTTGGTTGGAAAGGTCGCAGGAAGACGTCTGATCGACAGCTTTGGCAATGACATGCAGGTCAATGTACCGGACAGCATTGCTGACGGCAGCCTGGTGTACCTCAACTAATCTCTCCTCACCGTAAGGTTAAAAATGAAAAAACACCTCCCTCTAACCGGGCTGGCGGCGACATTGTGTTTGCTGCTTTCCGGCTGTGCGCCGCTTGAGCGCATCAACAAGATCGACAACACGGTCTCGCAGGACGAAAAACGGGCAGATAAGCATCTTCATGCGCTTAAAAAGGGAACAGTTGTCCGTGATCTTACCTCTCAATGGATCAACCCTTACCCGTTAAATGCCCAGCCAGGCGGCAATAACTTACTGCCACCTTGTGCTGTGGCCATCAATCGGCCTGGGAGCATCACGCTGGCAGAAGTCAGCGCCTTTATCAGTAAACGTTGCCAGTTGCCCGTGGTGGTGACGCCAGATGCGCAGGCCATATTAGCGCCGACAGGGGGCAAAACAGAGCAACTCAGTGGCCCCATTCCCGCACCCGACCCGAATGGGATGGTACCTTTGGCCGCGTTGGGCGGTTCACCCGTTCGCCCCGCACCGGCCGTTACCACGGGGACTGCACTCAGGGGTGTGTTCTGGCAGGGGGAGTTGGGCGGTTTACTCGACAATGTCACCACTCGCCTGGGATTGTCATGGCGTTATGAGCAAGGCCGGATCGCCATTTTCTATCTCGACACCCGGACGTTCCCGGTCATGTTCATGGACAGTAAGGCGAGCTTTGGCTCCAAAACAGTGAGCGGCACAACGTCGTCCATGGGGGCCACGGGCGACAGCAGCGGCGGTGGACTCAGTGGCGACTCAAATACCTCACAGGCCACTGAGATGGAAATCAAGTCCAGTCTGTACGAGGACGTCACCAATACCATCAAGTCAATGCTGACACCGGGCACCGGTCGCATGAATTTGTCCGCCGGCGTTCTGACGGTGACGGATACGCCGCGCGTGCTTGAGCAGATAGGCCGCTATCTGGATGACCGCAATAAAGAACTCAACCGACAGGTGGTGCTCAACGTCCAGGTCTACAGCGTAGAGAAACGTACGCAGGATCAGTACGGCATTGACTGGAACGCCGTATTCAACAGTGGCAGCGTCGGATTGTCTCTGACCAATGCGTTCACCGGCGGTTCATCCGATGCCCTGAATGGCGGTATTTCCATACTGGATGGCAAAGGGGCGGGCACCAAGGCCTTTATCAAAGCCCTGTCCGAGCAGGCGAACGTCAGCGTGATGACAGAAGCCTCGAGCATGACGACCAACTTGTCGGCTGTGCCCATCCAGGTTGCGCTGCAACAGGACTATGCCTCGAACGTCACGACAGAGAACACGGCGAACGTCGGCTCATCAAGCAGTATCACCAAGTCGACCATCACCACGGGCTTTAACATGACGGTGCTGCCGTTCCTGATGCCCCAGTCGCCAAAAATGCAGCTGCAGTTTGCGATCAATATGTCGGATGACCCGACCATGCGCACGTTCACCAGCGACAACACCTCGGTCGAGCTCATGAAGACGCGCCTCAAGACCTTTACCCAGCGCGTCATCATGCAGTCTGGACAAACGTTGGTGCTCAGTGGTTACCAGTCTCTCAATAACACCGCCAACCGCCAGGGCGTCGGCAGTTTCCGCTTCTTCGGACTCGGTGGCGGTGCCAACGGTGAAAACAACAAAACCATGCTGGTCATTCTTATCACGCCGGTCATTTTGGGATAAGCCATGAAACAACAGACTACCTATACGCTGCAGAATGGGCATACCTGGCTGGTTGCCGGATTGCACTGGCAGTATCTGCCGCTGCGTGGGCGCCGTAGCATGCGCTTACGCGCGAAAGAAGCGAATGCCACGCATTGGGCGGCGTTACCTACCGGTGACGGCCAGGCACAAGGCACCCTGCTGGGTACCGTCACTCTCACGGACAGAACGCGCCGAAAAGGCGGCCGACATACATTGGCATCAATGGCGTTAGCCGTCCTGCCGGCATTACCGGAGGCCTGTTACGGTGTTTTCCCGTTGCCCAACGAGCAATACTGGTTCGTGGCTGTCAGCGACGGCATGTTGTCACCGTTCGGCGATATCGTGGGGGATGAGGCGGCGATACGCATAGCTGTGTCCAATTTTCTGCAAATCACCGCTGATCCCGCGGCGGGTTGGACGGTATATGCCCCCAGCGGCTTCTTCCCCGAGCTAGACGCCGAAGATAAGGCGCTCTCGACGCTGATCGACAACAAGGTGG
>Ga0308165_1002532_pt1 | contig 21423 bp, 16 predicted proteins | sample PhyWR2_FD_201032 | JGI IMG/M metagenome (GOLD analysis project Ga0308165, IMG submission 201032) | Phyllosphere microbial communities from UC Gill Tract Community Farm, Albany, California, United States - DLSLW.R2 | ecosystem: Host-associated > Plants > Phyllosphere > Unclassified | place: USA... | reverse complement strand
CCAAGTGCGATCCGGTGCACAAGGTCACCATCATTCCGCGCGGCCGTGCGCTGGGCGTGACCATGAGCCTGCCCGAGAAGGACCGCTACTCCTTTGACAAGGAGTTCATGCTCAACCAGATTGCCATGCTGTTTGGCGGCCGGATTGCCGAAGAAGTGTTCATGCACCAGATGACCACCGGTGCCAGCAACGACTTCGAGCGTGCGACCCAGATTGCGCGCGACATGGTCACGCGCTACGGCATGACCGAGGCGCTGGGCCCCATGGTCTATGCGGAAAACGAAGGCGAAGTGTTCCTGGGCCGCTCGGTGACCAAGACCAACAACGTCAGCGAGCAGACCATGCAGAAGGTCGACGAGGAAGTGCGCCGCATCATTGATGAGCAGTACGCTCTGGCGCGCAAGCTGATCGAAGACAACAGCGACAAGATGCACGCCATGGCCAAGGCCATGCTGGAATGGGAAACCATTGACGCCGAGCAGCTTGACGACATCATGGCCGGCCGCGCGCCGCGTCCGCCCAAGGACTGGACGCCTCGCATTCCTCCGTCGGGCGGCGACGATGCCAGCGGCGGCACGCCCGCGGTGAAGGCCGATGCGCCAGCCACGTCCGCCGTGGATGCCCCGCCCAGCGCGGATGCGGCACCCAACGCCGCCTGACGCCTGGGGCAGCACAGCATGACAGCGGGGCCTTCGGGTCCCGTTTTCTTTTGGGCAATCATTTTTCAAATTCGGACAAATGACCATGCAGCAATGGCAGACCAGCCGCTTCCTGATGGACCTTGAACGTCCCCAGGTGATGGGCATAGTCAACGTGACGCCCGATTCGTTCTCCGACGGCGGGGCGCACGACAGCCTTGCCGGCGCGCTCGCACACTGCGAACAGCTGCTCAAGGACGGCGCCGACATTCTCGATATCGGCGGTGAATCCACGCGCCCTGGCAGCCCGGCCGTGGGGCTGGAAGACGAGCTGGCGCGCATTGTGCCGCTGGTGCGCGAGGCCGTGAAGCTGGGCGTGCCGATCTCGGTGGATACCTACAAGCCGCAGGTGATGCAGGCCGTGCTGGACCTGGGCGCGGACATCATCAACGACATCTGGGCGCTGCGCCAGCCGGGCGCGGGCGCTGTGGTCGCCGGCCACGGGCAATGCGGCATCTGCCTGATGCACATGCACAGCGTGCCGCAGAGCATGCACCGCGAGCATATGCAGGGCGACGCCGTGGTGCAGGTGCGCGACTTTCTTGCGGCCGCGGCGCAGGCGCTCCAGGCACTGGGCGTGGCGCGCGAGCGCATCGTGCTGGACGCAGGCACGGGCTTTGGCAAGACCGTGGCGCAGAATTTCGCGCTGCTCGCGCGTGAGCCCGAGCTGGCCGCGCTCGGCTACCCGCTGCTGGCCGGCTGGTCGCGCAAGGGCTCGCTGGGCCAGGTCACGGGCCTGCCCGTGGGCGAGCGCATGGTGGCCAGCGTTGCCGCGGCGCTGCTGTCGGTCGAGCGCGGCGCGCGCATCGTGCGCGTACATGATGTGCGTGACACCGTGATGTCGCTCAAGGTCTGGCAGGCCATGAACGACAATGCTGCATGGGCTGGCTGACCCTGGCTTTAAATCAATCGAGAGACAAGAAGGTTTGCAATGGCTCGTGAATATTTCGGCACCGATGGCATTCGAGGCACCGTAGGTCGCACTCCCATCACTCCGGACTTCGTGCTGCGCCTGGCGCATGCAGTAGGGCGTGTGCTGCGCCGCACGCAGGAGCGCCCCACGGTGCTGATCGGCAAGGACACGCGCATTTCAGGCTACATGCTGGAAAGCGCGCTTGAGTCGGGCTTCAATTCGGCAGGCGTGGACGTGGTGCTGCTGGGGCCTTTGCCGACGCCGGGCGTGGCCTATCTCACCCGCACCCAGCGCGCCAGCCTGGGCGTGGTGATCAGCGCCAGCCACAATCCTTTCGCCGATAACGGCATCAAGTTCTTCAGCGCCCAAGGCAGCAAGCTGCCCGACAGCTGGGAGGAGGAGGTCGAGCGCGCGTTGAAGGAAGAGCCCGTCTGGGCCGATTCCGCGGCGCTGGGCAAGACCCGGCGCCTGGACGATGCCGCGGGGCGCTACATTGAATTCTGCAAGAGCACGTTTTCGCACGATCTCACGCTCAAGGGCCTGAAGATCGTGGTGGACGCCGCCCATGGCGCGGCCTACCAGATCGCGCCCAAGGTGTTCCATGAACTGGGCGCGGAAGTGATTGCCATGGGCTGCGCGCCCGATGGCCTGAACATCAATGACGGCGTGGGCGCGACCCATCCCGAAGCCATGGTGCGCGCGGTGCGTGCCAATGGCGCCGACTACGGCATTGCGCTGGACGGCGACGCCGACCGCCTGCTGGTCGTGGACGCCAAGGGCCGGCTGTACAACGGCGACGAGCTGCTGTACCTGCTGGCCGCCGATCGTCTGGCGCGCGGCCAAGCCGTGGCCGGGGTCGTCGGCACGCTGATGACCAACCTCGCCGTGGAGTCGGCGCTCAAGGCCCAGGGCGTGGGCTTCGTGCGCGCCAAGGTCGGTGACCGCTATGTGCTGGAGGAACTGGCGCGCCATGGCTGGCTGCTGGGCGGCGAAGGCTCGGGCCACCTGCTGGCGCTCGATTGCCACACCACGGGCGACGGCCTGATCAGCGCCTTGCAGGTGCTTGAGGCCTGCGTGCGCAGCGGGCGCACGCTGGCGCAATGGCTGCAGGCCGTGCCGCTGTATCCCCAGGTGCTGATCAATGTGCGCCTGGCGCCCAGCCAGGACTGGAAAAACAACAAGCTGCTGGACGAGACGCTGCAGGCAGTTCAGGCCGAGCTCGGCGATACCGGCCGGGTGCTGATTCGCCCCAGCGGCACCGAGCCGCTGCTGCGGGTCATGGTCGAGGCGCGCGATCAGCAGCAGGCCAGCCGCTGCGCGCAGCAGCTTGCCGACGCGGCGCGCGCTGGATAAATGAGAGGCACCCCCTGAGCCGCTTCGCCGGATGGCCGGCCCCGTCTTCCCCCTCTCAACCTTCGGTGGAGGGGGGCGCCCGGCGAAGGGGCGGCAGCCTCGCTGCGGGGCGGCCCTTGCTCGCTGCCCCCATGCTGGACCACGCCATGCTCAGGAGGTCATAGACCCTGATTCGAAGGTGCAAATGTCAAATGTGGGAGGGCGTTGTTATTCACGCGCTGGGTTTGGCGAACACCGGTGCCTGGCGGCTGCGCAGGAAATCCAGCAGGTCTTCACCCGGCGGCAGGGGGCGGCTGAAGTAATAGCCCTGGGCTTCGTCGCAGCCCATGTCGCGCAGGAACTGCAGCTGGGCTTCGGTTTCCACGCCTTCGGCCGTGGTCTGCATGCCCAGTGCCTGGGCCATGCGGATGATGGCGCTGACGATGGCGCGGTCGTTGCCGTCATGGTCCAGATCCTGCACGAACGACTGGTCTATCTTGAGCTTGTAGATCTGGAAGCGCTTGAGCTGGCTCAGCGAGGAGTAGCCGGTGCCGAAGTCGTCTATCGACAGGCGCACGCCGCGCGCGCGCAGCTGGTCCATGGTCGCGGTCGCGGCGCGCGGATCATCGACCGCCACGCCTTCGGTCAACTCCAGTTCCAGCGCGTCCGGCGGCACCGCGGCCGCATGCAGGATCTGGCTGACCAGATCGGGTAGCTGCGGCTGGTGGAACTGGATTGCCGAGAGGTTGACCGCGACCTTGAGATCGGTGAGGCCGGCTTCGCGCCAGGCCTTGAGCTGCTTGACCGCATTGCGCAGCACCCATTCGCCGATCTGCAGGATCTGGCCCGTGTCCTCGGCCACGGGAATGAACTCCGAAGGCGAGATCGGACCGAGCTTGGGGTGGTTCCAGCGCAGCAGGGCTTCGACGCTGTGCACGCGGCCGGTGCGTATGCGCACCTGGGGCTGGTAGTGCAGCTGCAGCTCCTCGCGTTCGAGCGCGCGGCGCAGCGCATTTTCCAGCTGCAGCGCGCGCAGCGACTGGGCGCGCATTTCCGGCGTGAAGAAGCGGAAGGTGTTGCGGCCGTCAAGCTTGGCGTGGTACATCGCGACATCGGCAGACTGGGTCAGCGTGTCGAAGTCCATGCCGTCCTGGGGGTACAGCGCAATGCCCATGGACGGCGCCATGGTCAGTTCATGGTGATCGATCTGGTAGGGCTGGCGCGAGGCTTCAAGCAGCTTGTCGGCGACGCGTGCCGCGCCATGGGCGTTGGCACCGGGCAGCAGCAGCACGAATTCGTCGCCGCCAATGCGCGAGACGGTATCCTTTTCGCGCACCACCGAGCGCAGGCGCTTGGCAATCTGCACCAGCAGCGTATCGCCCACGCGGTGTCCCAGCGAGTCGTTGACATGCTTGAAGTGGTCTAGATCCAGAAAGATCGCCGCCAGCGGTGTGTCGTTGTCGCGCGCCAGCTGAATGGCCTGGGTGCTGCGGTCGGCCAGCAAGGTGCGGTTGGGCAGGCCGGTCAGTGGATCGTAGTGCGCCAGCCAATAGATGCGGTCCTGGTCGCGCTTGCGGTCGGCCATTTCGCGGTGCAGGTCTTCGACCGTGGCGCTGAGCTCGCGCGTGCGGTCGCGCACCTGCTGCTCGAGTTGCTCGTGCACCTTGGCCAGCGCCGCCTGGGCCTGGGTGCGCTCGGTGATGTCGACCGTGATCCAGATCGTCCCCTGGCTGGGATCGTTGGCATCGATGAGCTTGCAGCGCACTTCGCAGATGACGGTGCCGCCGTCCTTCTTGCAGAGCATCATCTCGCCCTCGAAGCTCAGGCCCAAGGTCAGCTGGCGGGTGAAGCTCTCCTCGAGGCGCTCCCATTCGGCGGTGCTGGCAAACCAGTTGTGCGCGCTGGTGCCGATCAGCTCGCCCGGGCCATAGCCCAGCATGGTCTCGAAGTGGCCGTTGCAGCGTGTCAGATGGCCGCGGCGCATGAAGATGATGCCCACGCTGGCGTGGTCGAACAGCAGCTGCTTTTCGCGCAGCGCGGTGTTGAGCATGGTCTGCGCCTGGCGCTGCTCGTCTATGTCATTGAGGGTCCAGATCGAACCCTCTTCCGGCCTGGTGGGATTGATCAGCCGGCCGGTCACTCCGCCCCAGAAAAGCGCGCCGTTGTGGCGCCGCAGCTGGCATTCGGTGCGAAATGTCAGCCCCTTGGCCATGCGCACCCGCGCGACCTTGCCCAGGCGATAAAAGGTTCGGGTGTCGGGGTGAAAGGACGCCCCATGGCGTCCGAGCATGTCGTCGGCGGTGGAGTGGCCGAAAATCTCGGCGCAACGCTCGTTGCAGCGAACGATTTCCTGCCGGTGCATAAAGGCAATGCCCACGCCGGCACTGGCCAGAAGGGTGTGCTGCTCGCGCATGATGCGCTCAATTGCGTCGAGAGAGACGGTATTGGAGGACGGCACTTGGATCGCTCTAGCGAAGGGGGTGGGCCCGGTGCGGCAAATGCTGGCGCTCCACTGGGCAATGGATGTTAATGAAGTGTAGCATTTGATACTTCTTTACCTGTCCTCCGGGTTCTCCCTGCTTGCGGGGCAGACGCGCTTCGAGTGCACAGTGCGGTCGTGCGCGTCATCCCGCGCGCGGCAGCGACGCCCGCAGCGCATACAGCATTCCATGGCGCAGCGAGCCCTGGGTGACGCGCATTTCCTCTATTCCAAACAACTCGAACACCGCGTGCATCACGCTCACCCCGCCGCCGATCACGGGGCGCAATTCCTCGCGCAGTCCGGCCAGATGCACGGCACTGCTGTGGCCGTCCTGCTGCAGCCTGGCCTGCAGCCAGTCGAGTCCCGGGCGCGTGATCAGTCCCGGCACGCCGGCCTGGGCCGCAAGCACCCGGCTGATCGCGCCTGCCGTGCCCGAGGCGCCGTAGGCCTGCTCCCAGTGGGTCGCGGCAAAGGCTTGGGCCTGGGGCTGCAGCATGGCGCGTGCGCTGGCCCGGGCAGCGGCGAATTGCTCGGCCTGCAGTCCGCCGTCGCAGAAGTGCCGCAGCGACCAGGCCACGCTGCCGATCTCCACCGAGCGCGTGAGCCGCGCCTCGAAACCCTGGCCCAGGCACAGTTCGGTCGAGCGCCCGCCAATGTCTATCACCAGGCGCTTGCGCGACGAGGGCGGCAGCAGCCGCGCCACGCCCTGGTAGATCAGGCGGGCTTCCTCCTCACCGCCGATGACTTCGATGGGCACGCCCAAAATGGCGCTGCCGCGCGCGAGAAACTCCGCGCGGTTGGTGGCCTCGCGCAGGGTTTGCGTCGCCACGGCGCGCACCCGCTCGGGCGGCAGATCGGCAATCAGCGGTGCGAAACGCTGCAGGCAGGCCCAGCCGCGCTCCATGGCCTCGGCGCTGAGCCGGCCCTGTGCGTCCAGCGACCCGCCCAGGCGAATGGTTTCCTTGCGACAGGTTTGTGACACCAGGCGATCGCCGGTGAAATGCCCGAGTTCCAGCAGGCAGCTGTTGGAGCCGATGTCGATGGCGGCAAGCAGGCTGGCATTTTGCATGGAAGGAGAGGGGAGGCGAAAAAGCGCGCAGCTTAGCACCTTCGTTGCGTTGCGTGCGCCATGCATGCCAGCCATGGGCGCAAGATGGCCTGGGCGATGGCCGAATGTCACTGTCATCGTGCTGACACAAACGCGGTCAATACTCACAGGCGCCGCGTCTTTCGCACGTTGTAGGATTGTTTGTGACCACTCTGACCTCTACCCATCCGGAGCGCGCAGCCCCTTTGGACGCCGAAATGCCAAGTCTGACGTCACCCGCCGAGGGTGAGCATGCTGACCCCGCGCCGACAGCACCAGCAGCTGTCATGGCCAGTGCGCAGCCGCTGCCCGCGCCTGCATCCGTGGTTGAAGTCGCGGCAAGCAGCGTGCTGCTGGACCGCGATCACTGCATTCTGGCGTTCAACGACCGGGTGCTGGACTGGGCGGTGCGCGCCGATGTGCCGCTGCTCGAACGCCTGCGCTACCTGTGCATCGTTTCGTCCAACCTCGATGAGTTCTTCGAGGTCCGGGCCGCGCCGCACATCACGGCCGAGCTCAGCGGTGACGGCCAGGGTGCCTATACGACGGCTTCGTTCAAGGCCTTGATGGAACAGGCCCACGACCTGGTGGCCCGCCAGTACGAGCTCTACAACAAGGCCCTGGTGCCGGCTTTCGAGCGCCATGGCATACGCATTCTTTCGCACGGCGATCGCAGCAGCGCCCAGCGGCGCTGGGTGCGTGAGTATTTCCTGGCCGAAGTCCGCCCGCTGCTGATTCCGCTGGGACTGGACCCCGCGCATCCGTTTCCCCAGGTCGCGAACAAGGCGCTCAATTTCATTGTCCGGCTCAAGGGGCCGGATGCCTTCGGACGCACCAACGAGGTCGCGATCGTCAAGGTGCCTCGGGCCTTGCCGCGATTGATACGCCTGCCCGCCAAGGTCGCGGGCAAGCAGCGCGTGTTCGTGAGCCTGTCGAGCATTGTGCGTGCCCATCTCAAGGAGCTGTTTCCGGGACGCGAAGTGGTCGAGTTCTCGCAGTTTCGCGCCACGCGCCACTCGGAGCTGGCCGTGGACGAGGAGGATGTGGGCAATCTGCGCATGGCCTTGCGCCAAGGCCTGCACCACCGGCATTACGGCCAGGCCGTGCGCCTGGAAGTGTCGGCCGGCTGCTCGCCGTTTCTGGCCGATCTGCTGCTGGCGCAGTTCCATCTGCCGCCGCAGGCGCTGTTTCGCGTGCCTGGCCCGGTCAATCTGGTGCGACTGGGGCAGCTGGTCGATCTGGTCAACGACGCTTCGTTGCTGTTCCCGCCATGGCAGCCCGTGTGGCCGCGCCAGCTCCAGCGCGGCGTCTCGGTGATGGCGCAGCTGCGCCAGCGCGATGTGCTGATACACCAGCCGTTCGAGAGTTTCGAAGGCGTGCTGGCGCTGCTGCGCGAAGCGGTGAACGATCCCAATGTGCTGGTGATCAAGCAGACCATCTACCGCACCGGCTCCGACTCGGAGCTCATGGACCTGCTGGCCGAGGCCGTGCGCCGCGGCAAGGAAGTCATGGCCGTGGTCGAGCTCAAGGCACGCTTTGACGAGGAAGCAAACATCAACTGGGCCGAGGCGCTGGAACTGGTGGGCGCGCAGGTGGTCTATGGCGTCGTAGGCCTCAAGACCCATGCCAAGATGATGCTGATCACGCGGCGCGAAGGCCGGCGGCTGCGCCGCTACGGCCACCTGTCGACGGGCAACTACAACCTGCGCAGCGCCAGGCTCTACACCGACCTGGGCTACATGACGTCCGACCCCACGGTGACGGCCGACATGGACGAGGTGTTCAACCACCTCGCCAGCCACAACCGCCTGCCGGAACTGCAGCGGCTGATCATGGCGCCCTTTCATCTGCACCACCGGATGATTGCCTTCATTGCCCAGACGGGCGAGGCTGCGGCCAAGGGCCAGCCCGCGCGCATCGTGGCGAAGATGAATGCGCTGACCGACGAAGCGTTGATCCATGCGCTGATCGCCGCCGGACAAAAAGGCGTGCAGATCGACCTGATCGTGCGCGGCGCCTGCATGCTGGCCCCGCAGCGCCCCGGCCTCACGGACAATATCCGCGTGCGCTCGGTGATAGGGCGCTTTCTCGAGCACACCCGGGTGTTTTATTTCCGCCAGGGCGACAAGGAAGACCTGTTCCTGTCGAGCGCCGACTGGATGAACCGCAACATGATGCGGCGCATCGAGCTGGCCTGGCCGGTGCGCGATCCGGCCTTGCGCCAGCAGATTGTCGATGAGTGCCTGGTGGCCTATCTGCATGACGACCGCGATGCCTGGACCCTGGGCCCGGACGGTAGCTATACGCGTGCGCCGCACCCCCTGGACGGCAACGGCGCGCAGAACGCACTGATGGGGCGCTACGGGCCCGCCATGCTGACGCAAGCCGAATGAAGTGAGAGAAGTCAGAAGTGACCGCCGCGGTCCGCCGCGCGCGCCCGGCGCGCGTGGCCCGGCAAACCCCTGAACGTCGCCCGTCGTTCCGGGGTTTTTTCAATCCAGCTTCAGTTCCAGCTGCCAGTGGGTCTTGAGCCAGGCCTGCTGTTCCTCCTCCAGCAGGAATGCCGACTGCGGATAGGTCTGTGCCCATTCGCTGCTGGCGCTGAGCTTGAAGCGCGGGCCTTCGGCGGCAATCTGCAGGCTGGCGAGCTCGGGCGGGCGGCGCGCATGGCACAGCAGCACGGCCAGGCGCAAGGCCAGCAGGGGGTAGACATTCTTGGGCTCGGTGAGCATTTCGGGCTCGAGCTTGCGCAGCTTGCCGCGCTGGCCGCAGACCAGCTGCGCCAGCAGTTCACGCTCGGCCTGGGTGAAGCCCGCGGCCGTGGTGTTCTGCAGCAAATAAGCGCCGTGGCGGTGGTAGTTGCTGTGGGCGATATGGCTGCCGATCTCATGCAGCAAGGCGGCGTGGCGCAGCGGTTCGTGGTGTTCCGCGGAGGACTCGGGCGCCAGTTGTTCCAGCAGGCTGCGCGCCACGCCGGCCACCCGCTGGGCCTGCTCGGCATCGACGCAATATTTCTGCATCAGGCCTTGCACGGCGGCCATGCGCAGGTCGGTGCACAGCGGGTCCTGTTCAACCAGGGTGTGCAGCACGCCCTGGCGCAGCGCGCCTTCGGCCACGCGCAGCGAGCGCAGCTGCAGCAAGTCGAACAGCGCCTGCATGATGCTCACGCCGCCGGCAATCACCGCGCGCCGGTCTTCCTTGAGACCGGCAAGCCGGATCTGGTCGGTGGTCTGGGCGCGCACCAAGGTGTCGTGCAGCCATTCGAGGCCTTCGACGTCAATGATGCCCGGCGTGCGGCCGCTTGCGGCCAGGATGTCGCCAATTGCCGCGGCCGTGCCCGAGGAGGCATAGACGGTGTCCCAGTCACCGCCATGGATGCTGTCCAGCGCCTCGTCAAGCACCGCGCGCGCAGCCACGGCGGCAAGCGAGAACGCCGCGCGGCTGAGCTCGCCTGCCGGGAAGTAGCGCTGCGACCAGGCCACGCTGCCCAGGCGCAGCGAGAGCGCCTGCTGCGCTTCCTGGTGCCGGCCCAGCACCAGCTCGGTCGAGCGCCCGCCGATGTCGATCACCAGCCGGCGTTCATCCGAGGGTGGCAACAGGCTGCTCACGCCGCGGTAGATCAATCGGGCTTCTTCCTCGCCGGCAATGATCTCGATCGGGTAGCCCAGCAGTTCGGCGCCGCGCTTCACAAAGGCCTCGCGGTTGCGCGCCTCGCGCAGCGTCTGCGTCGCGACCGCGCGCACATGGGCCGCGGGAAATCCCGCCAGACGCTCGCCAAAGCGCGCCAGGCAGTCCCAGCCGCGCTGCATGGCCTCCTCGGAAAGATAACGCTCGGCGTCCAGGCCGCCGCCCTGGCGCACGGTTTCCTTGAGGTATTCCACGCGCTGGAAGTGATGGTGGGAGAAATGGCCGATCTCGAGCCGGAAGCTGTTGGATCCGAGATCGATGGCGGCAAACAATTGGGCGTGGGGCATGGGCAGGAACCGGTCGCGAAACGCAGGGCGTGAAGGGCAAAGGGTGGGGCAGGCCACGGCGCGCACCACCTCGTGGAGCAGGAGCGTACACCGGGAATGTGGCAAGCGCGTGAAATCGATGCAACAGAAATAGGGATGCGCAACAAACCGCGTTGGGCAATGCAGGGCGTTGCACCCGGGAAAACGTGCGCGTGGTGCAGGCCCATGCCTGGCGCCCAGCCGACCCTCGTCGCCCCCGCCGCCGCCGCCGCCATCTGCGGCCGCATGGGCAGCGGGTGGATGACACGGCCCCGCGCCGGGCGCTGTCATGGCAGATATGTCAACTTGTCACGAGGCCGTCATAAAAGGTTTTTAAAGTCACGCACATCACAGTTTTTTCCAACCTGAGAGGTGCGTTCATGAAGTGGTCCGTGATTCAAATTCTGGCGGCTGGTGTTGTAGCTGGCTCCGGCGTGGGCAGTGTCTGGGCGCAACAAGAAGCCACCGGCGCGGGCGCCAGCTTCCCCGCTCCGCTGTATTCCAAGTGGGCGGCCGATTACAACAAGGCCACGGGCGTCAAGATCAACTACCAGTCGGTGGGTTCGAGCGCCGGTCTCAAGCAGATCGAAGCCAAGACCGTTGACTTTGGCGCATCCGACGAGCCGCTCAAGGACGACGAGCTGGCCAAGAAGGGCCTGGTGCAGTTCCCCACCGTGATCGGCGGCATCATCCCCGTGGTCAACATCGCCGGCATCAAGCCCGGCGAACTCAAGCTCACCGGCAAGGTGCTGGGCGACATCTACCTGGGCAAGATCACCAAGTGGAACGATGCGGCCATCGTCGCGCTGAACCCCGGCGTGAAGCTGCCTGACGCGACCATCGCTCCCGTGCGCCGCGCCGACGGTTCGGGCACGACCTTTGGCTTCACCAACTACCTGAGCGCGGTGAACGCCGAGTGGAAGGAAAAAGTCGGCGAAGGCAAGGCAGTGAACTGGCCCACGGGCGCGGGTGGCAAGGGCAATGAAGGCGTCGCCGCTTTTGTCGGCCGCCTGCCCAACTCCATTGGCTACGTCGAGTACGCCTATGTCAAGCAAAACAAGATGACCTACGCGCTGCTGCAAAACCGCGACGGCAACTTTGTCTCGCCGGATGACACGTCGTTCAAGGCCGCCGCCGCCGGCGCCGACTGGACCAAGAGCTTCTACCAGATCCTGGGCAACCAGCCCGGCAAGGACGCATGGCCCATCACTTCGGCCACGTTCATCGTGATGCACAAGGTGCAGGACAAGCCCGCCCAGGCCGCCGCCTCGCTGAAGTTCTTCGACTGGGCCTACAAGTCGGGCGATGCCACTGCCAGCGGCCTGGACTACGTGCCCATGCCCGAGCAAGTCAAGAAGGTGATCTACAAGGCCTGGGCCGAGATCAAGGACTCTTCCGGTAACACCATCGCTGTAAAGTAAGCGTGCCGAAGACGGTGCACCCTGGGTGCATCGCCTTTTCGGTGCTTGTGTGATGAACCTATTTTGAAGAGGCGCTCAGCGTGTCCACTCCATCGACTGCCCGTCCGATGCCTGCGTCCGTAAAGACTGCAGCCACACCACGCGGCCCAACACCCCGCCGCCTGAACGCCCTGTCCGGCGTCTGGGCAGACCGTGGCTTTGCCTGGCTGGCGCGCGCCGCTGCCGTGCTGACCCTGGGTCTGCTTGCAGCCATCCTGGGTTCGCTGCTGGTCGGCGCCTGGCCAGCGATCCGTGAATACGGTCTGGGCTTCTTCACCAGCAGCGTCTGGGACCCCGTGCAGAACCAGTACGGCGGACTGGTGATGATCTACGGCACGTTGGCCACCTCGATCATCGCGCTGGTGATTGCCGTGCCCGTGAGCTTCGGCATTGCGCTGTTTCTGACCGAACTGTCCCCAGCCTGGCTCAAGCGCCCGCTGGGAACGGCCATCGAACTGCTGGCCGCCGTGCCCTCCATTGTCTATGGCATGTGGGGGCTGATGGTGTTCGGTCCGGTGCTTGCCACCTATGTGCAGGTCCCGCTGCAGTCGCTGTTTGCGGGTGTGCCTTACCTCGAAGCGTTTGTCTCCGGCCCCCCCGTGGGCATAGGTATTTTGTCGGCCGGCATCATCCTGGCCATCATGGTCATTCCGTTCATTGCCTCGGTGATGCGCGATGTGTTTGAAGTCACGCCCGCGCTGCTCAAGGAATCGGCCTACGGCCTGGGTGCGACCACCTGGGAAGTGGTCTGGAAAGTGGTGCTGCCGTACACCAAGACCGGTGTGCTTGGCGGCGTGATGCTGGGCCTGGGACGCGCTTTGGGTGAAACCATGGCCGTGACGTTCGTGATCGGCAACATGAACCAGCTCAATTCGCTGTCGGTCTTCGAGGCCGCCAACAGCATCACCTCGGCGCTGGCCAACGAGTTTGCCGAGGCCGGCGAAGGCCTGCACCAGGCCTCGCTGATCTATCTGGGCCTGATCCTGTTCTTCATCACCTTCGTGGTGCTGTCGATGTCCAAGGTGCTGCTGTCGCGCCTGCAGAAGAATGAAGGAACCCGTTCATGAGCCAGATCCCCGCAAACGGCACGGCCCACCGGGTCCTGCACGCGGCCGAGCAGGCCGCCCAGCGCCAGGCGCGCTATGCGTCGCGCAAGCGCGTCAACCAGGTCGCGCTGACGCTGGCGCTGGCCGCCATGGCCTTTGGCCTGTTCTGGTTGGTCTGGATCCTGTGGGAGACCATACGCCTGGGCCTGGGCGGCCTGAGCCTGATGCTCTTCACCGACATGACTCCGCCGCCAAACGAAGCCGGCGGCCTGGCCAACGCGATCTTCGGCTCGCTGATCATGGTGACCATGGCCACTTTGATAGGCACGCCCATCGGTATTCTTGCGGGTGTGTATCTGGCCGAGTACGAGCAGCGCGGCTGGCTCGCGCGCACCACGCGCTTCGTCAACGACATCCTGCTGTCGGCCCCGAGCATCGTGATCGGCCTGTTTGTCTATGCCGTTGTCGTGGCCCAGCTCAAGAGCTTCTCCGGACTTGCCGGTGTGGTGGCGCTGGCGCTGATCGTGATTCCGGTGGTGATCCGCACCACCGAGAACATGCTGATGCTGGTGCCCTCGAGCCTGCGTGAAGCGGCCTATGCGCTGGGCACGCCCAAGTGGAAGGTCATCATGATGGTCACGCTGCGCGCGGCGCGCGCCGGCGTGATCACCGGCGTGCTGCTGGCGGTGGCGCGCATCGCGGGTGAAACCGCTCCACTGCTGTTCACCGCGCTGAACAATCAGTTCTGGAATGCCGACCTGAGCAAGCCCATGGCGAGCCTGCCGGTGACCATCTTCAAGTTTGCAATGAGCCCGTACGAGAACTGGCAGCAGCTGGCCTGGGCCGGCGTCTTCCTGATCACCGTGGCCGTGCTGGGTCTCAATATCCTGGCGCGTGTGCTCACGCGCCAAAAATAAGGCAAGGAAATTTCCCATGTCGACCACTCTTTCTCCCGTTTCCGCGCTGTCGTCCAAGCTGACGGTGCGCAACCTCAACTTCTACTACGGCAAGTTCCACGCCCTCAAGGGCATCAACCTGGATATTCCCGAAAAGAAGGTCACGGCCTTCATCGGCCCGTCGGGCTGCGGCAAGTCGACGCTGCTGCGCACGTTCAATCGCATGTACCAGCTCTACCCCGACCAGCGCGCCCAGGGCGAGATCCTGCTGGACGGCGAGAACCTGCTGACCAGCAAGCAGGACGTGGCGCTGATACGCGCCAAGATCGGCATGGTCTTCCAGAAGCCCACACCGTTCCCGATGTCGATCTACGACAACATTGCCTTTGGCGTCAAACTGTTCGAACGCCTGAGCGCCACCGACATGGACGATCGCGTCGAATGGGCGCTGCGCAAGGCCGCGCTGTGGAACGAAGTCAAGGACAAGCTGCAGCAAAGCGGCTCGGGCCTGTCCGGCGGCCAGCAGCAGCGCCTGTGCATCGCGCGCGGCATTGCAATCAAACCCGAAGTGCTGCTGCTTGACGAACCCTGCTCGGCGCTGGACCCGATCTCGACGGCCAAGATCGAGGAGCTGATTGCCGAGCTGAAGAACGACTACACGGTGGTGATCGTGACGCACAACATGCAGCAGGCGGCGCGCTGCAGCGATTACACCGCCTACATGTACCTGGGCGACTTGATGGAGTTCGGTGAAACCGAGCAGATGTTCTTCAAGCCCCAGCGCAAGGAAACCGAGGATTACATCACTGGCCGTTTCGGCTGAGGAGACAGGCAACATGACCGAAAAACACCTCTCGTCGCAGTTCGACTCAGAACTCAACCGTATCTCCTCGCGCGTCATGGAGCTTGGCGGCATGGTCGAGTCGCAGATCCGTCTGGCCATCTATTCGCTGGCGGAATTCAGCGTCGAAGCCGCCGAACAGGTGGATGCGGCCGAGCAGCAGATCAATGCGATGGAAGTCGAGATCGACCACGAGCTGTCGTCGATCATCGCGCGGCGCCAGCCCACGGCGCGCGACCTGCGCCTGCTGATCGCGTTCTCCAAGGCCACGGCCAACCTCGAGCGCATGGGCGACGAGGCGCACAAGATGTCGCGCATGGTGCGCTCCATCGTCAGCAGTGGCTCGGCGCGGGTCCTGCCCTCGAACGAGCTGCGCGTTGCCGCCGACCTGGCCTCGGGCCTGCTGCGCAAGACGCTGGACGCGCTCGCGCGCCTGGACACCAAGGCCGCGGTGGCGATCCTCAAGGAAGACGACCAGATCGACCAGGAGTTCGACGGCTTCGTGCGCAAGCTCATCACCTACATGATGGAAGACCCGCGCACCATCTCGGCCAGCCTGGACCTGCTGTTCCTGGCCAAGGCCATAGAGCGCATAGGCGACCACTCGAAGAACCTGGCGGAATTGATCATTTATCTGGTGGAAGGCAAGGATGTGCGCCACCAGACCATGGCCGCCATCGAATCGGCCGTGCTCTAAGCCAGAAAGACGACAGGGATGAAAAAACTGCCCTTGGTCCTCATTGTCGAGGACGAGCCCGCGATTGCCGAGTTGATTGCGGTCAATCTGCGGCACAACGGTTTCCAGCCCATCTGGGCCGAAGACGGCATTTCGGCGCAGCGCGAGCTTGACGCCGTGCTGCCCGACGTGATCCTGCTGGACTGGATGCTGCCAGGCACCAGCGGCATCGCGCTGGCGCGCAAGTGGCGCGCCGACGCGCGCACCAAGCCCGTGCCCATCCTGATGCTCACGGCCCGGGGCGATGAGCCCGACAAGGTCGCGGGCCTGGACGCTGGCGCCGACGATTACATCACCAAGCCGTTCTCCACCCAGGAACTGCTGGCGCGCATCCGCGCCGTGCTGCGCCGCCGCGCTCCCGAGCAGCTGCAGGACCAGGTCAGCGCGGGCGCGCTGGTGCTGGACGCCGCGGCCCACCGCGTGAGCTACAGCGGCGAGCCGCTCAAGCTTGGACCCACGGAATTCAAGCTGCTGCATTACTTCATGAAGCACCCGGAGCGCGTGCACAGCCGCTCGCAGCTGCTCGACAAGGTCTGGGGCGACCATGTGTTCATCGAGGAGCGCACGGTCGACGTGCATGTCAAGCGCCTGCGCGAGGCGCTGGGCGAGGCCAGCGGCCTGGTCGAGACGGTGCGCGGCGCCGGCTATCGGCTGAGCGTGCCGGCAATGAATTCCAGCGCTTCCTGAGCTGGCAGGTCGGTCCCGGTGGACAGCACCGGGAACCGGCATGGGGCGCATGGCTTGCGCCGTGGGCGCACCGCCCGGCATTCGGGGCGGCGCAGCAAAAGGCGAAAAATATGGTCTGGCGTAGTTTCTGGTTCTTTGGGATGCAACTGCTCGGGGGCGGCGCCGGCTGGTGGCTGGGCCATCTGCCCGGTGCGCTGATTGGTGTGCTGCTGGGCAGCTGGCTGTGGCTGGCGCAGGACAGCTGGAGCGCGTCCCGGCTGCTGGCATGGCTGCGCAGCTCGGAGCTGGCAAACGCGCCGGCGCAGCGCGGCCTGTGGGGTGAGGTCGGCGAACGCGCGCGCCGCTGGCTGCGGCTGCAAAGCCAGCAGACCCAGGCCAGCGATGAACGTCTCAACGACATGCTGTCGGCGCTGCAGGCCAGCCCCAACGGCGTGGTGCTGCTGGACGACCAGAGCCGCATTGAATGGTGCAATCAGATTTCCTACGCCCAGTTCGGCTTTGACGCGGCGCGCGACCGCATGCAGAACATCGGCAACCTGGTGCGCGACCCGTCGTTCAGCCATTACCTGAGCGCCCAGGACTTTTCCCACGATCTGATACTGCAGGGGCGCGACAGCACGCCCGGGCGTCCGGTGCGGCTGTCGGTGCAGATCTATCCCTATGGCGACGGCCGGCGTCTGCTGCTGGCGCGCGATGTCACGGCGCAGGAGCAGGCCGAAGCCATGCGCCGCGATTTCGTCGCCAACGTCTCGCACGAGATCCGCACGCCGCTCACGGTGCTGGTGGGCTTTGTCGAGACCTTGCAGACGCTGCAGTTGCCCGACGAGGAGCGCGCGCGCTATCTCGCGCTGATGGCCCAGCAGTCGGCGCGCATGCAGCATCTGGTCGAGGACCTGCTGGCGCTGTCGCGCCTGGAAGGCAGCCCCTTGCCCGGGCTCACGCAATGGACGCCCGTGGGACTGCTGCTGCGCCAGTGCGAGGACGAGGCGCGCGGGCTGTCGGTGGCCTTGACCCGGGCGCAGAACCGCCCCCATCAGATTGAATTTCCGGATTCGCCGCCGGGCGCGGCGCTGGGCGAGATCGCGGGCGCGGCAACCGAGCTGCAAAGCGCGTTTTCCAACCTGCTGGCGAATGCGCTGCGCTATACGCCGGCCGGCGGCCGCGTGGTCGTGCGCTGGCAGACGCATGCCGACGGCAGTGCGACTTTCTCGGTGCAGGATGCCGGCCCGGGCATCGATGCCTCGCATCTGAGCCGGCTGACCGAGCGCTTCTACCGCGTCGACCGCAGCCGTTCACGCGATACCGGCGGCACCGGCCTGGGCCTGGCCATCGTCAAGCATGTGCTGCAGCGCCATGGCGCGACGCTGGCGGTGCGCAGCACCGTCGGCAGCGGCTCGGTGTTCTCCGTCACCTTTCCCGCGCAGCGCCTGCGCCAGGCGCCGGCGCCGGGCCTGGCCGAAGCCGCGTCATGAGGCGCCCGGCAGGCTGTATCTGCGCAGCGTGCGCCACAGCAGCGCGCTGAAGGCCAGGGCGGTGATGCCCAGCGCCAGCGCACTCATTGCCCAGAACGGCGCGGGCGTGCCGCTCCAGGGGCCGGCGCCGCCGTAGGCCAGCCAGTAGCCGCCGGCCAGGCCGCCGCCCCACAGCAAGACGCAATAGGTCAGCAGCGGCGCGACCGTGATGCGGTAGCAGCGCAACACAAAGATGCAGAAGGTCTGCACGGCGTCGGCCGCGTGGTAGGCCGCAACCCACAGCAGCAGCGAGGCGGCAAGTGCTGCCACCTGGGCGTCGCTGGTATAGACCGAGGCCAGCAGATGCCTGCCGGCCAGCAGCAGGCCGCTGAGCACCAGGCCCATGAGCGCGGCCAGGCGCAGACCCAGCACCACCAGCTGGCGTGCGCGCATTTCATTGCCTGCGCCGCGCCACCAGCTCACGCGCGCGCTGGTGGCAATGGCCAGCGACAGCGGCACCATGTAGCAGACCGCGGCCAGGTTGGCGGCAATCTGGTGGCTGGCCGCGGCCAGGTTGCCCTGGCGCGCGACAAACAGCGCCACCAGCGTGAACGAAGTCACCTCGACCAGGATGGCCATGCCCGCGGGCAGGCCCAGCCGCAGGAACTGGCCCAGCTGGGCCCAGTCGGGGCGCTCCATGCGCTGCCACAGCTGCAGCGGTGCATACAGCGACTGGGTGCGCATCAGCCACAGCCCCAGCCCCAGCAAGGTGTAGTTCACCACCAGCGTTGCCCCGGCGCAGCCGGCCACGCCCAGCGCGGGCAGGCCCGCGCCGCCAAACGTGAACCAGATCGACAGCGGCAGCTTGAGCGCCAGCGCGCCCACCTGCAGCCAGGTGACGAGCTGGGGCCGGCCCAGCGACTGGTTGAGCGTGCTGTAGATGCGAAACAGCATGGCCGGGGGCAGGCCCCAGGCAAGAATGTTCAGGTAATGGCGCACATCGGCCTTCAGGGCATCGGGCACATCGGTCCAGCGCAGCACCGCATCGGGCGACAGCAGCACGCTCATGCCGAGCACGCAGATGCCCAGGCACAGATACATTGACTGGCGCAGCGAACGGCCCATCGCCGGCAACCGGCCCGCGCCGCGCTGCTCAGACCACAGCGGCAGCAGCGCCTGCAAAATGCCCATCAGCGAGATGTAGACGCTGACGAAGACCGCCGAGCCCACGGACAGCGCGGCCAGTGCCGCAGGCGAATAGCGACCGGCGACAATGGTGTCGGTCACGCCGAAAGCCATGATGGCCAGCTGGCCCGCGAGCACCGTGAGGGCGTGGCGGGCAATGGTCGACAGCTCGGACTTCATCGACCGGTACGCTTGCGCAGCAGCAGCAGCTGGTCGCTCTTGACCGTGGGCCGCGCAATGCGCGCCACGGGCTGCCAGCCGCGCTGCAGCGCGCGGTCCTGGGTCGCATCCCACATCTGCGCATCGGCCACCAGCCAGTCGCAGGGGTGGCGGTTCTCGCTGGTGGTCGAGATCTGCTCGGTCGTGACCTGGCCGTGGAATTCCAGGCCGGTCAGCTGCGCGCGGCTCAGACCATAGGTGGCGACGCAGCGCGGCGCCGGCGTGCCCATGGCGGCCATGACCTGCTGGACCTGGGGTGCATAGCTGCGTGCGTAGTCCAGCAGGGGCAGCCACAGCGTCATCAGCAGCAGCCAGCCCAGGGTCGCGCCCGCAGCGGGCAGCACCAGGGTCTTCCAGATGGCGGCGCGATTGCGCGACGTGCGCCAGACCACGAGCGCGCACCAGGCAACGCTGGCGGCCAGTGCCGCGGCAAAGGCCAGCAGCGAGAACTCGGGTACAAAGCCCGGCGCGAGCTTGACGACGTTGGCCGCCGGCTTGGCGGGCACGCCGGTCTGCATGGAAATCCAGATCACCCAGATGGTGATGGCCGACACGCTGAAGAAGATGAGCGTGAACCAGTCGATCAGCGCACCGATGCTGCGGCGCAGCGTGGGCAGCGCGAAGGCCGCGAGCGTGGCAATCGCGGGCAGGCCCGGCAGCAGCGCACGGTCCGCGGGCTGGGTGAACACTGCGGCAATGAAAGCCAGTCCGGCAAACCAGATGGGCAGCATCAGATGGCGGTGGCGCATGGGGTGGGCAATCTGCTTGCGCCAGCGCCACAGCGTCCACAGGGCCAGCGGCCAGGCCGGCCAGCTGAACCACGCCAGCAGGCGCAGCAGGCTGGCCCATTCGGGGCTGCCCAGCGGCGGCAGCGAGATGCGCCATTGCCACAGGTCCAGCGCCGTGGCCAGCAGGGCTGCGAGCACGGTGCTTGCAAGCCAGGCCAGACTCCAGCCGCGCGTCGAGCGGGTGGCCTCGGCGGGCGGCGACAGCCAGGCAAGGGCCGCGCAGCCCAGTCCCATCATGACTGCCATCGCGGGGGCGCCGCTGAGCACCAGGCCGGCCATTCCCAGCAGCATGGCCACGGCGGGGGCGCTGCGGCGGTAGGGCATGGCGGCAGCGGCGAAAAATACCAAGGTGGTGCAGCTGAGCTGCGTCACATAGCTGGTGGTCTCATGCGACAGCTGGGCCAGGCCCAGGCAGGCGATCAGCGCCAGCAGGCCACCATCGGCCATGGCGCGAGCGTAGTCAACCGGGTTGGCTTCACCGCCAAAGGCAAAGGCCACGGGCTGGGCGCCGGGGCTGCGCGCAAGGCAGTACACGCCCCACCAGGTGGCGGCCATGGCCACCAGCAGCAGCAGCATGAAGGGCAGGCGCACCGCCATTTCCACCGGCAGGGCCGCGGGTGCGAGCTGCAGCGCCCAGGCGCCCAGCCAGTAGGGTAGCAGGCCGTCGGGCTGGGGCGCCATGCCGGCAAGCAGGGGGTTGAGCCATTCGGCGCGACCCTCGAACAGCGCGAGCATGTAGCCAAAGGCCGTGATGTCGGCGCTCTTCCAGGGCGCGCGCCCGACAAAGCCCGGCACCACATAGGCCAGGCACAGCAAGACCAGCGCCCAGCGCGGCAGGGTGCGCACGGCCTGTTGTGAAACGATGGCGGGAGTAGGTTGGTTCACGCGGCAAAGGACATCAAGGGAAATGGCAAGAATACGCGAACCCGGAGCGATTTTTCAGCCGCGGGTCACCGCTCGTGGCAATCGGCTCACGCCGGATGCAGGCAAAGAAAAAGGCAGCCTGGTTGCCCAGGCTGCCTTTGGCGTGAATGCGCAGGAATTACTTGGCTGCAGTCTTGCCGAAACGGTTGCGGAAGCGCTCGACGCGGCCGCCCATGTTGTCGACCGACTTTTGCGTGCCGGTGTAGAAGGGGTGCGATTCGCTCGACGTGTCCAGCTTGAACATAGGCAGTTCACGGCCGTCGTCGGTCGTGCCCTTTTCCTTGGTGTTCACGCAGGAACGGGTCACGAACTTGAAGCCGTTGGACAGGTCAACGAACAGCACTTCGCGGTAGTTGGGGTGAATTCCTTCTTTCATGATCTTCCTTAGGTCAAGTGCGGTAGCCGTGTCCAACCCGATGCAACCTTTGCATCGGTTCGAATTGAACGTACTTTCCGCAATAGAAAAGCCCCCGAGTATACCGCGGGGGCTTGATCTGCAGGCACAGCCTTGTGCCAGGGTGGGAATTAACCGCCGCGACGCATCATGTCGAAGAAGTCATTGTTGGTCTTCGTGGCCTTCATGTTCTTGATCATCAGCTCGGTGGCTTCGACGTCGTCCATGTTGTAGAGGAACTGGCGCAGGATGCGTGTCTTGTTCAGGATCTCGGGCGACAGCAGCAGCTCTT
>Ga0308165_1002530_pt1 | contig 21443 bp, 16 predicted proteins | sample PhyWR2_FD_201032 | JGI IMG/M metagenome (GOLD analysis project Ga0308165, IMG submission 201032) | Phyllosphere microbial communities from UC Gill Tract Community Farm, Albany, California, United States - DLSLW.R2 | ecosystem: Host-associated > Plants > Phyllosphere > Unclassified | place: USA... | reverse complement strand
ATCTCGTTGCACGTGACGCTCACGAGGGCCAAACACGTTCAAGCGGTGAACCCTATATCACGCACCCGGTAGCGGTGGCCTGTATTCTGGCCGAGATGAAACTCGACTACGAAACGCTAATGGCTGCTCTCCTGCATGACGTGATTGAAGATACCCCCGCCACCTACCAGGATATGGAACAGTTGTTTGGCAAAAGCGTTGCCGAACTGGTGGAAGGGGTCTCTAAGCTTGATAAGCTGAAATTCCGCGACAAGAAAGAGGCGCAAGCCGAAAACTTCCGCAAGATGATCATGGCGATGGTGCAGGATATCCGCGTCATCCTTATCAAACTGGCTGACCGTACCCACAATATGCGCACGCTGGGCTCATTGCGCCCGGATAAACGTCGCCGCATTGCCCGCGAAACGCTCGAAATCTATAGCCCACTGGCGCACCGTCTAGGTATCCATCACATTAAAACTGAGCTTGAAGAGCTGGGTTTTGAAGCGTTGTACCCAAACCGCTATCGTGTGATTAAAGAAGTCGTTAAAGCCGCGCGTGGCAACCGTAAAGAGATGATTCAAAAGATCCTCTCTGAAATTGAGGGACGTTTACAGGAAGCGGGAATACCGTGCCGCGTCAGCGGTCGCGAAAAGCACCTGTACTCTATTTACTGCAAAATGGTGCTCAAAGAGCAGCGTTTTCACTCAATCATGGATATCTACGCGTTTCGCGTTATCGTCCATGACTCGGACACTTGCTACCGTGTTCTCGGTCAGATGCACAGCCTTTACAAACCACGCCCAGGTCGTGTTAAAGATTACATCGCCATTCCAAAAGCGAACGGCTATCAATCTTTGCATACCTCCATGATTGGTCCACACGGCGTGCCGGTTGAAGTGCAAATTCGCACCGAAGACATGGATCAAATGGCGGAAATGGGTGTTGCAGCGCACTGGGCTTATAAAGAGCACGGTGAGACCAGCACGACCGCGCAAATCCGCGCGCAGCGCTGGATGCAAAGTTTACTGGAGCTACAACAAAGCGCCGGTAGCTCGTTTGAATTTATTGAGAGCGTTAAATCCGATCTCTTCCCGGATGAGATTTACGTTTTCACACCAGAAGGGCGAATTGTCGAACTGCCCGCAGGCGCTACACCGGTCGACTTCGCTTATGCCGTGCATACCGATATTGGTCATGCCTGCGTTGGCGCACGCGTAGACCGCCAGCCGTATCCGCTTTCACAACCGCTCACCAGCGGCCAGACGGTAGAAATCATTACCGCACCGGGTGCACGTCCAAACGCGGCGTGGTTGAATTTTGTCGTGAGCTCCAAGGCACGCGCCAAAATTCGCCAATTGTTGAAAAACCTCAAGCGTGATGACTCCGTCAGCCTGGGTCGCCGTTTGCTCAACCATGCGTTGGGTGGCAGCCGTAAGCTTGCCGAGATCCCGCCGGAGAATATCCAGCGTGAACTTGAGCGCATGAAGCTCGCTGCACTGGACGATCTGCTGGCAGAAATTGGTCTCGGTAATGCCATGAGTGTTGTCGTGGCAAAAAACCTGCAGCAAGGCGACGCCTCTTCTGTGCAGTCAACCACGCAGGGCCACGGTCATTTACCGATCAAAGGCGCAGACGGTGTACTGATTACTTTTGCGAAATGCTGTCGACCGATTCCTGGCGATCCAATCATTGCGCACGTGAGTCCGGGCAAAGGTCTGGTCATCCACCACGAATCCTGCCGTAACATCCGTGGCTATCAGAAAGAGCCTGAGAAGTTTATGGCCGTTGAGTGGGATAAAGAGACCGAGCAGGAGTTCATCACCGAAATTAAGGTGGATATGTTCAACCACCAGGGTGCGCTGGCTAACCTGACGGCAGCAATCAACACGGCTTCTTCCAACATTCAAAGCCTGAATACAGAAGAAAAAGATGGCCGCGTTTACAGCGCCTTTATTCGTCTGACAGCCCGTGACCGTGTGCATCTGGCAAACATCATGCGTAAAATTCGCGTCATGCCAGACGTCATTAAAGTCACCCGTAACCGTAACTAACCTGATGAATTCACAGCGTTATGCTCGTATCTGTGAGATGCTCGCCAGACGTCAGCCCGATCTGACGGTCTGTATGGAGCAGGTCCACAAACCTCATAACGTCTCTGCCATTGTGCGTACCGCTGATGCCGTGGGTGTTCATGAAGTTCACGCGGTCTGGCCAGGTAATCGCCTACGTACCATGGCGTCCAGTGCAGCCGGCAGTAACAGTTGGGTGACGGTCAAAACGCATCCGACGATTTCAGAGGCTGTTGCGCAGTTGAAAGCGGCCGGAATGCAAATCCTGGCAACCCATCTTTCTGATAAAGCGGTTGATTTTCGCGAGATCGATTACACCCGCCCGACCTGTATTTTAATGGGACAAGAAAAAACTGGGATCACCCAGGAAGCGCTGGATCTCGCCGATCGCGATATCATTATCCCGATGATCGGCATGGTACAGTCCCTGAATGTGTCTGTTGCCTCCGCGTTAATTTTGTATGAGGCACAGCGCCAGCGTCAAAATGCAGGTATGTACGAACGTAAAAACAGCATGCTGCCAGAGGAGGAACAGCAGCGATTGTTGTTTGAAGGCGGATATCCGGTGCTCGCCCGCGTAGCAAAGCAAAAGCAATTGCCTTACCCCCATGTTAACGCGCAGGGCGAAATCGAAGCTGATGCCGAGTGGTGGTCCACAATGCAGTACGCAGGATAAATCATGAAGGGCCGCCTGCTGGATGCTATCCCGCTGAATTCACTCACTGGTGTTGGCGCGGCGCAAAGCAGCAAACTCGCTAAAATCGGTCTGCACACCGTGCAAGATCTCCTGCTTCACCTCCCCTTACGTTACGAAGACCGCACTCAGCTTTATGCCATCGGCGATCTCCTTCCCGGAATTTATGCCACTGTTGAAGGTGAAATCCTGAACTGTAACGTCACCTTTGGTGGCCGTCGAATGATGACCTGCCAAATCAGCGATGGCTCCGGCATCCTCACCATGCGTTTTTTCAATTTCAGTGCTGCCATGAAAAATGGTCTTGCTGCGGGGCGACGGGTGCTGGCCTATGGCGAAGCAAAACGGGGCAAATTCGGCGCGGAGATGATCCACCCGGAGTATCGCGTACAAGGCGACCTCAGTACCCCAGAATTACAAGAAACGCTAACGCCCGTTTATCCAACGACTGAAGGAATTAAACAAGCGACGCTGCGCAAACTTACCGATCAAGCACTTGAGCTATTAGATACCTGCGCCATTACTGAACTTCTGCCACCTGAACTGGCGCAAGGAATGATGAGTCTGCCTGAAGCGATTCGAACCCTGCATCGCCCCCCCCCCTCTTTACAGCTTGCTGACCTGGAAAGTGGAAAACATCCTGCGCAACGGAGATTAATCCTCGAGGAATTACTGGCACATAACCTGAGCATGTTGGCGCTCCGCGCAGGAGCGCAGCGTTTCCACGCACTACCGCTCGCTGCCCGTGACGATCTTAAACATAAACTTCTGGCATCATTGCCATTCAAACCGACAAATGCGCAGGCGAGAGTCACGGCGGAGATAGAACGTGATGTAGCGTTAGATATTCCCATGATGCGTCTGGTGCAGGGCGATGTTGGTTCCGGTAAAACGCTGGTAGCGGCACTGGCAGCCTTACGTGCAATAGCGCATGGCAAGCAAGTCGCATTAATGGCGCCAACGGAACTGCTGGCGGAACAACACGCCAATAATTTCCGAAACTGGTTCGCACCGCTTGGGATTGAAGTAGGTTGGTTGGCGGGCAAACAAAAGGGTAAAGCGCGACTGGCACAGCAAGACGCCATCGCGAGCGGACAGGTGCAGATGATTGTCGGAACCCATGCCATTTTTCAGGAACAGGTGAAATTTAACAGTCTCGCCCTGGTCATTATCGATGAGCAGCACCGATTTGGCGTGCATCAGCGTCTGGCGCTGTGGGAAAAAGGGCTTCAGCAAGGGTTTCATCCGCATCAGTTAATAATGACCGCCACGCCTATTCCGCGCACTCTGGCAATGACAGCCTATGCCGATCTGGATACGTCAACCATTGATGAATTACCACCGGGCCGCACGCCGGTGACTACCGTCGCTATTCCTGACACCAGACGGAGCGAGATTGTCGATCGTGTGCGAAATGCCTGCATCCAGGAAGGTCGTCAGGCTTACTGGGTCTGCACGCTCATTGAAGAATCCGATTTACTGGAAGCCCAGGCCGCGGAAGCCACATGGGAAGAACTTAAGCTGGCTCTCCCTGAACTCAACGTCGGGTTAGTGCATGGCCGTATGAAATCATCGGAAAAACAACAGGTCATGCAGGATTTCAAACAAGGTGAGCTGCATTTACTGGTTGCCACTACGGTTATCGAAGTCGGTGTGGATGTACCCAATGCCAGCCTGATGATTATTGAAAATCCGGAACGCTTAGGGCTTGCTCAGCTTCATCAGCTGAGAGGCCGCGTAGGACGTGGTGCGGTGGCGTCACATTGTGTGCTGTTGTTCAAATCACCGCTGTCCAAAACGGCGCAGTTGCGATTGCAAGTACTGCGCGACAGCAATGACGGTTTTGTCATTGCGCAGAAAGATCTTGAGATCCGCGGGCCAGGCGAGTTATTAGGAACGCGTCAGACGGGGAATGCGGAATTTAAGGTCGCAGACCTGATACGGGATCAAGCAATGATCCCGGAAGTGCAAAGACTTGCACGCCACATCCATGAGCGTTACCCCGACCAAGCGGCAGCGTTGATTGAGCGCTGGATGCCCGAAACCGAACGCTACTCCAATGCTTGATTGATAATTCATGCATATTATTGACTAATATATAATCCCCACGCATTAGTTAATAAATAAACAATACATTCTTAAAGCAAATAATATCAATTTATCTAACCACCGATCGTTTTAAGTGTAAATTTAGAACTCTCTACGCTATCCATCCCCCTATCCTGGCATTATATTTATAAGAGTAATTACTGTTACTCATTTTTGGGGTTGGGCAATTCAATGGAGATGAAGAATGAATCTTAAAATCACATTACTTACTGCAATTTGTCTTTCGACTTGTGCCGCCGTCTATGCACAAGAAGCACCAAACGATGTTTCAGCAACTCTACAGGTGGCGGGAACAGTAAATGATACTGAATCAACTTGCGATCTCTCACTGAGTGCTTCAAGTATTGCGATCAAAGATGTAAAAGTGAGTGAATTACCTGTTCAGGGAAGTGATGCAGAACCGTTAAAACTCGATTCTATTGGCATCCATTTGAACGGAGAAAAATGCAACAAAACGAACTTAAAGTTTATTGCTTCTACCGATCCAACTGCTCACGATACGCTGCTAAATAGTTCTAATAATACCACATCAGCTAAAGGTGTTGGAATTGGCGTCTATGATGCACGTGGGTCCGCAATAGATCTTACCAAAACGATTTCTTCTGACTGGTGGATAGATTTCTCCAATGTTTATCCAATTTATTTCCGCACGGTCAAACTTGCGGGAGCAACGCCTACCGGAGGTGATGTTCAGGCATCATTAACGGTTCAGTTAGAAAATCTCTAATCTTTTCGTAAAATTAATTTTTTAGAACACCGAGTTTAAAATGAAACAAACACTTCTCGTATCACTGCTTGCAACTTTTTTATGGTCAACAGTATCTCATGCATCATTAACGCTTAATGTAGATCGCCTTGTCTATAAAGAAAGTGAAGGAGATGCCTCTCTTACGGTTCACAGTACCGAGGAGCGCGCTTATCTAATTCAATCATGGCTGGATGCGGGTGACAGTACGGTCAAAAAGGATTTACCTTTTGTCGTTACGCCTCCATTATTTCGCCTGGCTCCGCACAGTGATAACGTTATTCGTATTATGTATTTAGGTAACGGCCTTCCTAAAGATCGCGAAAGTCTTTACTGGTTAGATGTTAAAGGAGTGCCAGGTCTTAATGATGAAGAATCAAAGGCCGAAAGCCGTATGGTGCTTGCAATTAACAATCGGATTAAATTCTTCTTTCGCCCATCTGCATTAAAAGGAGATCCAGGTGTGGCGATGAAAGATCTCCATTGGACGCATGCGGGGAAAACTATTACAGCTAAAAATGATTCACCTTTTTATCTTGTATTAAATAATATCGTTTGTGACAAAGAAAACATCCCGGTTTCTGTTGTTGATAACAATACTGTTATCCCACCATTTGGCAGCAAGTCCTTTAAGTTGAAACATGAACCTGCTGGCGGTTCTAATGTTGAATGGAATGCACTTAACGATTTTGGTATTGCATCTAATACTTTTACGCAGCGTTTTTAATTAACTAGATGGATGTATGTGTTGTTTTAAATTTACCTGGTTAATGCCTTTTGCCGTTTCAGCAGTGTGTTCTCACTCATCCTGGGCGGGTGAACATTTTGACCCTGGATTATTACAATCAGTTAATGGAAGTTCGGTAATCAATGACACCGCACTTCTCAGTCAGGGGTTTCAGCCTCCGGGAACCTATTCTGTACATATTGATGTTAACGGTAAAAGCGTATTGGTAAGTAGTGTTCGGTTTGAGGCAAACAACGATAAACAACTGGTTGCTTGCCTCTCATTTGAGGTCTACAAAAAACTGGGGGTCGATATGAGTAAGCTCAAATCGGGAGCAGAGGATAATGCGCTGAAAGGAGGCTGTGTCTCTATTGAAGAGCAAATTCCTGGTGCAAAAACTAACTTCGATTTTTCAAAGCTAAAACTCGAGATCGCGCTTCCTCAGACCGTATTGAGAGATGAGTCATTACAAGGCGTGCCTCAGGAAGAATGGGACGATGGGATCCCTGTATTACTGACCATGTATCAACTATCAGGCCAGCAATACATTAAGCACGATGATACGACATCTGATTCGCTCTACGCCAACCTGACAAACGGCATCAATATTGGGCGTTGGCGTTACCGCAATAATTCCACCGTCAGTAAGGAAGAAGGCTGGAAAAACATTAGCAACTATGTTGAGACAGCGGTTCGCGCTTTGAAAGGTGAGCTTACCTTGGGTGACGCCAGCACACCGGGAGATATTTTCGATGGCTTGCTCATCCGAGGTGTTCAACTAAGTTCAGATGATGATATGACGCCAGACCAGCTCACAGGCTTTGCTCCAATGATTCGCGGTATTGCGAAGAGCAACGCGCGGGTCACTGTCAGAGAAAATGGAAACATTATTTATCAACGCTCCGTGCCTGCGGGTCCCTTTGTCATTACCGATCTCTCCTCTGTTTCAAACGGCGGCAAACTTGACGTAACCATCACAGAGGCTGATGGCTCAGAAACGCACAGTACTGTCGCATATTCCAATGTGCCGCAGCTGCTTCGCACTGGCCAGATGAAATACAGCCTGTCCGCAGGGAAATACCTATCGGGCTCAAGCGGCGTTGAGAAGAAGCCGGAAGTGTTGCAATCAACCCTCTCTTTGGGGCTTCCGCTCAATACAACCCTCTATGGAGGCAGTCAATTTCATGAAAAATTCCTCGCGTTTAGCCTTGGGCTAGGGTTTGACTTGCACCGCGCCGGCGGCGTGGCCGTTGACATGACGACCAGCAAAGGCCGACATGACAATGTGGATCAAACTCGAGGAGAAATGGTACGGCTCACTTACCGTAATAGCATCCCCGAAACTGATACACAAATTCAGATGGATAGTCGCTTTTATGAGCATGACTATCAATCGTTTAGCGACTGGGCAAATAGCAACGACGAGTATCAAGACACGCGCAAACGTCGTGAATATAACCTGACAGTTAACCAGTCTTTAACTGAAGAACATAGTTTTTATGCGACGGTCAGCCGCTCTGAAAATACTGACAATACCATTTCGCGGATGTGGCAGTTGGGTTGGAATGGCTCATTTAAAATCGCCAGCTTCTCTCTTGCTTACAGTATGACCCGTGAAGATAGCGCAGCAGAGTGGGACAAACAGCTCGCACTGACCGTTTCGGTTCCCTTTAGTGAGCTTTTCCCGAAATCGCAGCCGATGGTTAGCCTCACAACGATGTCCACACTGAAAAGCGATGTATCCAACCAGCTTGGAGTGACAGGAAAAGTCGGCGATCGTCAGGACCTGAACTGGAATACGCAACTCTCCTACGCCTCACAAAAAGACGAGGAAGATACGAAAAGTGGTTCAGCGGGATTAAGTTATCAGGGCCGTTACGGCGATCTGGACGTGACATGGAATGCTGATAAAAATCAGTCTATTAGCTGGAATGCGTCTGGCAATGTTATTGCACACCGACACGGCATCACTGCGGGACGATATTCGAACGGTAGCATGGCACTTGTCGCCATTCCCGGCGCAGCGGATGTCGCGCTTGAGGGCGGCCAAAATACGTTAACGGATTCTCGAGGATACGCCATTGTCCCGGATCTGCGTAGTTATCACCGAAACGCCTTAAATATCGATACAAGAGCCAGTAAGAACGTCGATTTCGCGAGTACATCTACGCAAGTCACACCGACCAAAGATGCCGTTGTGCTGGCAAACTTCAAAGCTATCATCGGCCGAAAAGCGGTGATGACGATCAAATATAAAGGTGAATACTTACCGTTTGGTACGCGAGCACGAATAGAGGGAAGCGACGACACGTATTATGTGGGCGATCAGGGGCAAGTCTATTTAAATGCCGTACCGGAAGAGGGTGTCATCAATTTCAAATGGGGCGATAAACAGACGTGCTCCACCCCATTCAAAACTGATGTGACTGATAATTCACTACCTATTACGTTACTCTTACTGGATTGTCATTAAATAAAATGAAAAAGTTTCTCTCCATAATATTACTTATTTTACTTCAGAATATTACGCTGGAAGTCATGGCTGACACCTGTATGCCCCAGACACCGGTGAGAGCAAAGAATTTAACAGTTCCATTAGTCGTACAGTTACCGATTCAGAGCGCTACTGCGCCAACGGGTACAGTCCTCTTTAAAAAGGAGGCTTCTCTCGCGCAATTAACCGGGTCCCACAGCCTGATCGCTAACGACTGTTTGAAGAAACTTAAAAAAATTCTGAGCGGAAGAATGACCACAACACAAAGTGGATCGGGTGTATTTGCAACGTCTACCGAAGGGCTTGGCCTGCGGGCAACGCTCGTTTTTGATAAGGCGAACCACCCACATAAAGAATGGGTTCTCCCGTTTAACGAGCCCATTACCGACCTGGCGAGCGATGCCATTACAACTGATGATATAAAATTACGCTTCGAAGCAATCAAAACAGGAATGATTAAAGGCGGTACGGTGAGTGTGCAATTGCCTTCTTTGCTTTCATTAAATGATAACTCATTGGTGGTCAACCTCGCGATGAAAATTCTGGCGGCGAAATCGCACTGCTCTATTCAAATGCTTACGCCACAAATTGACTTGCCAGCAATCGATGCCGCCACTATCGAGAAACAAAGGACGTCAAAAGCCTACCCTGCCAATGTTAATTTACTTTGTTTTAACACTCAAAAGGCAAGTATTAATATTGAAGGCAATAACAATGCCAATACGCCTTCTCTATTTAATAACCTGGCAACAGATAACGCCGCGTCGGGCGTGGGCATTGAGATGCTTTATGATGGCAGCACTTTAACGCCGGGTAGGCCAATAGATATTGCATTACCAAACCAAAGTAATTATGCGCTACCTATTAGCGTACGTTATGCACGATTAAATGAAAAAATCAAAGAAGGAAACATAAAGGCGCAAATTACGCTACGAATTAACTACCTCTAAAGAAATAAGGAAGCACAATCGTCTTGCGATGATTGTTCTTCACCTATTTCATATACATTACATATAAGGATATTATTATGAATAAGTCTATTTTAGGACTGGCAATTTCTACTATTTTTATGGTTGGCGCAGCTCAGGCTACTGTGAATCCAAACGATGTTTCAGCAACGCTGAATGTTACAGGTTCCGTAACCCATAACGTAACTTGTTCCGTAAATCTCAGTACTCCTTCCGTCGTGCTCACCGCAGACTTAGATAAAATGCCAACTCAAGGGGACGGTAACGTTAATGGCGCAACCGAAGTTGATCTGACCCTGAGCGGCGAAGGATGTAGCGATATGGCCGCCGATGGCAAGATCGCCTATTCCTTCACCGGCAATGCCGACTCTGCAGATGGCACCGCTCTGGCAAATACCTTATCAACAGGTGATGCTGCACAAGGTGTTGGCATTGCGCTCTACAATACCGCATCGGGTAATAATAGCTTGATTCGTATTAACCAAGACACTGTGATTGCAGCAGCAGCCCCCTCTAGCAATAAACTCGGCCTCACCCTGGTCAAACTGAAAGACCAGACTGCAAAAGCCGGTGCCGTTCAAGGTGCCGTCACCATTCAGATTGAACGTCTGTAATTGTCATTAATCCTCTCCCCATTTAACAAAAGGATATTGAAATGAAAAAGACACTATTGGGTTTAACTTTTGCATCTCTGTTTATGGCAGGAGCTGTGCAGGCTGAAGACCATTCTGCAACCATTGATATCAGCGGTAATGTTACTGCCGATCAGATGGAATGTACCGTTTTCACGGATTCTTCAACCGTCAATCTGAGCGGCAAAATCGCCGATCTCCCAACCCAGGGCGGTAATGCGACGACTGATGCCGCAGTACTCAATTATTCCGTGGGTTCAAGTGATTCCGCACAATCCTGTTACGGGAAAGTAGCGTTACAGTTCCACGGTATTCCTGATCAAGCTGATGGCACTGTGCTTGAAAACAGCGACACCAGCGCGACTGCAGCTAAAGGCGTGGGTATCGGAATTTATAATTCCAACCTCAACCCATTATTCGTTAACGTCAACACGTTAGAACCACAAGCAAACGGCCAAATTTATCTGCAGATGGTCAAGCTGAATGGGCAAACGCCTGTTGAAGGCAGCGTACATGGTTCGCTGACCATCGATATCGTGCGTCTGTAATCGCCTCAAAACATGCACCTAATTCGGTGCATGTTTTACCGATCAGCGTGTTTAGGAAAAGCGTTAGAAAGAATGTGTTGTCATTAATGACCGACCTCATTCATTTCTCTGCAGAAAGTAAGGATATTGAAAATGAATAAGACTTTATTAAGTTTAGCGTTTGCGTCGCTGTTTATGGTGGGTGCTGCGCAGGCCGCAGATCATTCTGCTGTAGTTGATATTAACGGCTCTCTGACCGGCGATCATTCAGAATGCACCGTGCAGACCGACCTTTCATCCGTCGATCTTAGCGGCGAAATTGCAGATATTCCTCAACAGGGTGTCTTTATAAATGACATAGCAACAAAACTTAACTATACGGTAGAGTCAACAGGTGAGTCCTGTTACAACCGCGTCGCAATGCAATTCCATGGCGTAACAGATGCCACGGGTAAGGTGTTGGCAAACACCGATACCGGTGAAACCGCAGCTAAAGGGGTGGGCATCGGCCTGTATGACATGTATCAAGACCCATTGGATATTAATAGTCAGATTACTGCGCATACTCAGGGCTCGCTTTATTTGCAAATGGTTAAGCTGGATGGACAAACGCCGGTTGTAGGAACCGTTAACGGCGCGCTGACCATCGACATTGTTCGCCTGTAAACGTTCTCACTGTAAGAGAAAATAATTAATCAGCTGTTATTTCTGTTAATTAAATCCCTCTAAAATATAAAAGGATTTTTATATGAAAAAGACCTTAATGGCTTTGACATTTATGTCGTTTGCCATGGCTGGCACAGCGCAGGCAGAAGACCATTCTGCCACTGTCAACATACATGCCTCTCTGACAAACAATATCGTTAAATGTCAATTTGACACGGCAGACACGACAGTAAATTTAAAAGGTGATATCGGTGATTTCCCTATTGAAGGCGAAAATGCCAGGACGCCAACTAAAATCGCATATCATATATCCGACACTTGCGATATTAACACGTTTGCGTTGCAACTTCGTGGAATTCACGGGAGCTCCGGTGGAACTATATTATTCAATTCAGATGAAAGTGAGGTGGGTGCCAGAGGTATTGGTGTTGGCGTCTATGACAGCAATTTATCACCAATGCAGGTTAATAGTGTTATTGCTATCCCGCCGACAATCTCAGGCCGTTATATTAATTTTGAACTGGCTAGACTTAAAGGCCAGCTTCTAAAACCAGGCTACATCAGCAGTGCCTTAACTATCGACATCGTTCACCTTTAACAATCTTTGTCACGTCGAAGAGTGTTTATTGATGTTCTATAGCCACTTCTTCATAGAGAGAGAATACAATGAAGAAATTAGTATTAGCATTAACCCTAAGCGGTATTTTTTTAACGGGTGCCACCAGCGCAATGGCTGACATATCTAATGGCCTGACGATTATGGGTCGTCTGGAAACAGCAAAAAGCGGTTGCACGGTATTAATGAGCAAATATGTAGTGAGTCTTTACCACGAAGATAAATCGTTGCCGGTTCAGGGCACAACGATTAACTCCGCTGTATCTGATGATCAGGTTTACATTCAGCTGGGTGGCGAACATTGTGATGCCAATGAAACTAGCGGTAATATCGGTCTGAAATTTATTGGTACACCTGATAATTCCATGGGCAATACCCTGGCTAATATCGATACCGGAAGCGATGCGGCCAAAGGTGTTGGCGTGCAACTGTCTGATATGCAGAATCAGATTCTGATTCCTAACGTGTCGATTGGAAAATTTTTTATATATAAAAAAGGCGACGGAGAATGGGCCCACTCCAACTCTTTCCCTCTGAATTTCGCCCTCGTCCAGTTAAAAGGTCAAACGTCAACACCGGGAAAAATTCAGACAAACATGACGGTACAAATTGAGCGGCTGTAAGCCCGGTACATACAGGTTATTAAGGGATGAAAAATGACTAAACGTTTATTAACAGGCTTCGCGATTTCGGCGCTCCTTGCAGCAATGCCGGCACTGGCGGAACAAACGGACAATACCAGCACCACGATTCAGATTAACGGTGTTGCCACATCCGACTATGAACTGGTTTGTGCCGTAGCTACGAGCGCAGGCTCCGTTTCACTGCTGGAAATGCCAGATACGCTGATTAAGCAAGGCGCTGATGCAACCGCACCGGTACAGGTCCATTTATATGTTTATGGTCCTGCCGAAAAATGTGATTCACTGGTGGAGGCGGGTAAAATTGCCTACCGCTTCTCCGGTAAAATCGATGATGCCGACGGCACTGTGCTGGCCAACAGCCTGACCGATGACAGTGCGGCCAAAGGCGTTGGGGTGGGTATTTATGATGCCAATAACAAGCCTGTGAACGTTAACGGTGGCTCACTGCATGCTCAGAAAGATACCGTTATTGGCCTGCAGATGGTTCAGCTAAAGGGTAAGGAAGCGATTGCAGGTAACATCAATAGTTTTGTGACTATCGACATCGAGCGCCTGTAACATCCAGGCCCATCTCAGGATGGGCCTTTTATTTGTGAACGTTCGCATTCCCAAACTCTCATCAATCCATATCCCCTCAGAGCTGAACAGCAATGTAGCCGAACATATCAACGCACACGCCACTGTATTTATTTCACTCGCAAACGTTTGCTTTTACCAACCGGTCAGATAAAATGCCCGCTTTTCCACCGTGGGATTGCCGCCGATGTCCGCTAACGCCATTGAGTCTCAGGATGCGCAACCGATTGCGCCTATTCAGCATAACAGTGAATTAATTTACCGCCTCGAAGACCGTCCGCCATTGGCGCAGACCCTCTTCGCCGCCTGCCAGCATCTGCTGGCGATGTTTGTCGCGGTGATCACCCCCGCTCTGCTGATTTGTCAGGCGCTGGGTTTACCGGCACAGGACACGCAACACATCATCAGCATGTCTCTTTTTGCCTCTGGCGTGGCGTCGATTATCCAGATAAAAGCCTGGGGCCCGGTGGGTTCCGGTCTGCTTTCCATTCAGGGTACCAGCTTTAACTTTGTTGCACCGTTAATCATGGGTGGCACAGCCCTCAAGACCGGTGGCGCAGATGTACCCACCATGATGGCGGCACTTTTCGGCACGCTGATGCTGGCAAGCTGTACAGAGATGGTGATCTCGCGCGTACTGCATCTGGCGCGTCGTGTTATCACACCGCTGGTTTCTGGCGTGGTCGTCATGATTATCGGGCTGTCATTAATTCAGGTGGGCCTGACGTCCATCGGTGGCGGTTACGCAGCCATGAGCGACAATACCTTCGGCGCACCCAAGAATTTGCTTTTAGCGGGCGTCGTGCTGGCCATCATTATTCTGCTCAACCGTCAGCGTAACCCTTATCTGCGCGTGGCTTCTCTGGTGATCGCCATGGCCGCCGGATATCTGATGGCGTGGGCGCTGGGCATGTTGCCGGAAAACAGCGCCCCCACCAGCAGCCCGATGATTATGGTGCCAACGCCGCTGTACTACGGTTTGGGCATCGACTGGAACCTGCTGCTTCCGCTGATGCTGGTCTTTATGATCACGTCTCTGGAAACAATCGGTGATATCACCGCAACGTCAGACGTTTCAGAACAACCGGTTTCTGGCCCGGTCTATATGAAGCGCCTGAAAGGCGGCGTACTGGCGAACGGTCTGAATTCATTCGTCTCTGCGGTGTTCAATACCTTCCCGAACTCCTGCTTCGGCCAGAACAACGGTGTGATCCAGCTGACCGGCGTGGCCAGCCGCTATGTTGGCTTTGTTGTTGCGCTGATGCTGATCGTGCTCGGCCTGTTCCCGGCGGTGAGTGGCTTTGTGCAGCACATTCCGGAACCGGTTCTGGGTGGTGCAACGCTGGTAATGTTCGGTACCATCGCGGCATCTGGCGTACGCATCGTGTCGCGCGAGCCGCTGAACCGCCGCGCAATCATGATTATCGCGCTGTCTCTGGCCGTCGGCCTGGGTGTGTCTCAGCAGCCGCTGATTTTGCAGTTCGCACCAGACTGGGTGAAAAACTTGCTCTCCTCCGGCATCGCCGCGGGCGGTATCACAGCCATTGTATTGAACCTCGTTTTCCCGCCTGAAAAGAACTGATCGACCACACGGCAGGCATGAACCGCCTGCCGTGAAATCTAAATACACCATTCCCGCCTTGAGGATTGCGCATAAATCGTGCATAACTCCTCTATGTGCGTTTGACGGGATGGAAGACCATGAAATTTATTGGAAAGCTGCTCATCTGGATCCTGATTGCGGTACTGATCGTAATTCTGGCTCTCTATATTCTGGTACAAACCCGCTGGGGCGCGGCTCAGGTGAGCAGTTGGGTCACGGTGAATACCGATTACGAGCTTAATTTCGACCTGATGGATCACCGCTTTTCATCGCCTTCACATATCCTCCTCGAAAACGTCACCTTTGGTCGTGATGGCAAACCCGCGACATTAGTCGCAAAAACCGTCGATATTGGCTTGAGCAGCCGTCAAATCACCGATCCGTTGCACATGGACACCATCACGTTACGCGATGGCACCCTAAATCTCTCGCCACAAACCGCGCCGCTCCCCTTCCAGGCCGACCGTCTGCAATTGAATAATATGGCGTTTAACAGCCCCAATACCGAATGGGATCTGAGCGCGCAAAAAGTCACCGGTGGCGTCAGCCCGTGGCAGCCAGAAGCGGGGAACGTGCTGGGTAAAAAAGCGCATATTCAGATGAGCGCCGGATCGCTCACCCTCAACGGCGTTCCCGCCAGCAACGTGCTCATTCAGGGTGAGCTCAACGGTAAAGAAGTGGTCCTGAGCACCATCGGCGCGGATATGGCGCGCGGATCGCTCACCGGTACCGCACGGCGCAACGCCGATGGCGGTTGGGTCATCGACACTCTGCGGCTCAACGATATTCGCCTGCAAAGCGACAAATCGCTTCTGGATCTCTTTGCCCCGATCACCACGCTGCCGTCGTTACAGGTGGGTCGTCTCGACATCACCGATGCGCGTCTGCAAGGCCCGGACTGGGCGGTCACCGATCTCGATTTAAGTCTGCGAAATCTGACGGTGAGCAAAGGCGACTGGCAGACGCAGGAAGGGCGTTTATCGATGAACGCCAGCGAATTCATTTACGGTTCGCTGCATCTTTTCGACCCGATTCTGAATGCGGAATTCGCCCCGCAGGGGATCGCGTTGCGTCAGTTCACTTCCCGCTGGGAAGGCGGCATGGTCCGCACGTCGGGCAACTGGCTGCGTAACGGTAAAGCGTTGGTGCTGGACGATGTCGCCGTTGCCGGGCTGGAATACACACTTCCACAGAACTGGAAAACGTTGTGGATGGAGCCGCTCCCGGAATGGCTCAACGCAGTGAGCCTGAAAAAATTCGGCCTGAGCCGAAATCTGGTGATTGATATCGACCCGACGTTCCCGTGGCAAATCACTTCGCTCGACGGCTACGGTGCAAATTTACGTCTGGCGAAAGACCGCCAGTGGGGCGTGTGGGGCGGCAACGCTACGTTGAATGGTGCAGCGGCGACGTTTAACCGCGTGGATGTGCGTCGCCCGTCGCTGGCACTCGCAGCCGACGCCTCAGCGGTGAACATTACGGAGTTGAGTGCATTCACCGAGAAAGGGATTCTGGAAGCGACAGCGGCGGTCTCACAGTTGCCGCAACGCCAGACCACCGTCAGCCTGAACGGGCGCGGCGTACCCTTTAAGATTTTGCAACAGTGGGGCTGGCCTGAGTTACCGATTACGGGTGACGGCAACGTGCAACTCACCGCCAGCGGCAGCATTCAGGCGAAAGCGCCGCTAAAACCCACGGTGAACGGTAAGCTGAGCGCGGTGAATATGGATAAACAGAAGGTGGAACAGACGATGACGCGGGGCCAGGTGAGTACGACGTCGCAGCCGACTGTTACACCCTCACCCCAGCCCTCTCCCTGAGGGAGAGGGAGAAAACCGGAGCCAGCCATCGCACTTGTTTCAGCGGAAACCGCACCAGACGATTCTCTCACCCTGACTGGGATCGGAGGAAAGCAGCACCAAACGATTCCCTCACCCTGACTAGGATCGAGGGAAAAGCAGCACCAAACGATTCTCTCACCCTGACTGGGATCGGGGGAAAAGCAGCACCAAACGATTCTCTCACCCTGACTGGGATCGGAGGAAAAGCAGCACCAGACGATTCCCTCACCCTGACTGGGATCGGGGGAAACCCGAACCCAATTGCGGCGTCTCTGTGCATCAATCCGCACCGAACTATTCCCTCTCCCTGAGGGAGAGGGCAAGGAGAAAACACAGCACTACAGCGTAACAACCACCTCATTTCCCTGGGCGCTCACCACCACGCCCCACTCGCTTCCAGCCTGAGAACCGCCCGTCACGCCGCTTATCCGCTGCACGTTACGCAGACAAATCGACCAGTTCAGCGCCTTGCCCTCAGCGCTAAACGTCACTTTGTCACCAATACGAGATGCCACCAGCGTAAACACTACCGAGCCGTCCGCCGCAGGCACTTCGCTTCTCGCCGTACACCCGTCCGCCAGACTAAACAGCTGGAACTGCGTCCCGTCGTTCCACGCATAATCAGGTTTCTGGCGATTATTGCCGAGCGCCAGCAAGGTATTTTCGCGCACATAGACAGGCAGGCTCTGGAAGTCGTGCTGCTGTGTATGCCAGCGGCTGCCCTGCACTTCGTCGTTATGCCACAGATGTGTCCAGCGGCCTTCCGGTAGATAAAACTGTACATCGCCCGCTGAAGTAAAGACCGGTGCAACCGCGATGGAATCACCCAGCATGTACTGGCGATCGAGATAATCGCACGCCGGATCGTCCGGGAATTCCAGCATCATCGCGCGCAGCATCGGCGTACCACACTCGCGGGCCAGCGCCGCCTGGCGGTACAGGTACGGCATCATCCGGCATTTCAGCTGCGTGAAATGGCGCACCACATCACACGACTCGTCATCGTACGCCCACGGCACACGATAGGATTTACTTCCGTGCAGGCGGCTGTGACTCGACAACAGCCCGAACGCACACCAGCGCTTATAGACATCCGCCGGTGCCGTGTTTTCAAACCCGCCAATATCATGACTCCAGAAGCCAAAGCCCGACAGGCCGATAGACAGCCCACCGCGCAGGCTTTCCGCCATCGATTCATAGTTGGCATAGCAGTCGCCGCCCCAGTGCACCGGGAATTTCTGCGCACCCACAGACGCGGAGCGCGCAAACAGCACTGCCTCTTCTTCGCCCACGGTCTCTTTCAGCACGTTCCACACCAGCTCGTTATAGATATAGGCGTAATGGTTGTGCATTTTCTGCGGATCGGAACCGTCATGCCACAGCACATCGGTCGGGATGCGTTCACCAAAGTCCGTCTTGAAGCAATCGACGCCGATATCCACCAGGCCTTTCAGCTTGTCGGCGTACCATTTGCAGGCGTCTGGATTTGTAAAATCGTAAATCGCCAGCCCCGGCTGCCACTTATCCCACTGCCACACCGAGCCATCCGGGCGCGTCAGCAAATAACCCTTTTGTTTCAGTTCCTGGAACACCGGTGATTTCTGGCCGATATAGGGGTTAATCCACACGCAAACTTTCAGCCCTTTGTCCTTGAGACGTCGAATCATCCCTTCGGGATCGGGGAACGTCACCGGGTCCCACTCAAAATCGCACCACTGGAACGCCTTCATCCAGAAGCAGTCGAAATGGAACACGTGCAGCGGCAGGTCGCGCTCGGCCATGCCGTCGATAAAGCTGTTCACCGTCGCTTCGTCATAATTCGTCGTGAACGACGTGGTGAGCCACAGGCCAAACGACCAGGCCGGCGGCAACGCGGGACGGCCAGTAAACTGCGTATAGCGATCCAGCACCGCTTTCGGCGTTGGCCCGTCGATCACGAAATATTCCAGATATTCGCCTTCAACGCTGAACTGCACTTTTGAGACTTTTTCGGAACCCACTTCAAACGACACGTTCTCCGGATGATTCACCAGCACGCCGTAGCCGCGATTGGTGAGATAGAACGGGATATTTTTATACGACTGTTCAGTGCTGGTGCCGCCGTCACGGTTCCAGGTTTCGACAGTCTGGCCGTTACGCACCAGCGCCGTGAAACGCTCGCCAAGACCGTACACCGCTTCGCCCACGCCCAAATCCAGGCGCTCAAACACATAATTACGGTCGGTGTTGCCGTCCTGCACGTAGCCGTGATTTTTGAGCTGACTGCCGGTGATCCGCTGCCCGTCACGCAGGAAATCCAGCGCCCAGGATTCGCCTTTGGTCACCCGCGCGCTGATGCTTCCGCTTTTCAGCTCGGCAAATTCTGCGTTGTTCTCGATCTGCACGTTTACGTCTTTCAGAACATTGAGCGGATAATGCGGGCCGTTATCCAGCGCGCCCTGGAAATGCTCGATGCGCACGCCGACGATCCCTTCCTGCGGAGCAAACAGGCGCACCGTAAACATCAAAGTATCGAGCTGCCAGGTGCGCTCGCGCACGTCTCGCGGCGCCACGTACACCACCAGGTCGTTGCCCTGCTGCTCCACGTCAAACACCTGTACAGGATACGTCACGTTCAGACCCGGCTGAATGAGCCAGTTTCCATCACTGATTTTCATCTTTTCTCCTCCTGGAGCCTATCCGAGTAGGCGTACTGTTGCGGCCAGTTTGGGCTCGGACAGCGCGGAACAACCGGCGCGTACACGCAGTACGTGCGGATTGTGTGCACTGCCCGGGGCCAAAATGGCAAATGAAATAGCCTGATGGGGCAGGCTCTTAGTTCTGCAATTCTTTGCTGACCGGCAGGTTGTCAAATTCCTGCTGGTTGCGCCGCGCGCCTTGCGCCAGCTCGCCCATGATTTTGGTCAGGAAGGGGGTTTTCAGGGTGTAATAGCGTTTGGCGACAATCGCGCTCAGCACGTAGCACAGCGCTGGCGCCAGCGTGAACAGACCGATGATGATGTTGAGGGTGGCGCCGTTTTGCGTTTTGGCTGCGGCATCGTAACCGCCTCCTGCAAGCATCCAGCCGATCAACGCGCCACCCAGCGCCAGGCCCAGCTTCAGCACGAACAGCGTCCCGGCAAAGCTGATGCCGGTGAGGCGTTTACCGTTGGTCCACTCGCCGTAATCGACGGTGTCGGACATCATCACCCACTGAATTGGCGTCACCAGTTGATGCAGCACGCCAATCACGAAGATAAAGCTGAACATCATTACCGTGGCGTGCATCGGCACGAAGAACATCGCCACGCTCGCCACCGCCAGCAGGGCGTTGGTCCACCAGAAGACGCTGACTTTGCATTTCCAGTCGGTGAGCGGCTTAGCCAGCGCGGAGCCGATGAGGTTGCCGACGCAATAGGTGGTGAGGAACGCGACGAAGATTTCCGGCGAGCCGATAATCCAGGTGCAGTAATACATCATCGCCCCGCCGCGCACGCACACCGCGAGAATGTTGAGAATGGTGAGCACGCCCACGATACGCCACTGGTCGTTTTGCCAGATATCACGCAGGTCTTCGCGCATGGACGTGGTGCTCGGCGGCACCTGGATACGCTCTTTGGTGGTAAAGAAGCAGAATGCCAGCATCAGGAAGGCCACCACCGACAGCACGGCGATCCCGCCCTGGAAGCCCAGAGCCTTATCGTCGCCGCCAATCAGATTCACCAGCGGCATCATCAGCACCGTTGAGAGCATGCCGCCCGCGGTCGCCAGCACAAAGCGCCACGACTGCAGGGAGATACGCTGCGTCGGATCGTTAGTAATGACGCCGCCGAGCGCGCAATAAGGGATGTTGACCACGGTATAAAGCAGCGTCAGCAGCGTGTAGGTGATGGCAGCGTAGATCATTTTGCCGTTCAGGCTGAGATCTGGCGTGGTGTAAGCCAGCACGCAAACCAGGCCAAACGGTATCGCGCCAAACAAAATCCACGGACGGAATTTACCCCAGCGGCTGCGGGTACGGTCGGCCAGCAGGCCCATACAGGGGTCCGAAATCGCATCCAGCGCGCGCGCCAGCAGGAACATGGTGCCGACAAACCCGGCAGGGATACCGAAAATATCGGTATAGAAAAACATCATATACAACATGACGTTATCAAAAATGATATGGCTGGCGGCATCTCCCATGCCATAGCCAATCTTTTCCTTAACAGACAAGACTTCGCTCTTCATTGTTTTAATCCTTTGACGCTGTAGGGGCGCTGAGACCGGTTACAGACGTTGTAAACGATCCCTGATAGAGCGGGTATTCTGTTTTCTGGTTAATAACTTACGATTCTTCTTTTTTGTGATCGCGTTAAAACTCGCCGCACGCAAAGATAACCTGAGGATTTTCTTAAGATTTAAGGTAAACGAATTAATGCAGATCAAAAGAGACGTGAAAAAGATGTGCGAAAGGATGGGGTAAACGATTGAAAGTAGCTATACTGCGCTCCGCCTCCATGTAGCAATCGAGGCGCGGAAGATCGTCATCTCCGGTGAGGTGGCTGGATTTCAAATCCAGTTGGGGCCGC
>Ga0308165_1002529_pt1 | contig 21447 bp, 12 predicted proteins | sample PhyWR2_FD_201032 | JGI IMG/M metagenome (GOLD analysis project Ga0308165, IMG submission 201032) | Phyllosphere microbial communities from UC Gill Tract Community Farm, Albany, California, United States - DLSLW.R2 | ecosystem: Host-associated > Plants > Phyllosphere > Unclassified | place: USA... | reverse complement strand
ATAAAATCTCTGATTTTTTCAATGGATGGGAGTGTATTTTTTTCGTCGAAATTTTCTAATAAGATTTTTAGGTAGTTGATGAAATAAATACCATCCGCTTCCTGATGTACTTGGCTACTAATGAATTCAAATTCTGCGCTTAAGTTGCTATCGTCAGATAATAGCCGTTTGTCGACTGTTGCTTGTAAAACAATCTCGGGGTCTATGATTATTCGAGGGTAATTGGCCAATGAGGACTCCAGTTCATAGGCTCTGACGAATCCGGGGCCAAAAACTTGGAATTCATCATAGTAGACCTCGCCAATGCTCATTCCTCCTCTCAGCGCAATGCCGTGCACGAGCAGTTCTGCTTGCATTATGCCAATATCATTGAGTTCATTGAAGAGTAAACCATATGCCCATTCGCTATTAGCTCTTGAGTCAAGCGGTCTAATTCTTATGATAGAGTCGGAAAATTGAAGTACTTTTGCATGAACACCCTCGCCATCGTCCATGAAGTTCTTTCCTGACATGGAACTCATTAATCTAAGTGATTGGTGAATTTGATCTGCATTAGAATTGTTTATAAGTTGCTTAAAGCCTAAAATGTCTATGAAAGTGATTACGGCTTGGCGATATTCTATGGTCATGCTCAGAAATATTGATGTTTAATAATTAGGGGCGTACGACTCGTTTTGATCGTACCAAGAAATTTTATAATGTGTTGGGTGCATGAGTCGATTTTGATGGGATTGCTTACTTTCATTGTGAGTAGCTTTGGTATATATTGCGTAACGCTTTATAGCACGTAAATGCAGTCTCATGCAGAAGAAAAATTCTGTTGTTGGGGATTGTGCTGTCCATTGTCCAATGGTTAATAGTCTTTCTGTCAGTGATTGTAGTTGTAGAACAACAAGGAACGGTCTTTCTGTGCACTAGTCTCTTTTGTAACTTGAAGACCCTAGCTATTTGGATGAATGCAATTCGCTATCCTTGATGTTGCACATCAATTTGAACACTAGCGATGGGTCACTGCGGAACATCGATGCCTTAAGATTCCAATTTTTTTCAATCATATATCCTTGATGTGATACGGGAGTGGTTTTTATAAGAAGGCCCTTTCGTGTTTTTTAAATGTCCACAATCCGCGCCTCTGGTTTTGGAACCAGCGGCGCTTTTTTACATCAGGAGCTTCCATGTCTAACCAATGTCCCAATTGCAATTCTCATAACGTTCGCACCAAGGATGTCGCTAAACAGGTGGGTCAGCGCGTTGGTTCTGCAGCAGGCACGGCAACCGGAATCGCCGGCGCCATGCAAGGCGCCACTACCGGTGCGAGCGTCGGCTTGGCTGCTGGCCCAGTGGGCAGCGTTATCGGCTCGTTGCTCGGCGCCATCATCGGCGGCGTAGTCGGCGGAACCGTCGGCCACGAAGTTGGCGGCCGTATCGGAGAGCAGATCGACCACACCTATCTCGACAACTGCGAGTGCATCGATTGCGGCTATTCGTTCCAAGCTTGATTTCAGGAGTACAACGCATGGCACATCTCATCGACACCATGGCCTACACCGGCCAAACTCCATGGCATCAACTGGGCAACGCATTGCCCAAAAAGCAATCCATTGATGTTTGGGCGCAAGCTGCAGGCATGCAGTGGAGGATCCAAGAAACTCCCGTGCGCTACATGGCAACGGGCGATGCCGATGCACTCTACGGCGAGGCCTTGGAATTCCCCGAGCAAAAGGTGCTCTACCGCAGCGACACCCATGCCGCCTTGTCTGTCGTCAGCCAGCGCTATAAGGTAGTGCAGCCCCAAGAAGTGCTGGAGTTCTACCGCGATCTTTCCGAGGTCGCTGGGTTCGAGCTCGAAACAGCAGGTGTTCTCAAAGCCGGCCGGCGCTTTTGGGCATTGGCCCGCACTGGCAAATCTGCATGCCTCAAAGGCAACGATGTTGTGCACAGCTATCTGTTGCTGGCGACTTCGTGTGACGGCACTTTGGCCACCATGGCGATCCCTACGACTGTACGCGTGGTGTGCAACAACACCCTTGCGATGGCGCTGCAAGGCGCGAGTGCCGGCTCCATCAAGGTCCCGCATTCCACTAGCTTCGACTCTCAGGCTGTGAAGCGGCAACTGGGTATCGCAGTTGGTCAATGGGACAGCTTCATGTACCGCATGAAGACGCTTGCGGAGCGCAAGGTCAAGACCCATGAGGCCATGAACTACTTCCTCAAAGTGATCTGCCAAACGGATCAACAAGGGGAGGGCGGAGGTGCTGGAGTACCTGGCCTAGCCAACGAGCGCGCTTTAAAGAAAGTGCAAACCTTGTTCGAAGGCCACGGGCGCGGCGCAGAGCTACAAGCGGCAAAGGACACCGCCTGGGGCCTCCTTAGCGCCGTGACCGAATACGTCGATCACGAGAAGCAAGCCCGCAGCCAAGACAACCGCTTGGACAGTGCCTGGTTCGGCCAAGGGGCTGCGCTCAAGCAGCGTGCTTTGGAGCATGCCTTGCAGCTTGTTGCATAGCCGTGTTGTAGCTTTTGACTGGCCATCTCGAAGGCAACAAGGTCCATCTCTCAACCAGTAGCAATTCATCCGCTTTTTGAACTTTCATCAATTCAACTCATCTCTCCCTCATTCCACATTCCGCCCAGTCAAAGCCCTTGCCATCGCGGTAGGGGCTTTGTGCTTTGTGGGGGAGGGTGCAACCTTGTAGGAGGCTTTATGCCAACTCTCGTTTCAACAACGGCAGCCCCCGATGCTGCCCACTCTTTACCCCGCCAGCGTCCCGCATTGCGTTTGGTCTCCACCAAAGGCATGGCCCGCGAGACCTGGTTGGATGTTCGCCGCCAAGGCATTGGCAGTTCTGATGCCGCCGCCGCTGTGGGGTTGAATCCCTATCAGTCACAGCTGGAACTCTGGATGCACAAGACAGGCAAGGGAGAGCTCTTGCCAGCAGTCGATCCCAACGATGAGAGCAGCCCCATGTACTGGGGCACTTTGCTGGAGCCGATCGTTGCGGCGCACTACACCAAGCGAACTGGCAACCGTGTACGCCGCATTAATGCAGTCCTTGGGCACCCCGAAGTCCCGTGGATGCTGGCCAACATTGACAGAGAAGTCGTCGGAGCCTCTGACGTACAGATCCTCGAATGCAAGACCGCAGGTATCAATGGCGCCAAGCTTTGGAGGGATGGTGTTCCTGAATACATACAGCTGCAGGTGATGCACCAACTGGCAGTCACCGGCAAGCAAGCGGCTGATGTCGCTGTCCTTATCTGCGGGCAGGAACTGCAGGTTCACCGTATCGAGCGTGACGAGACGATGATCACCCAACTGATTGCACTGGAGGAGCAATTCTGGGAGTGGGTCAAGGCTGAGCAAGAACCTCCTGCGGATGCCTCAGAGAGCGCTGCAACGGCGCTGCGATGCCTCTATTCACAAGACAACGGCGCTGAACTGGACTTGTCGGAAGACGAGGCAGCCACCAGTGCCTTTATCCAGCTCCACCAGGTGCGTCTGCAGATGAGCGACTTCGAAGCCAAGGAGGCGCTACTCAAACACCAGATCCAGCAACGCATGGGTTCAGCAAGCCTTGCGCGTTTTGCGGCTGGCTCAGTCAGTTGGAAGAAGAGCAAGGACAGCCTAACTTTTAACGCAGCGTTATTTCAGAAGGAGCATCCAGCACTTGCCAAGGCCTACATGAGAGGCAAACCAGGGTCCCGGCGATTCTTGCTGCATGCACAGCTTTGATGTTGATTACAGCGCAAGCAAGCACATAACCCGAGAGACACAACGTGAGTCGAATGAGCTGAGATCACGGCGACTCAATACACCAGACACAACCCGCTCAGCAGAGCACAACAACACAGCAGCCCCGTCCGCCATACAGGCAGACGGGGCTTTTGCATTTACGAATGGAGAAACAAATGATCAAAGGACTGATGATGACCCCGCCCGTAGTTGGGCGGATTTCGATTGGCAAAGTGGTTGAGCGCAACGGCATGCGCTTGCCAGAAAAAGATGATGAATTCACCATCACTACGCAAGTACAAAGCCGCCAGGGCTGGGTCATGCACCCCCTCGATGGCATCTTGCGCAAAGAAGAGTTCGAGCGTGCGCAGGTCACTACCGGCGTAGAGGTGACTGAGCTCAAAGAAATACCGCCGGAATTCGCAGAGCACTTCAAGCAGCACGAGAAGCAGCGACATCCACCAAGCGACGATCAGACAGAAGGCCAGCAGCAATCTACGCACCCGGCCAAACCTAGCTTGCGAGAAAAGCTCTCGCAGCGCGCGAAGGCCAAAAGCATTGCAGCCAACCAGACACCTTTTCCGGACCGAGCCACGGATCGCGTCCTGGACAATGAAGCCAAGCCTCCAACACGCGCAATCAGCACCAAGCTGCGCCGCATTCCCGTGCGGCTGCTCTTCAACGATCCTGCACTGAACCTACGTGCCAACTACACCTTGTTTGACAGAGCGACTGCGCGGCCGATTTGCGTGGGAGATGGCCAGAGTTGCAAACGTGTCACGGACGCTGGTATCAAGCAATTGCCCTGTGCTGGCCCAGATCTGTGTGAGCTTGCTCAGCAAGGAGGTTGTAAGCCGTTTGGGCGTTTCCATGTGCGCATTGACCATCCATCCAACCCGACCGATGCATTGAGCACCTTTGTTCTGCGCACCACCGGGATCAACACCTTGCGCACGCTCTTGGGCCGTATGCAATATTTGCAGGCGGCATCAGGTGGTTTGCTCGCTTACTTGGCACTGGAGATTCGACTGCGAGGAAAGTCAACGACGCAGTCTCGCCGCACACCGATCTACTACGTGGATATCGGTGTGCGAGAGAACCTTTCGCTAGAAGCTGCAATCCAGCAGGCAGCAGAGGCGGCAGAGCAAGCTAGGCAAAACGGATATGACCAGAAGGGCTTGGAGCAAGCAGCCAGAGAAGGTTATGCCTTGGGTCTGTTTGAGGAGCTGGAGGCCGAAGCGGTGGAGATCGTGCAGGAGTTCTATCCCTCTGGCACGGCAGCTGCAAACGACGTCAGAAACAATCCGTCAGTCGTCTATAAAACTCGTCGCTATCCAGTCATACGGGAGCAATCCCATGAGTGACCGATCTGTGCAAAGACTTTTTCAGCGCTATATGAGTGGAATCCGGTTCGATGGACTGTGGGAATACCAGGTTGCAAACTCGTCTGGCGAGCTGCGTTGGAGTTTTCTGCCCATGGATGAAGGCGATATAGGTCGCACTGATCCGGACGGGTTGGGTTGGTGCCTATGCAAATGCATTGCTGTTACGACACAGCGGCCATTGCTGAAGGTCGTTGATGTCGAAAGGCTCCTGGCGCATCCGATGGAAATGCCCGCTTGGAAAGCACTTCACGCTGGCTACCAGGTCGTGCACACTAAGAGAGGTTCCGAGATCACGATGGACAGTGTGGCCAGGCTGTTGGAAGAGGGTGGCTGTGTTCTGATAAAAATAGAGACGAATGGCAAAAAGCGCCAGCCTAGAAAAGTCGCAGCTACTTGGGTATGGGTCGTGGGCGTTGAATTTCAAATTGCGCCACAAGATCCGTTACCGAAGGACGGAACAGTAAACTCCGTGGTCAGATCATTGCTCACCGTATGGAAGACAAACGCTCCTCCTTGGGCGAGTGGTTATGGTGCTCGCCTTTCGTTACTCAAAGAGGAAGAGTGCTTGATGTCCTCGACCGACGGTCATTGGCTTCAAGGTAAATGCGTGGAAGCGTTGTTCCTTGTACCCAAGGATAGGATAGATGCGAAGTAATGATGAGCCCGGCAGATGCCGGGCTCATTATTTGTCTCTTTTTTTTAGGCGTACTGCACTGAACTGCCTCTTGGCAGTCCAAGTTTTCGTCTGCCCCCCCAGGTGGGGCGGGGTTGCGTGGAAATCAACAAGCTCTGCATCACGCCAAAATAAACATTTGCACCAAGAAGGATGATCAAGTTTTGAATTCTTGTCTCCCTCAGTTGTGAATTTTTTGGTCAGCTGATCATTGAGTTTTGAACTTTGCGATCGCACTACGAGCGCGCTTGCATAGCCCCCCGCTCGCAACCTGGCTGAGCTCGTTCCGATGACTGCTTGCGACCCAAAGCAGTCGTTGGGTTGAGCGCTGAGGAATTTTATGTAACGACCAGTTCTTTAGAGGAAAATTTTTTAATCTTTTAAAGATTATTTAGAAAATTTAATAAATATTGATTCGGGCGTCTCCTGCCCGAGAAGTCTCTTTTTACGTTCCTTGTTCCGGTCCTTTATAGCCGACGCTCTTACCCGTTGAAACACGGGGGCGTAAAGTGCCCAACAACTGCTCTCTGGTGTTTTGTTACTCACTCGCGCATCCATCGATGTTTTTGCAATCATCAAGCATCGCCAAAATTCCTGGGCTGTGGGAGCGTTCCACATGTGATCCACCCAATGCTGCGTCCATATGGCATTCTCATGTTCTATCAACGCATGCTTGGCGGCTTGACCTGGTAGGCCCTTATCACCCTCGTGTTCGCGTATTGTTTTAACGAATATATCGGACTGGATTGAGTAGCCAGCAATCGTAATTGCATATATCTGATCCAAGCCATCTTCGCTCAACGCTAGCTGAAGAACGATAGACTTGATGAAGTCAGCCGCACCAAAGCGTTCGGCTGCCAGAATCTCCCGAGCAAGGATCTCATCATTTTCAGTACCCATGATCCTTTGACGCCACATAGCCTCAATTGGCTCAGATACTTCGCATCCCCAAATCGCTTGATGCTCAAGCGTTAAGCCATCTTCCAAAGACTGCGTGACGAAACCCTTTGATGTTGAAGCGCGCTTTAGCAACTCAACGGCATGATCAGGAGACTGCGCAGAAATCAGGTTTGCCACAGAAAAAGCTAAGTTCTTTAGCCAAATAAATTGAGCGTTTTCTGCTTGCTCCAATATCTCGACCAATTCATTCAGTAGCAATGGCATTTCAGAAACAAGACGGCGGAGATTGTCGATAGTGAACTCTTGAACTAGAAGGCGCGCCTCAGAATGTTTAATTTCCGCGAAGAATGAATTTGCCATCGCATGCAGTCTTTTCTGTTTCTTATCGAAATCATCTTCAGAACCAAAAATCTCCTTCAGGCTTCGTTGTTTGGGGAAGCGCTCGCTATCTCGATCTGTTTCTTGAATGGATAGGAAGGAAAAAGGGGCTGGCCCGGTCCTCGAAAGTTCAAAATCTACGGGCGGAAGCTGCATCTCTTGCGCAGCTGTAACTCCTCTTCGAAGTCGCTGTATAAAGAAATGAACCAAAGGCTCGGTAAACGATATGCCGAGCCGTTCGGTCGAGGCAAACCATGTTTTTTGGCTAATACGCTTCAGAATGTTGTCGACTAAGATTTCATCTTGTGCGCATGCTTCAACCAGCAACATTGATCCAAACCATTCCTCGTAGGTGTTTCCATCTGCTATGACTGCACTCCAATTGCTGCTCGTGTGTGCTTGTCGAACACTATCCAAACCTCTTAGCGTCGCCAGCTGATATGCAATGGCGCGAAGCTTGGAAGACGTCCCTTGAGAACACTTTAGTATTAGGTCTTCGAGTTCGCTATTTATTTGTGTTTGCCCGTAAAGTGCAGCTACAAGAGCACCATTTGCTGCGTCTTCATCGTTTCTGTTAATTGCTCCCCGAACTGCCGCTATTATGTCTTCTGTTGCCTGCGACTTAAGGCTAGGGATTACAGAAAGCAGGTAGTCTGGCCCGAGATCCTTACCTGTCATGCACCGAAGCTGTTCGCCTCCCGAAATCTGTCCTGCGCTGTAGTAGAACGCGAACATTCGGCAAATCGATTGATCATTTTCAGGTAGTGTCTCAAAGGCATTGCTGTTCATCACTCTCTTAATCAAATTCTTCGCCAGTTGAGGATCGACTAATGGAAGATGAGAATCACAATTCAGAATTACCTGTCGCAAGGGAAATCCTTCTCTTGTAAGCAAACCTCCTAGTATGCTTTTGGTTTTCGCAAAAGCGGCTACAGGTTCAAATCGGCAGGCAACCGGCAGAAAATCCCGGAAGCCGTGGTCTTCGCGTCCAAAGCCCATCGACTGCAAAATATTGTCGGGATCGAGAACATTAAACTCTTGCAAGCCTTTATCTAAATCCACTGGTCGAATGGCGTCAGGGTTTGCAACTTTGGCCTGGCGCCATTCGACTGGTGATGGCGACCAAAAGTGATTCCAGCCCTTTCGTAGCTCCTCGGCAAGTGCGCTGGCTTCGACAGCATCACATTCCTCTCCACTCGCATAGAGCATTCGAACAACGGTCCACTGGCCTCCTCGAGAGGAGGCCTTCGTGCGAAGCGGTTCAATCGCTTTTTGAAAGGCGCTTCTAGTCGCGGTGCGATCTACTCGATTAAATGTCGTAAGCTGCTGAAATGCCTTCCTTGAAGAGTGAAGATTCTTGTTCAATGTGAACGCTACGCCCATCGAAACAAATGTATCGGCGAAGCCCACTAATGAACGACCTGCCAGCAAACGAAGAGCTAACGTAAACAATTCATCAGGTTCGCTCGATATTTCGGTCATCTGCTTCAATAATTGTTCTTCAAACGCAGACAGGCTTTCCAACTCCTCTTCGATCTCCGCCTTCTTTTTCTCGACCTGTTCTACGTAATCAGCATCACTTTGCTTGTGATAACGGCGGATCTGAGCAACGGGGTCTTTGTTGTAACAGTGAAGCCAATGACGGATGGCCGCTTTCGCTGCGTACCATCCAGCATCGGTCGACGCGACCACGAACGCAGCGTGGATAAACCAGTCATGATTAATCCGCAGCCTTGTTTCGAGACAAAGAACCTTGAGAATATCGAAAAGCGCTTCTGGCTGATGCTTGACGATCTCTACAAATTCCTCGAAGCGTTGATCATTTACATTTTGGAGATTTGCGAAAGCATCCAAAAGCGCTAAAAAAATACCTGCATCGAAGCGGAAATCGTCAAGAGCGCAGATCAGTAAAGATGCAAAGATAACGTCGGCAGTTCGATCCATCGCATTTATAGGTTCGACGAGCTGAGTAACTCGGACTGTCAAATCGCTTTTTGCTGAATGTGTTTGCCATAGCTGGTCGACTAGCGTGAATCCCAGAGCGAGAGTCAAGCCCTCATCACGCAGTTCATATAGGTCCCCCGGCCCCGCGAGTGGTCGAAAAAAACGGGTCTCGATCACGGCAGCAGACTTAGCCTGAAAATATTTGGACGGTTCGTCTGAAGATGCTTTCACCCGCTCCAAAACCTTTGTTGCGTGCTCACTGAGGCGCTTGGTCAAGCTTACAAAGGTCTCGCCTTCGTAGTTCTCAAGCTGCGACGTACGAAGATGCTCCATCAATAATCTGTCTGTGGTCAACCCTTTCCATGTGGTTGCTTCATGATGCGGAAGAGTTGCTATAGCGACGGCAAGCAGTCGCGGATTCCTGAGTGTTTGCAGGGTTTTTTTGTCAAGCCAGTCAAGAGAAATCCCATAGTGTGTCAAAAGTTCGTCGCGCTCTTGGGGCAACCATTCCGGAACCGCGATAATCTTCGGATTGAATGCTAATCCACGGGCAATTTCTTTTTGCCAGAAGTGCGGCCTGACCGTCACGACCATCCGCCCCCCAATGTCCGCCAATCGGGACTGGATGCCATTGAGCAGTCGGTCCCAACGGAAGTTTTGCCGTTGATTTAAACCATCCACGACAACAAGCAAATTAGCAAGCGGAGGGTTAACTCTCCATGCCTCAAAGCGGTGCTTCCACCTAAGCTTAATTGTGTCGTTGGCTACTTCACCAGTTTGCTTAATCAGAAGATCGATCAAGAAATCATCAAGGTCATCTACAGACACACCATCAAGTTGCTCCGCGCTGACGAATAGCCCCAAGCCTGTTGCATCGGAGCATAATTGAGCTGAAAGCCATGATTTTCCGTGCCCCTCATCTCCTAACAGGATGACTTCTTTGCATGCGTTAAGTTCATCCAAGATCTGTCCACGCAGCTCATCGCGCATTGACGGGAAGGTCTTGTCCTGTAGAACTGCAAGCCCTTGTCCGAGACGCTCCCTAGCGTGGCGAGTGGAGCCAAATGTTTTCTTTCTCCACTCGGTGTTCAAATCCACGGCTCGCTTTAGAGCCATTTTTGAGACATTGAAGTTCGACTTGAGGCGTTGGAGTAGGTTTTCGAATTCTGGATGGCTTGAGATAGACAGGAATGCCAGTTTTAGGTCGCTAGCGCTAAGCTTGGCCTGGTTAGTTTTTGCATCGAAATTATTGGCTATGAAGTCGATGGCCTCATCACCAGCGGAAACCACAGCGATGGCAAGAAGCGGTAGCGGGGCGGAGGTCCAATCCAGAATGAGCGTAGAGATGGCGTTTTTATCACCATCCTCTTCAACAGCTTTTGCGAGCTGCGTATTGATTTCAGTCGTTGCACCGAGAATCCACAGACGATCAGCAGCTTCCTTCTTCCGAGCTAAATCTGCGAGTTTGGTCAAAACTTCATTTCTATGAATTTCGCCTGAGTATCGTTTTGCCTCAAAGCATACATGATCGCTCGAGATTGCAGCGTCTCCATCCATTCCTCCCTGCAATCCACTAGCGGAAAGACGAAACGGAATCTCCGTCAGACTCGTCAAAACGATACGGAGAAGTCCTTCAAAGCCGTCAGCTCCCGTGGCTTTGAGTGACAAAAGACCTGATTTGATTACTTCCAGATTCTGTTCGTAGTCACTCGTAATGGTGCTGCCCATGTATTCCTCAAAAAATATCTGTGATTGCGTAATGAATATTGAGCCGCAGGCTAGGCTTCGAAGGATATCAAGGTCTTGTGCACTAGTGAGCGGATGCTTCGTACCAGTCTTCAGTGGTCATTAGTTTCGAACACGCAAATTCCTCCCCTGGCCGGTAGCCGCTACGCGGCCGAGGTAGATTTCAGTGAACCTCACCACCGTCAATCACATGTGGGAAGTTATGATTCACGAAGGATAAGACGAAATCGTAAGGCCGTGCGGGTAACTCTTGAGCTTCAGCCGCAGCGATGTAGCCGCACCAGAAATTCTTGACTTTAAATCGAAACGTCGGCTGAAACCCCATTTGCTCTTCAACCATCTCACGCCACGTTCCCGTTGAGTTCCATGCGCGATGCAGCACTGGCTCTAGGTCAGCCAGTGTCTTCGCTTGATCCGGAGCTAGCTCACCGATGATGTCCATCAGATAGCAATCCAACAGGCGTTGCAGTGGTCTGTCCCTGTACATATCCATTTAAACCTCGAAGACCGCTTCTGGCCGATAGCCGCCATCCTACCTTCGAATTGACCAGGCGCATCAGCAGCCTCTCTGGCCGGCGATGGGCTGGAAGCCGTCTCGGCACCCCTCGGCCTGAGCTCAATGCGCCCGAGTTCAAAACTCAGTGAGAAAAATTCAAAACTCACGGAGAACCGACAATCAATGAGAACCTACAGCACCCTGCACCCTTCTAGGATCTCATTGATCTTGCAAATTCGTGTCCTTGTAGATCAAGGACATTTGCAGAATCAGTGAGAACGGTTGATCCAGCCATTCTCACACTCTTGCAAAGATCCTACGCACCTGGCGTGCAGGCCGAGCTCGTTCCGATGGCGGCTTGCGACTGTCGCTGACCGACCCAAAGTTGTCTTGCGGAACACCGCCGTCAAGAAGATCCTCGCGACTTACGCAATGTGAAGATGACACGTATCTTGAAGAGATGCTATCTCTACCTATAAAATTAATCGCCAATTGGAAGATATTCGCGATTTTTGAGTATGTAAATAGGCTTAGAAGGGAGCCCGGTCAAATGACAGAAGTGCAATGTTTGCAGATCGCTGAGAATTTTTTATATTCTAACGGTATTGGTTATCTTCCAGCAGGTAGGGTCGGGCGTAAGGAGGAACATCGTTGGGAAGCCATATTTCCCATTCCAGAAACTTTGGATCCTCGTATTGCTGTAATAGATCCGCCAGATGTTCGAGTATGGGTTGATATTTTCGGGGGAGGTGTTGAACTTATTTATCAAATGTAGAGGCGTGCAAGCAGTCCTGCCTTGAAATGACGTCTCAGAAGCTAAGGACAGATGTCTGCAGGCGACCCGTTGCTGTCGTTTGAGCTGCAAACAGCAATGTCTGCTGTGCAACGGTTGCAGCTGCTCATGGACGCAGGGAGAACTACTAATCACCTTCTCTTTGCAGCCATTCAGAGCGCCAGACAGTCGCTTCTCTAAGGCCTGCTTTCAGGTCAGCAGCAGCCACTTGGCCTATCAGTCGCAAAAATACTTCAGCCGCGTATTCGCCCGTGCGCAACCGGTCTGCATGGTATCCCAATGCATCAGGAACTGGCGTAACCGGTTTTCCCACGTAGCGCATTTCAGTGCTGCCTCCACTTTCGTGCGGTCGGTCATCCTTGCGCCGACGATCCAGACCTCCTTGTTAAAAGAGGGGTTCTGGACGACCTCTTTTAGCCACGCATCGAGTTGCTTCGGCGTCACCTTACCGGGATTCCCGAAGATGCGATTCCGATTAGTCAGCGTGATCGTGTTCGCTTTCACCTTGGATTTCCAGCGAGTATCTTTCCATTCTGACGACGCCATGCCGCGCGACATGAACGTCAGACTGGCCATCGCCTGTCGGCCCACGACCTGCAGCCCGCCGACGTTGAACCCCTGACCGCTCCTGCTCAAGTCGCCGACTTTCGCGTGCACGAACACGAGCCGCCGGTGCGTCATGTCGAAACCGATGAAATCCGCTGTTTCCTGATTGTCGTCGTCGCACAGCCAGATCGGGATGGCCTGGATAGCTTCGATCAACGGGTCCATCGAAGTCGTCGCTCCGGTCACCTGCGGCGTGCTGGCAGCTTTGGAGAAGATACCGAAGATCGACTCCGTTTCCCACTGAGTCTGCACGGAATGAAATTTTTCGCCTTTTTCGGAAATCACCGGGGACAGGCAGGGTGCAGTGAAGACGTAGTCCAGCACAGGCAATTCCTCGCCTTGTTTCCAGCGCAGAGTCGGACGGAAAAAATTTCCTTCGTAATAGACCGTGCCCGGGAGATCCGGCAGCACGCGAAACGACTGGCGCCGGTTGAGATGCCTGAGCACGGTGCGCTCCACCAATTTGCCGCCTTCAGGCTCAATTGTGTACAGGTCTTCCAGGTCAGGACTTTCGATGCGATATCGCTTGCTTTTAGCGTTGTATTCGATTCGGCAAACGACCGATTTACCGTTCACCGTCAACGTGAAGGATCCGTCCGACTGGACGTCAGCATATAGCTCTGCCGTGTCGAAAAAATCGGCGGTTCTATAGCCTTCCTCTGCGTCGCCGGTTCCACCTTGCAGTTGCGGCGTCCAGAGGTCGATAAGGATCGACTTCGGCGTCGCTTCGGACTTGTTGACGGTTGTGACCAGTGTGGCATAGCGGCCGAACACCTGGTTGGAAATACGCGCAGCGTCCGCCAATTGATCCGCTACATCCTTGGTCCATGCGATATATTCGGCAATCGATACATACTGGTATCCCCCATCCCGTACCCGTGCCTTTGCGAAGCCCACGTAGCGCGGCAAGCCACCGACGAAACCGGCCGCCGTGGCGGGGACGAGGGATGGATCCAGCAGATCGGTGAACGTATCTGCGAAAGAATGCGTATTCATGGCGAGCCCGCGAATAGCACCTTGCGACATTTCCAGCGAATTGAACGAAATCCTCGACAGACGCGTCCGGACGGCGTTAGTTGCAGCCGTATTGGCCGGGAATATTTTCTCGAGAGCGGTTCTGTCCACCCGCTTCAGCCCGAGCGATGTCATATCGAGGGCCAGGCCGCTGGTGTCGTGAACGAAAAAAAAGTCGCCTTGCCGGATACAGACGAAAAAACCGAACTTCCATTCAGAGAAGAACTGTTCGGTCAAATAAGGGGAGTTTTGCCAAGCATAATACGAGAAGCCGATCGCTTCTCGCGGCATGTCTGAGAGAGGCTTGATTTGGAACCGGTCTTTCTCCATCAAAGATTCCTCCGCCACGGCCTCCACATTATCAAGGGATACTAAACCTCTATCCACTTGATAAACGCCTGCCGCTCGAGGTAACTGGACATGTCGCGCCGACAATGTGCCACCGAAGTCGAAGCGCGCACGGAAGCGGCCATCAATGTATTGCGCTTCGGGCATATACATAAGCAAACGGTCTGGCAACGCGACTTCGTTCACGACGATATGCTCGACGTTGTTCGCAATGTAATGCTCGTAAGCTCCGTATCGCTGCCACGCCTCTTCTATTCGCTTTGCAGTGTCGCAACGCGCTAGGATGTGGCCCTGCTGCGTGCGATTTCCCGTGTTGGGACGGAGATAGCGAGCTACGCGCCCCATTTGCTGGATCAGCTGGCGCGCATTTCCCATGAGATCGAAGATCGCCACAACGACGAAACGCGGCTCGTCAATACCTTCCGATAACATATGTTGATGCAGCCAGAACCTGGCGTCATCGAAGTTCTTCCTCGCTTCCGCGACGCTTGCATAACGATGCTGATGGACCGTCTTGACCGCCTTGTCGTGAACCAGCAGTGATTGGTTCGGCAATACGCGATCGAGAGCATCCTGGAGCTGTTGGAGCGTATCGAGTTCGGATGCACGCACGATGACCTTCGGCGGTTGCCTGCACCAGACCGACGTGCTTCTTTCGATGGCTGGAAGCGCCTTCACAAGGGCATCGACGAATTCGTCGTACTGTTTGCTCACGGCACCGCCCGCGGCGAGGCTAGTCGGCAGCGTTTGAATCTCCATTCGCCGCACAATCTTCTGCTTGACCGCCTCTTCATACGGGAAGTTAAACAAGTAGCGTCCGCCCACGCGAAACGCTTTAAAATCGTTCCGATAGGGTGTTGCACTCAACAGGATGGTCGGCAGGTTGAGCTCGCGAACGCCTCTTGACCATGAGACTGCAGGCTCATAATGCCCTTCGTCGACAATGACGATATCGAAAGTGTCTTTTACCGCATGCAGAAATGCTTTCGCTTCGCGCCGCTTCACGTTATCTTCGCCCTCCATCGTACGGCGAATCTCGGCGAGCGCTTGGTGGGTGCCGACGAGGACAATTCTTTTTATCTTGCGTTGCTTGATGTCGGGCGTCAGCGCCGCTGCGTTGCTTGGCAATAGCTTTCGTATCGATGCGCTCTCGAGACAATTGCCATGCGTGTGTTTTAGAGTAGTGTCGGTGCTGCCGGTCAAAGGGGAATAGCCGACCCGAGTCCAAAATCTCTCAGTGAGGTCGTCTATCAGTTGATCGGTCAAGGCGACGCGCGGCGTCAGGATGAGGACTCGCTGAACGGCATCAACACAGCGCGCAATTACCGCAATGATCCCAGATTTTCCGGTGGCAGTCGGCAGCTTCAGCAATGCTGCTTCCGTCACGCCCTGGCGGCTGGGAAGCGCTTTATTGCCATGAATATATGCGATCGCCGTACAAATGGCGGTCTTCTGATGCTCCCATAGTCCGCTTTTCGGCGCCGACCAGAACGAAAATTTCCCGAGCTCGCCCACGGATTTATCGTAGGCAGTTTTATCGATGACGGCTTTGAGGAGGGAAGTGCGACGGTCTTGTTTTAGCAGGTCGAGATCCATGTGTCGTTCCGAAAATGTGCTGCAGAGCAGCGTTAATTGCATATATTATTTCAAATGTTTCAGCGTTGAAAGAATGGCAGCTTGCCGCCATGTAAGTCTCAGGTCTGCGGATGGCCCCGACGCAGTGCTTGCGCCGTCTGGGTTCACCGTGATGACGGTTTGTAGGTAAAGCGCGGTCAGGAAACCGTCGTTACTTGGACGCTGGCACTGACGTTCTATTGGCGGACGTAAGCCCCTGTGTTGTCCGCCGGTCGTCGCAAGTTTGAAGTTCGTTTTCCGCACGATGGACGGGCAGCTCAGGGTCGAGCGCAGGCTCTCGCCAACGACCGCCAACTAGTATGCAAACTTGCGGCCACGCATCGCCCAGATTGCTCGGTGTCAATTGAGTGCTCCAGCCGAAAACAGACGCCAGCTAGTGATCTTGCAAACGACCACAACGCGTCGGCATTGCCAGTTCGCAAACCTTAAGAGCGGCCATTATTCTGCGTGTAGCCACGGAGCTTGTGGTCACCCATTGCTGAATGGCCGGACTAGACGACACAGCAGTCACTCGGGACGCGTAAAGCCCAATGACTGGTGTAAAGGTGGCAGCGGTCATCTGTCCAGCAAAACTGGATGACGGCAAACTGCCTGAAGCTGTAGTTCGGAGGTGCACTATGGGCATCTGCTCATGGCCGATAGCCGCCATCCTACCTTTGAATCGACCAGGCGCAGCAGCAAGCGCCTAGGCCGGCGACAGTCTGGAAGCCGCTCCAGCACGTCCTCTGGCTTAAACGCCAAGCACTTCAAGTTCAAACTTCAGTGAGAAAAATTCAAAACTCACGGAGAACCAACAGGAAGTTCATTGAGGCCGTGCCCATTACGCGGTAGCTATGAGTGTCATTCACGGATTGTCCTATGGATGAGGCGCAATGATGGGTGAGATGCCTTTTGGCGCGGGTCCGCCACTTGTAGACTGTCGAAAAAGCGGAGGTGTTCTAGATGCAAACAATGGGTTCAAAGCTCTTGGCGATTGTTCGTGTACCTGAAAACGAACGGGTTCGCTGCCAGAACCCTGGTTGTGGCCATGGGGTGCACGCGGCAATCCATATCGTGCGCGAGGGCGGAGTCCTGATGGTGCTGGGCAGCACATGCTTTGAGCGCCGCTATGGAAGCGCCAAAGCTCTGGGACAACCCCAGTTCAACTTCGGTGGGTCTGGTCGACCGCTGACTACCGAGGAGCGCGAGCTGCTGGATATCAATACCGATCTTCTGCTGGCGCGGTTTGAGGAGGAAGAGCGTCAGCGCCTGATCCGGGAGCAGGCGCTGGCACAGGAGCAAAGGCGACTCGCTGCCCAAATGGAAGAGCGTCGCCGGGAAGCCCAACGCCTGGCTGCAAGATCTACTGTTGCCTTCGATCCACGGGAGAAGCTTCGAGCTTTGAGAGCGGCATTTGCCAGCAAAGTAGTCCAAGAGCCTGTCCCGCGCGTTTTCACGCAACACCAAGAGCCTGATGGCCCTGTGGAGTCACCCTCTCCACCTTGGGCGCAGGAGGTGAAATTGAACGGCAGCTTCTTCTGCTACGTCTTTGGCGATGGCAGCCAATGGGTTCTGTACCCGCTCAAGAAGGGTGACTATGCTCTGCGGCCATGGCCAGCAGCCGAAGAGGGTTGGGATGAGGCCTTGCCGCCAAGTCTTGGAAGGCCGGAGCCAGAATCAGGCTTCTACCGGGTTGCTGACCACATGGGTTTTCTTCATGCCATCGCGCGATTCAGCGCAGGCCTGCGAAACACATCGAATCCTGCAGAGATACACCACGAGTTTGAGGTGCTCGCGCGAAAGGCCTAACCTGGCCCTCCATAGCTCAAAGCTAGGGCTACGAGAACATGCCCATCAAGCGTTGGCGGATAGAGGGGAGACTGAGGCTTGCCCTTGGACAGCTGATGCTCTATGAAGGACCGTGACGGAGACCTAGTGGGCGATCGAGGGCAATCCGTTGAGCTCAAGCAGAAACCTTCTGAGCACGGTGCGGCGATTTCCCGACGAGATGAAGTACTGACCATCGAGCTGGTAAAAGCTTCCGCGTTCCGGTAGTACTGAGCTGATGCTGCCAGCTGCTGCAAATTGAGGTTGAGACGCTTGAACACGCATCGGTCATGGCCGGGTGGCTGGCCAATCAACTCAGCCCAGGTGGATCTGTAGTAGTCCGGGTGCTCGGTCCCAGCTACCAATGAGAGATCTATGCGAGCGTTTTCAAGTTGAGCCACCTGTGTGATTTTTTCGCGGAACACGTGCTCATCAAATCGAACCAGGCGCTGGTTGGCGAAGGCAGGCATATCCCCTTGCAGCATGGCCTCGAAATGGGTAACCAGTCGAACCGATCCCAACATCAACCTCTCCACGGTCATTAGATGCTGACCACAGGCTGCATCGTGCCTAGTGGCACATGCTTGCCTTGGATCTTGAACTTCGTGTGGCAGGGCGAACCCGAGTTGTGACAATTGGGGAAGCGGCGCACCTGCTAAGCACCTTAGGATCACGCCCTGCGACGTTGCCTGAAAGGTTGATGGTGGAGGGATGCAGACCGCCTGGCAGGTGAAGTGACGCTAGCGACTGCTTGTCGGTCGCGAGATCAGGGATCCGAAAGTTGCTTCCGGGGGGGGGAGCGACTATTCATACACTGCGATAGTGGAGATCTAGCAGCCACTTGGTGTGCCCTGATGGCCCATAGTTGGCTGCCACCCTGAAAGCCGTTACAGATGGCAGCAATCCTGCGCAAGTTCCGCCGAAAGGCCGTACCCATCCGTTAAATTACCTGAGGGTTCCTGTCCTCAAATACGGGTGTACTCCAGTCAGCGTCCAAATCAGATGACCGGTTCCGGTTGTACAGCGGACCAGGAAGGACGCCTCTCAGCTATGACTGCTCTGGGCTCGACCAGTCATCGAACTTGTTGAGTTGACGGGCTGCAATCAGCCTGAACCAGACTTCAGCCTACAAGGTTGAGTTCACAAGTGATTGTGGCCAACGCTTGGCAAAGCTCGAACGGCAGTGATCAGCTACAAAGCTGTCATCTCCACATGCATAAGGATCAGGCATCTTTGACCCAGTCGGGCCGACTCAGTTGCGCACAATACATCTTCAAAGGCTACCTTCCCATACGGCAGCCGTCTCAATTACCTCGACAAGTCGCGCAGCAGAAAAGCCATCCGGATATAGAGTGTCATCTTTGTAGGGTTTCTCATAATCATCAGGCGGGTGAGCACGGTCGGCATGACCGGCAAATAGCCCATGAGGTTGATTTAGCAGCATCCTTTCATCTCGCAGCGCAATCAGTAGCTCTTCCAGAGATATCTTGAGGAAACCTCGGAAAGGTTGGTGATCCCATTCGATTGAGGTATCAACGATCCAAGCTATGACCGTGGGCTGGCCGTTTTTAAGACCGAGCGCATTCATTAATTCCATGTCTTGCCCAAGTGCCCGCTGGACAACAGGCACTTTTCTGCTCAACTGCAGCCCAGCCTTTCGAAGCGTAGAAGTTCGATGCGCCCAAGCCTCCTTTATAGAGCGGCGTTGGTAGGTTGATTTGAGTTCCAAGATGAATACATGACCGTCTCGCGCACAAATTAAATCAATTTCTCCCGCATTGGCATCCTCTGCAACCTCATACCCGACAAGCACCTGAAACCCGCGTTTTCTAAACAGTGCTCCGAGCCGCTCTTCAATTCGACGTGTCTCTTCTTTGGTTTCATTTCGCCGAGCGCCCAACCGCCGTAGGTTATTGATTACAGCCGTAGAGTTATTTTGTACAGCCATCATCCATGGCAACTGAAGCGAGAGTCGTCCCATCTTGAAAAGAGATCGCTCTTGCCAGCGGGGCCGCAATGCCACCTCACCGGCGCGCAACTGCTTCGCCATCGCAGCCCAGTCACATGTCATGAAGTCTAAGACTGCCTCGGCAGCTCGTGAGGAGCCACTCGGGTGCTGTGCCGTAGCCGTCCAAGGCTTAATACGCTCAACCTTGGCCGCTCTATCCGACCATGTGAGAGGGAAGCGATTTTGCATTTCTGGCTGAAGCAAACCACCAAATGCCAGCCGCCCCATAGCGAGAAAAGAATTTCCGCTCTCGGAAAGGGACTGCTGATATGGTCGGAGGTAGTCTTCAATGAAAAAGGCTGTCATCAGTTCGATGGCCATCAGCACATGAAAGACCATTGCAGATGAGCCAGTGTCTGTTCGGACCTGCTCGGCCATGCCATAGACTTCTTGCAAGCGAAGCCATGTGCCCATTGCCTTGGCCAGAGCCTGAAGATTGGCTTCAAGGTTTGCAGGGCTTACGCGGGCTAGCAGATCAGGAGCGTCCAGGAGGGCATCCATGCCCCGGCACAACCAGTACTTGTGTAAAAGGTCGAACTTCTTGCCATCTCGATCCCACGCCGCTATGGCATCGGCATCCAACTCGACAATCTCAAGGTGATCTCCACATCGTTCAAACCGAATAGAGTCGTCGCAACTGAAGGCGTCAGCAGATCTATGCACAAATGCGTTCAGTTCGACCTGTGCGCCAAGCAATGCAAGAAATCCCTGATAACAATCGAGTCGTGGCCTTTCTCCAGACGGGAATAGAAATGGAATCAGATGCTGCCTCAATGATGAAGCGATTGATGTTTCGGTCAACTGCAGGTCCGACTCATCGCAGTTGGCGAGTTTCCAGGCCAATATGTCGTCAATGGCATCCCACGTCTCTTGAACATCGGGCAAATTTGGTCGCGACCGACCATCAAGCAAATTTGGTATTTGGTGCTCAAAGGCGAAAAGGCTTGCATAGATCAGCAAATCTACAGGAGCGAGCTCACGCAAGGGGTTGCGTAGACGCTCCACTTCATCAAGCCGTACATGGTGAGCTTCGCGGAATATGAGAAACACACGCGTCAGTTCAACGAGCGCCTCATGCTGATCCGCATACAGCTTGCTGATCTCCAACCAACGCGGAGAATCCTGGCGCATCACGAGGTCAGAATGGCGGGTAGCCCACACCAGCACATCGGGAGCGATGGCGGCAACCCGCGCCACAAGCTCGGGACATGCAACTCGATCTTGCGCTAAGTATTGCGTTAAAGCTAAGCGAATGGGCTCTTGGCTCCAAACATCAGTGGGTAGAGCCTTCAGAAACTCGGAGCTCCAGAGGGCTGTGTGTCGATCTCTACCACTCCACTTTTTCTTGCCCTGACCCATCGGCTTTCCGTCAAGAAATGCCATCGCTGCTTCGTCCGCTGCTGCTGAGATCGTCAAGCCTTTTTCGCGGGCTGCTGAGAACAATGTGTCGTAGTAGTGCTGGTTCATCACCTAAAGCTATCTTGGCTTAGATCGCGGCTGTGAATCGAAAAACCTATTCTAGGCAGACATTGGACTGTTTTGTCCATGGGAAGATTTCTGCAGAAGCCTCGGATCAATGACTGCTCTGAGTATCAGCAGTCACGGGTACTTCTGAGTTGACTGACTGCAATCTGCCTGCACTAGCCGTTGAAGTGAACTAAGCGTCTGACCGCTGTTGGCCGTTAGCCGCCATCCCTGAGAAAGATGCTCTATGCCGTTTTCATCTCATGGATTGCCAAGTTTAGATGGGTAATGCTTAGAACTAAACTCCAGCAATCCATCAGTTTCCCACAGTCAACCTTGCGTCGTACTTTTTAGCTCGATGAGGAAAGTACGTTCTATCTCATATAGCAAGCTGAATCACCCCGGCTTTCAAGGAGGCCGGTTGGTTTAAGTCAGGTCACCACAGCAGTGGCCTGATTGGCGAGTTGCCGGTAGTAGTTTGCCTCAGCTTCTGCTGGCGGGATATACCCGATAGGTTC
>Ga0308165_1002527_pt1 | contig 21468 bp, 16 predicted proteins | sample PhyWR2_FD_201032 | JGI IMG/M metagenome (GOLD analysis project Ga0308165, IMG submission 201032) | Phyllosphere microbial communities from UC Gill Tract Community Farm, Albany, California, United States - DLSLW.R2 | ecosystem: Host-associated > Plants > Phyllosphere > Unclassified | place: USA... | reverse complement strand
TGGCAATAAAAACAGCATTTAGATTCAATGACTTGAAAGATGACAACGATAGTCATCGTTCCGAGTACATTATGCTTGGTACCTTTGTCAGCTTGTTTATGACCTTTTTGGTTTCACTTGTGGTTAAACATTACATTTCATCTGCCGATTTAACGAAGTTTATCGATAGTCTTATTAATCCGTTTGTATAACTGTTTTTGTAAAGAAAGAATCAGGAGGGTGAACGATAGATAAAGATAGTTTTCGAGCTAAGTGTCCAGAATGTAATGGTAAAAGAAACTGCATAATTATCGGAGAGACCGAGAGAAGGTGGAGTAGTGGAAGAGGGCAGTATTCTGCTCAGTGGGGAACAGAATACGCCTGTTGCAATGGAAAGGATGCGATACTATTTTCTATCAATCATAATCATGGCATAGTGAAGATTTGGATTATGATGATGAAGGAAAAACTGCAGTTTCAGCCAATTACAGATTAGATATGTATCTAGGGTCACTTGAACATCGACCGCAATGGGTTGATGATATTGCAGATATCGATCATCAGCCTTACCTCATTCTTAATGAAATGCTTCAGATTTATTATAATAAATATTATATTTTGGCTTCAATTGGTTTAAGAACGGCGTTTTATCATACATCTGAGGTTCTAAGCATATTACCTATCCTGCCTCTCGGAAACAAAGTTGAAAAACTCACGGAGGACGGGTTCATCGGAGAAACTGAAAAGAGTCAGTTATTTATCGTTACGGAAGCAGGACGCGCTGCTGCACACCGTGCCTGGTCACCGAATAAAAGCGAATTCAAATTACTATTAACTATCACAGAAGACTTTATACGCCGCTCCATTCTTCGTGATAAAAGTATTATGAAAATGGCTGGGGAAAATACCTAACAAGAAGAAATACGTTAAAAAAGTAAATGCATCAACTATTGTTCTTCCTGACTTGCAGGACAAGTCTCAGAAAAAAGACGAATCATAACTTACTTCAGTGTCTCTCTGATTTATATTTGAGTGTTCGTGCTTATTGGTGGGACTGCGAAATTACGCTTCCTCGGCCATTATAAAGTCAAAAAGAGATTTTTCCGCAAGCACCCCATCAATTTTCAGTTACATCATCATTTACGTTAAAAAATCTAATAAACAAACTGGTAGTTTCTCTTTCTGAAGAAATAACGGTAATAATGAAGAAAATTGATGTACTGTTAATATTGCAGGATAAATTATCACGTAAGGGACACTGTTAATTTGTTTCCAGTGAACAAGAACCTTAACTTTGGCAACGTCCGCTCTTGGCTGCAGCAGACAATCACATCAACATACACAACCCGCAAACAACCATCCACCCTGACAAAAAAAGGCCGCCCAGCAAACCCAGGCGGCCCTTATCACATCACATACCGAACTACGCCAGCACTAAATCCCCTTGCGGGTGACACGAACACGCCAGCACAAAGCCGTCAGCAATTTCTGCGTCGGTCAGCGTCATCGTGCTGCTCACCGTATACTCGCCAGAAACCACTTTCGTTTTACAGCAACCGCAAACGCCTGCACGGCATGCGGCAACCACCGGAACCTTGTTGCTTTCCAGTGCGTCCAGCAGCGTGGTGCCGACAGGTGCGTAGAACTCTTTCGCGGGTTGCAGCTTGGTGAACTTCAATCCATCGGTCGCCGCTTCGGCAACTGGCGTGAAGAACTTCTCGTTAAAGAAGCGGGTGACGCCAAGCGCCTTCACTTCTTTTTCCACCAGATCCATATACGGCGCGGGGCCGCAGGTCATTACGGTGCGAGAGGCCAGATCCGGCACGCTTTTCAGCAGTTCGGTGCTCAGGCGACCAGAAACAAAACCGTGGGTGGCTTTGTTTTCCGCAACCAGAGTCACCGGATACTGACGCCATTCGTCGGCGAAAATCACATCTTCCGGTGAACGGACGTTGAAAATGACCTGTACGTCAGCCTGCGGACGGTACTTCGCCAACCAGCGACGCATCGACATGATAGGCGTCACGCCACAGCCAGCGGCCAGCATCAGGAACTTGTCTTCCGCTTTATCTTCACAGGTGAATTCACCCATTGCGTCGGACAGCCAGATGTAATCGCCGCGCTTCACGTCGCGGGTCAGCCACTGTGAACCGGCACCGTCGTCAATGCGGCGGACGGTCAGCGTGATGTACTCGCTAACGCCCGGCGTTGAAGAGATGGTGTAGGCGCGCAGCGTCTCCGCAGAGTTACGTACGCTGACCAGTGCATACTGCCCGGCACGATATGGGTACGCGTCGTGGCATAGCAACGAAATCGTCCATACGTCCGGCGTTTCCTGATGGATGTGGTGAACCTGCATCCGCCATGGGCACTGATGAGTTGGCATTGTCATTTTTTACTCCTTACGCGTTCAGCAGCTGCTTCATGTCTTCTTCAACGGTGGTCACGGAACGCAGACCGAATTTCTCGTTGAGAACAGCCAGCAGGTCCGGCGTGAAGAAGCCAGGCGCGGTTGGGCCAGTAACGATGTTTTTCACGCCCAGGGACAGCAGGGTCAGCAGAATCACGATCGCTTTTTGTTCGAACCAGGACAGCACCAGAGACAGCGGCAGGTCGTTCACGCCACAGCCCAGTTTCTCAGCCAGGGTGACTGCGAGGATGATGGCTGAGTACGCATCGTTACACTGACCGGCATCAATCAGACGCGGCAGGCCTTCGATATCGCCGAATTCCAGTTTGTTGAAACGGTATTTACCGCAGGCCAGGGTCAGGATCAGGCAGTCGTCCGGTACGCTGGTGGCGAAATCGGTGAAGTAGTTACGTTCGCCACGTGCGCCGTCGCAGCCGCCGACCAGGAAGATGTGACGCAGTTTTTCACGGCTCACCAGATCAATCAGAGAATCCGCGGCACCCAGCAGGGTCTGACGACCGAAACCAACGGTGATCAGGTGTGGGATTTCGCTGTACGGGAAGCCCGCCATTTGCTGTGCCTGAGCGATAACTGGACCGAAGTCGTCACCTTCCAGGTGGCTCACGTCTGGCCAGCCGACGATGCTACGCGTCCAGATACGGTCGTCGTATGCGCCAACGGTTGGGTCGATGATGCAGTTGGAGGTCATCACGATTGGGCCTGGGAAGCGGGCGAATTCAACCTGCTGGTTCTGCCAGCCGCTGCCGTAGTTACCGATCAGGTGTTTGAATTTACGCAGCTCTGGGTAGCCGTGTGCTGGCAGCATTTCACCGTGGGTATAGACGTTAACGCCGGTGCCTTCGGTTTGTACCAGCAGGTTGTACAAGTCTTTCAGGTCGTGACCGGAGATCAGAATACATTTGCCTTCGGTCGCTTTGACGTTGACCTGAGTTGGCGTTGGGTGACCGTATTTGGTGGTTTCACCGGCGTCCAGAATGCTCATCACTTTGAAGTTCATCTGGCCGATTTCCATAGAACATTCCAGCAGAGCGTTCATATCGGAAGGCCACGTCCCCAGCCACGCCATGATTTTGTGGTACTGAGCGTAGATGTCGTTGTCGTACTGATCCAGAACGTGGGCGTGCTCCATGTAAGCTGCCGCACCTTTCAGGCCGTACAGGCACAGCAGACGCAGGCCGAGGATGTTCTCGCCAATGGTTGCTTTGTCTTTGTTCGGGGTAAATTCAGCGGCCTGCTGTTGCAGCGCACCTAAGTCGTCGCTCACCAATTGCAGGTCAGCCATAGGGTTGTTAACGCAAGCCTTCGCGTCAACGACCAGGCACTGCGCTTTCAGCGCGTCACGCATGGCAATCGCTTCGCGAGCGTAGCCAACGATACGTGGGGAGTCGAAGTTAACGTTGGTCAGGGTAGAGAAGAACGCGCGCGGGGCGAAGTTATCAACGTCGTGGCTGATGATGCCGTATTCACGTGCTTTCACCGCCCATGCGGACAGACCTTGCAGGGAGGCAATCAACAGATCCTGCAGATCGGATGTTTCAGCAGTCTTCCCGCACATACCCTGTGAGTAAGAGCAGCCGTTTCCTGCCGGAGTACGGATGGTTTGTTCACATTGCACACAAAACATGGTCACACCTTTTTTTAAAGTTATATTTAATATACATGTTTAAGGGTAAGCCTGGATCTAAGCCTTGAAAAGGTCTTTTTGGTGCAACTTAAAGAGAGGTTGATTTAGCGCAATTTTGGCGGCAGCTGGGGCTACCGCCAGAGAGGTATCAGGCGGTGAAGAAGGCCATCATGATAGGAACCAGCAGGCTTAAGACAAAGCCGTGAACGATGGCGGGAGGCACCATCTCTACGCCGCCGGAGCGTTGCAGGACGGGGAGGGTGAAGTCCATCGAGGTGGCACCGCACAGGCCGAGCGCAGTGGAGCGGCTGCGGCGTACCAGGCCAGGAATCAACATAATCGCCACCAGTTCGCGCGCCAGGTCGTTAAAGAAGGTGGCGCTGCCAATAACCGGGCCGTAGGCGTCAGTCAGCAAAATGCCTGACAGCGAATACCAGCCGAAGCCGGAGGCCATCGCCAGACCGGTTTTAATCGGCAGGCCGAGCAGGAAGGCGTTGATGACGCCCGCGACCATTGAACTGGCAACGACAACCAACGCAATTAGCATCCCGCGACGGTTGAGAATAATTTGGCGAAGCGTCATGCCGCTATTACGCAGCTGAATACCCACCAGGAACAGCAGGAAGATCAGCGTATATTCGCTGGCGGCGGTGGCGTGCTGTAAAAAGGAAAGGCCGCTCAGTCCGAGAACGAAACCAGCGACGACCACGAAGCACAGTTTTAATGATTCCAGTGCCATGGCTAAACGGGAGGGTAATTTCTCCTGATGTTTAGGGTGACCCCACGGGCGGATTTTTTCCAGCCACAAGAGCGCTGCCGTATTACAGGCCAGAATAACCACAATACTAATGGCGGAATAATGAAAAATGGCCAGTAAGTTTGTGGCCAGATTATCCAGGAATGCCAGACTGATCCCCATGAAAAAGAGAATAAGGTACACAATCCAGCTCAGCAGGCGATTAATGAGCCCGAGTGCGCCTCGGTGGGTCAGGGGAATAAGGTAGCCGATTATTAACGGCACCAGAATGATGAGCAATCCAGATAACATGGCTGACACAGTTCCTTGCAGTATTGAAATAGCGCAGAGACACTACCTAAAACCGCATACTGAGTAAAGCCGTTAAAAAAGAAAGACCCGGAGAATCCGGGCCTTTGCGAGGGTAGGCTGATGATGCACCGAGCTACCCCGGGGGCGGCGTACACGCCTTGCCCGGGCTACGGTGCTGTAGGCCTGAAAGCTGCGCGCCATCAGGCATAGCGGGGCCTACCAGGATCTTATTTCTTTTCCAGCAGGTTGCGATAAATCAGGCCACCGAGGATACCGCCAATAATTGGCATCAGCCAGAACAGCCACAGCTGGTTCAGCGCCCAACCGCCCTGGAAAATGGCGACCGCAGTACTACGCGCAGGGTTCACAGAGGTGTTAGTCACAGGAATGCTGATCAGGTGAATCAGGGTCAGCGCCAGGCCGATAGCGATCGGAGCAAAGCCGGCCGGTGCATTTTTATCAGTCGCACCGTGAATCACAATCAGGAAGCCACAGGTCAGTACGATTTCAATCACGATAGCGGAAAGCATAGAGAAGCCGCCCGGTGAGTGTTCGCCGTAACCGTTAGAAGCAAAGCCGCTTGCTGCTGCATCAAAGCCCGCTTTACCGCTGGCAACGAGGTACAAAATAGCCGCAGCAATAATACCGCCGACAACCTGCGCGATAATATAGCCAATCACCTCTTTCGCCGGGAAGCGACCGCCAGCCCACAGGCCCAGGGTAACCGCTGGGTTAAAGTGACCGCCAGAGATATGACCGACGGCATAAGCCATCGTCAAAACGGTTAAACCGAATGCCAGTGCGACACCGGCAAAACCAATGCCTAATTCCGGGAATGCTGCAGCCAGAACCGCGCTACCACAACCACCAAATACTAGCCAGAAGGTGCCGAAACACTCTGCAGCCAATTTTCTAAACATAACCACCTCGAATCAAAAATATTATCGTCACAAAGGATGACGACAGAATTTATACCTACCTAAAATGGGGGGAAGGTATAGTCCGCGCTATTTTAGAAACTAACGGCATCCTTTAACCAGTTAAATAAAGACGTGAACTTTGATGCAAAACAATGTGGTGTTATTCCTTAAGCAATTCATTCTTTGATTTTGAGTGTAGTGCATTATTTTCGGAATATTCGCGTTAGGTGATTGAGAACGCACTTTATTACTCGCCATGGTTAATAAAGCATCGGACGAGCAAAATGTGCGTGCCGGGGCGGGTGTCAACCACCTTGCATGCCGCTATACTGCGATAACGACGGATGGCAGTGTTACGGAGGGATTATGCTTCTTGAACGCACCGAGATTGCAGGGTTTCGCGGCATTAATCGTTTATCGTTAATGCTGGAGGAGAATAACGTCTTAATCGGCGAGAACGCATGGGGTAAATCAAGCCTGCTGGATGCGTTAACGCTGCTGCTCTCTCCGCACGAGGGCCTGTACCACTTTGTTCATAACGATTTTTGGTTCCCCCCGGGCGATGTCGAAGGGCGCGAACACCATCTGCATATCATTCTGACTTTCCGTGAAAATGAACCGGGGCGAAGCCGCGGACGGCGTTACCGTGGTCTCTCCGACTGCTGGACGCTGTGTGATGACGGCTATCAGCGTATTTTTTACCGTCTGGAAGGTGAGCTTGCCGCCGACGGTAGCGTCCTGACCCTGCGCAGTTTTATTGATAGCGATGGCCACGCGCTGGAGCTGGACGATATTGACGCCAGAGCGCGGGAGCTGATTCGCTTGATGCCGGTGCTGCGTTTGCGCGATGCCCGCTTTATGCGCCGTATCCGCAATGGCACGGTACCGAATGTACCGGACGTGGAAATTACCGCTCGCCAGCTCGATTTTCTCTCCCGTGAACTGGTGACCAGTCCGCAAAATCTCAGCGATGGACAAATCCGCCAGGGGCTGGCGGCAATGGGACAACTGCTGGAACACTACTTTTCTGAACAAGGCTCCGGGCCGGCTATTCAGCGTTTGATGCGCCGTCGCTCCCACGACGAGCAGCGTAGCTGGCGCTACCTGGATTTAATCAACCGCATGATCGATAAACCCGGCGCTCGCAATCACCGGGTGATTTTGCTGGGGATGTTCTCCACGTTGTTACAGGCCAAAGGGTCGGTCAAGCTGGATAAGGACGCGCGTCCGCTACTGCTGGTGGAAGACCCGGAAACGCGACTCCACCCGATTATGCTGTCGGTGGCGTGGAGCCTGCTTAATCTGATGCCGCTGCAACGCATTGCCACCACCAATTCCGGCGAGCTTTTGTCATTAACGCCGATGCAGAATGTCTGCCGCCTGGTGCGTGAATCCTCCCGCGTTGCTGCCTGGCGGCTAGGGCCGGAGGGAATGAACGCTGAGGATAGCCGACGAATCTCCTTTCACATCCGCTTTAATCGCGCTTCCTCGCTGTTTGCCCGCTGCTGGCTGCTGGTGGAAGGCGAAACCGAAACCTGGGTGATTAACGAACTGGCGCGCCAGTGTGGGCACCATTTTGATGCGGAAGGTATCAAGGTTATCGAGTTTGCCCAATCTGGCTTAAAGCCGCTGATTAAGTTTGCCCGGCGGATGGGCATTGAGTGGCACGTGCTGGTGGATGGCGATGAGGCGGGGAAAAAATACGCGGCTACCGTGCGTGGGCTGCTCAATAACGACCGTGAGCAGGAGCGCTATCATCTGACCACGTTACCCGCGCTGGATATGGAACACTTTATGTATAAGCAAGGGTTTTCCAATGTTTACCATCGCGTTGCCCAGTTGCCAGAAAATATTCCTATGAATATGCGCCGGGTGATCACCAAAGCGATTCACCGCTCTTCAAAACCAGATTTAGCGATTGAAGTGGCAATGGAAGCGGGGCGGCGCGGCATTGATGCCGTACCGCCGCTGCTGAAGAAGATGTTTTCCCGCGTGGTCTGGTTGGCACGCGGGAAGGCAGATTAACGCTGAGTGCTCTCGCTGATTTGCTGCTGGAGCGCATCCAGCAGCGTGTAGCGACGGCGATACTCCGCTCGCTTCTTACTGGCAATCTCTTCCATGGTTTTACGCCCAAGTGCTAACGGCAGCACGTAATCGCCTTCACCATCGACCGTCGCGCTTAAGGATTCCCAGAAACTGTTGTAATCCGCATGCAGCACATCGCGTTTTTTGCGACGGTAGCGCAGGCTGCGATAGATGTGTGTTTCATTACTGACGGCGCGCACGTGTTCAACCGACAGTTGTACCCCCAACGTCAGCAGGGCATCCACAACCAGGCGTTTCGGGAATAATCCATGACAGGCTTTAGTGGCTGACTGAATCAACTGATGCGGCACATTCGCTTTGGCGCCCTGTAGGCCGCCAATAAAGAACGTATTGACGCCGTGATACTGACACAGCGTGAAGGTCAGTTCTGCCAATACGGTGCCGTCTTCATCGTGAAATGTTAGCGTGGCTTCCCCTTCTTTGTCCTGCATTGCATCTGCGCGCAGGCGAATGCTATAGCGCTGACCCTCTTTGCCTTCAATCACCGCCAGTTGTGTGCCATGGGCCGAAAGATAGCCGCTGGCGACGTTCACCGGCAGCTTGTTGAGCATATGGTGGTAGTGGAAGCACAGCGCATCAATTGTTTGCTGATGACTCATGTGGATTGAGAGCCACGGGCGGTGCAGGCGGCACGGCAAACCGGGTTGTACGTTGAGGATTTGCATCAGTTGCGGTTGGCAAGCCAGGCGGGCCAATAGCTTCCCGGTCATGCGCGGGGTACTCATGCTGCGCAGCATGAATTTGCGTCGGTAGGCGGGATTTTTCCAGGCAGTTCCCGGTGTCAATGCACCACTCGATAGCAGGCGAAATAATTGCCAGCTAGATTCAGGTTGTGGCGCTAAGGAATGGGGAAGTTCAACAAGGCTGGACATCGGGAAATCTCATCTCTGGAAGGATGCGAGTATTTCAGCAGAGTGAGGGACAATCGAATTTAAACGGAGAGGAAATGAATGTAATAGATATAATCTTGTTGATTGATTATTTACATTTGATGTTTTTGAAGATTCCACAACGCCTGTTGACGTTGTGGAAAACGGTAGCAACTAGAGGTTAAATAAATCAGCCATCTGTAACTGGATCGTATCGAGTAGCTGATAGCGTCTGCGATATTCCGCGCGTTTTTTACTGGCGATTTCAGACTCATCTTTGCGCGCGATATTAAGCGGGATATGGAAATAGCCCTGTTTATCGCATTCACCACCGACTGCTTCCCAGAATGAATTGTAATCGGAGAGGATTTTTTTATTCTTATCCTGGTAACGCTCGCCACGGAAAATATGTACGTCATTGCTGACTGCAAGAATTTGCTCAACTTGCAGGCGCTCAGCAAAACGGCACACCGCTTCCATCACCAGGCGTTTTGGGAACAGGCCGTGGCAGGCTTTGGTGGCGCCCTGAATAGCTTCATGTGGCAGATCGCTTTTCCCGCCCTGTAGTCCGCCGATAAACAGCGTGCGCCTGTTTTCATACGCCAGAATACTAAAGGTCATTTCAGCCAGAACATCCCCGTCGCTATTGCGCATCAGGATTGTACTATCACCTTCTTTATCCAGGTTAACCTGCATCGTCAGCTCGAAGGTAAAAATCTCACCATTTTTGCCTTCAATTTGCGCCAAAGGTAAAGCCTGTGTATTCAGGTAGGTCGACAACTCTTCAGAGGACATCGCCGCAGACAACAGCGTATAGTGATAACGCAGCGCATCCAGCACCTGATGGCGACTAAAATTCACCGCCAGATACGGGCGGTGCAGGCGCACAGGAAGGCGGGGTTGTCGGGTTAACAGCGTATCGAGATTGGACCACTGCGACAGTTCATGCATCCATTCACGGCTTAAGCGTGGCATCAACAGAGAGCGCAGCATAAACTTCCGTCGAAAGCTGCGTTTATTCCAGAATTCACCTGGTCGCCATTGACCGCGAAAAAGGCTAAAAAAGAGCCCAAGACCGGTGAACTGGTGAGATTCGGTGAGTGAATTATCGCTAAGCTGTGACATGGTTTACGACCCAAATATAAAAATTTTCAGTATTTTACAATCGGAAAGCTAAACACAATCTCAATCACCTGGTGATTTTTGGGGTTTTCTTTCTCGGTGTTGAGCTTTCGTTGAAGTTAGTTTTTTCATCCTGTCGAATAAACTGGGGAACTCAGGATTTTTATGATCATCAAGGGAAAATTTAAAAAACGATATCTGATTGCAATTATCCTGATATTAATTGCGGTTATTTACGTATGGAAAACGCTCAATGCGCCATTGCCCAATTACCAGACATTAATTGTGCGTAAAAGCGCTTTAGAACGGAGCGTGTTGGCAACCGGGAAACTCGACGCACTACGTAAAGTGGATGTGGGGGCGCAGGTGAGTGGGCAGCTCAAAACGCTGTCAGTAAATATCGGCGATAAAGTGGTGAAAGATCAGCTTTTAGGCGTTATCGATCCTGAACAGGCGCAAAACCAGATAAAAGAGGTCGAAGCGACGCTGATGGAACTCAATGCGCAGCGTAAGCAAGCACAGGCCCAATGGAAGCTCGCTAGCGTGACGTATTCGCGTCAGCAGCGACTGGCGCAGACTCAGGCGGTCTCCCGTCAGGATCTGGATACTGCTGCCACCGAAATGGCGGTCAAGCAGGCGCAAATTGGCACTATCGATGCGCAGATTAAACGTAACCAGGCCTCACTGGATACGGCTAAGACCAACCTTGATTACACCCGTATTGTCGCCCCGATGCGCGGAGAAGTGACGCAAATCACCACCCTGCAGGGACAGACGGTTATCGCCGCTCAGCAGGCGCCGAACATTCTGACGCTAGCGGATCTGAGCACGATGCTGGTGAAAGCGCAGGTATCTGAAGCGGACGTTATCCACCTCAAACCGGGTCAGAAGGCCTGGTTTACGGTGCTGGGGGATCCGCTGACTCGCTATGAAGGGACGCTCAAAGATATTCTGCCGACCCCGGAGAAGGTAAACGATGCCATCTTCTACTATGCCCGTTTTGAAGTGCCGAACCCGAAAGGCGTGTTGCGCCTTGAGATGACCGCACAGGTGCATATTCAGCTCGGCGGCGTGAATGACGTGCTGACGATTCCACTTTCGGCATTGGGTGATAACGTCGGCGATAATCGCTACAACGTGCGTCTACTGCGCAATGGCGAAGTGAAAACGCGCGAAGTGGTCATCGGTGCGCGTAACGATACCGATGTTGAGATAGCCAAGGGACTGGACGCGGGCGATGAAGTGATTACCGGGGAAGGCAAAGCCGGAGCCGAAAAATGACCGCCTTGCTTGAACTGACGGACATTCGACGAAGCTACCCATCGGGCGATGGCAGCGTTGAGGTACTTAAAGGTATTTCCCTGCAAATTAACGCCGGGGAAATGGTGGCGATTGTCGGGGCATCGGGTTCCGGTAAATCCACGTTGATGAATATTCTCGGCTGCCTGGATAAACCGACCAGTGGCACCTATCGAGTGGCGGGAACCGACGTGGCGACGCTGGACGGCGACGCGCTGGCGCAGCTTCGGCGCGAGCATTTTGGTTTTATCTTCCAGCGCTATCATCTGCTGTCACATCTGACGGCGGCGCAGAACGTCGAAGTTCCGGCCGTTTACGCCGGGATGGAGCGCAAAGCGCGGCTGGAAAGGGCAAAACAGCTGTTACAACGTCTGGGCATGCAGGACCGGGTTGATTATGCCCCGTCGCAGCTTTCCGGCGGCCAGCAGCAGCGCGTCAGTATCGCCCGTGCGCTGATGAACGGCGGTCAGGTTATTCTGGCAGATGAACCGACTGGCGCACTCGACAGCCATTCTGGTGAAGAGGTGATGGCCATTCTTCATCAGCTTAAAGAGCAGGGCCATACGATTATTATCGTCACCCACGACCCGTTGGTGGCCGCGCAAGCTGAGCGGGTGATTGAAATTCGTGACGGTGAAATTATTCGTAACCCGCCTGCGCGGGAAAGCACGGTCGCGGCGCGTGAGCCGGTCACGCAGAATGTTTCCGGCTGGCGGCAGTTTAGCAACAGCTTCCGTGAAGCGCTGTCGATGGCGTGGCGGGCGATGGTGGCGAATAAGATGCGCACCTTGCTGACTATGCTGGGGATTATTATCGGGATTGCCTCGGTGGTGTCGATTGTGGTGGTTGGCGATGCCGCCAAGCAGATGGTACTGGCGGATATTCGCGCCATCGGCACCAATACCATTGACGTCTATCCGGGAAAAGATTTTGGTGATGACGATCCGCAATATCAGCAGTCATTGAAATATGACGATCTGCTGGCCATTGAAAAACAGTCGTGGGTCAGTTCAGTCACGCCTTCGGTGTCAAAAAATCTGCGTATACGTGCGGGTAATATCGATGTTGCTGCCAGCGTGCAGGGGATTGGTCAGCACTACTTCAGCGTCTATGGCATGACCTTTAGCGAAGGGAATACCTTCAACGAAGTGCAGGCGGCAGAGCGTTCGCAGGTGGTGATTCTGGACAGCAACACACGCCGCCAGCTGTTTCCGAATAAGGCCAGCGTGGTGGGAGAAGTGATCCTCGTGGGTAATACGCCAGCCACGATCATTGGCGTAGCTGATGAGAAGCAGTCGATGTTTGGCAGCAGCAAAGTGCTGCGCGTCTGGCTACCGTATTCGACGATGTCCGGGCGGGTGATGGGCCAGGCGTGGCTAAACTCGATCACCGTCAGGGTGAAAGAGGGCTACGACAGCAGTATTGCAGAGCAGCAACTGACCCGATTACTGAGTTTGCGCCACGGCAAGAAAGATTTCTTCGTCTGGAACATGGACAGCGTCTTGAAAACGGCAGAACGCACCACACATACATTACAGTTGTTCTTAACGCTGGTGGCGGTGATCTCGCTGGTGGTCGGGGGCATTGGGGTGATGAATATCATGCTGGTGTCGGTGACCGAACGCACGCGAGAAATTGGTATTCGTATGGCGGTAGGTGCGCGGGCCAGCAACGTGCTGCAGCAATTTTTGATTGAGGCCATTCTCGTTTGCCTTGTGGGCGGCGCGCTGGGTGTGACTTTGTCCTTGATGATTGCGCTACTGTTGCAACTGGTCTTGCCGGGCTGGGAGATTGGTTTCTCACCGCTGGCGCTCTTGACGGCATTCATCTGTTCGACGATAACCGGGGTATTGTTCGGCTGGTTACCGGCGCGGAACGCGGCGAGGCTTGATCCGGTGGATGCATTAGCGCGGGAATAATCGCGCTAAAAAAGAGATGAAAAAATGCCAGTCAGAAGGGCTGGCATTTTGATAGCGGGATGTACACAATGGGGCAGTAACCTAGGCGGCTGTTTCTGCTTGTGCTTCCACGGGAATAATGACGCTGGCATGATTGCCTTTCGGCCCCTCGTGGACATCAAAATGGACGAATTGCCCGGCTTTTAACGTTCTGTAACCATCCATCTGGATGGTGGAGTAATGAGCGAAGATATCTTCGCCACCGCCTTCCGGGCAAATAAAACCAAACCCTTTAGCATTGTTGAACCACTTAACAGTACCCATTTCCATACTTCGACATCCTTCGTAATTCTATTATACGTTTATAAGATGGAATGAACCGGTGGTGGAGTCAGGATTGTTCAAAACCTCACCAACTCTCGCCAGTACAATTTAGATATTTCGAGCAGTGCGTCAAGCGTTTGAGGGAGGCTAAAGGGGGAAAATGCATCAAAATTTGAAGCAGTTAACGCTATTGACGGGAATGTGACAGAGTTCGCGAATGACAGCTATAGGTGATAGCTATCTATGATCTACAGTAAATTCAGAGCCTGTATACACAGAAACGGACAGTCACGTAGCTGGCAGGGAATGTGTCATAAATCCCTCCAATAATTCGAGACTCGACGTGTAGACCGACTCGTCAGTAACACGAGATGACACCGACGATGATGACTGACAATGAGTAAGACCAGAGACTGGCTGGACTTCGACCAGCTTACGGCAGATAAACTTAAGGATGGGCTTCAACCCCCGTCGATGTATAAAGTGATATTGGTCAATGATGATTACACTCCGATGGAGTTTGTTATTGACGTGTTACAAAAATTCTTTTCTTATGATGTAGAACGTGCAACGCAACTGATGCTAGCGGTTCACTATCAAGGTAAAGCAATTTGTGGTGTATTTACGGCAGAAGTCGCTGAAACCAAAGTTGCGATGGTGAACCAGTACGCGAAGGACAACGAGCATCCACTGTTGTGTACGCTGGAACAAGCCTGATACAGGCATGAAAATTGGGGGAGGTGCCAATGCTCAATCAAGAACTGGAACTCAGTTTAAACATGGCTTTCGCCAGAGCGCGTGAGCACCGTCACGAGTTTATGACCGTAGAGCACTTGTTGCTGGCTCTGCTCAGCAACCCATCTGCCCGTGAAGCGCTGGAAGCGTGTTCGGTCGATTTAGTGGCGCTGCGTCAGGAACTCGAAGCCTTCATCGAACAAACCACGCCGGTCTTGCCGGTCAGTGAAGAAGAGCGCGAAACGCAACCGACGCTCAGCTTCCAGCGTGTTCTCCAGCGCGCGGTCTTCCACGTCCAGTCTTCCGGGCGCAGCGAAGTGACCGGCGCGAACGTCCTTGTGGCGATTTTCAGCGAGCAGGAGTCGCAGGCTGCGTATCTTCTGCGTAAACATGAAGTCAGCCGCCTTGACGTGGTTAACTTCATCTCTCACGGCACGCGTAAAGACGAGCCGAGCCAGCCTTCTGATGCTGCAAGTCAGCAGACGAACGAAGAGCAAGCAGGCGGGGAGGATCGTATGGAAAACTTCACCACCAACCTTAACCAGCTTGCTCGTGTTGGCGGAATTGACCCGCTGATTGGTCGCGACAAAGAACTGGAACGCACCATTCAGGTGCTCTGCCGTCGTCGTAAAAATAACCCGCTGCTGGTGGGGGAATCTGGCGTCGGTAAAACCGCCATTGCCGAAGGTCTGGCATGGCGTATTGTGCGCGGTGACGTGCCGGAAATCATGGCTGACTGCACCATTTACTCGCTGGATATTGGCTCGCTGCTGGCGGGCACCAAATATCGCGGTGATTTCGAAAAACGCTTTAAAGCGCTGCTTAAGCAGTTAGAGCAGGATACCAACAGTATTCTGTTCATCGACGAAATCCACACCATTATTGGTGCGGGTGCGGCGTCGGGCGGCCAGGTGGATGCGGCAAACCTCATCAAACCGCTGCTTTCCAGCGGCAAGATTCGGGTGATGGGCTCAACCACCTACCAGGAATTCAGCAATATCTTTGAGAAGGATAGGGCGCTGGCGCGTCGTTTCCAGAAAATCGATATTACCGAGCCGTCGGTGGAAGAGACCGTACAGATTATTAACGGCCTGAAACCGAAATATGAAGCTCACCATGACGTTCGCTATACCGCCAAAGCGGTGCGTGCGGCGGTGGAGCTGGCGGTGAAATACATCAACGACCGTCATCTGCCGGATAAAGCGATTGACGTGATTGATGAAGCTGGCGCGCGTGCGCGTCTGATGCCGGTGAGCAAGCGTAAGAAAACGATCAACGTGGCGGACATTGAATCCGTGGTCGCGCGCATTGCGCGTATCCCGGAGAAAAGCGTTTCCCAGAGCGATCGCGATACGCTGAAAAATCTCGGTAATCGCCTGAAAATGCTGGTATTCGGTCAGGATAAAGCGATTGATGCCCTGACTGAAGCCATCAAGATGAGCCGCGCCGGTCTTGGCCACGATCATCGTCCTGTCGGTTCATTCCTGTTTGCGGGCCCTACCGGGGTCGGTAAAACCGAAGTGACCGTGCAGCTGGCGAAGGCGATGGGTATTGAGCTGCTGCGTTTTGATATGTCCGAGTATATGGAACGTCATACGGTGAGCCGTCTGATTGGTGCGCCTCCGGGATACGTCGGTTTTGACCAGGGCGGCCTGCTGACCGATGCGGTGATTAAGCATCCTCATGCGGTACTGCTGCTGGACGAAATCGAGAAAGCGCACCCGGATGTCTTTAACCTGTTGTTGCAGGTCATGGACAACGGCACGCTGACGGATAACAACGGTCGCAAAGCCGATTTCCGCAACGTAGTGCTGGTGATGACCACCAACGCCGGCGTGCGTGAAACTGAGCGTAAATCGATTGGCCTTATTCATCAGGACAACAGCACCGACGCGATGGAAGAGATCAAAAAGATCTTTACGCCAGAGTTCCGCAACCGTCTGGATAATATTATCTGGTTCGATCACCTGTCGACTGACGTTATCCATCAGGTGGTGGATAAGTTTATCGTCGAGTTGCAGGTTCAGTTGGATCAGAAAGGCGTGTCGCTGGAAGTCAGCCAGGAAGCACGCGATTGGCTGGCCGAAAAAGGCTACGACCGTGCAATGGGCGCGCGTCCAATGGCGCGTGTGATTCAGGATAACCTGAAGAAACCGCTGGCTAACGAACTGCTGTTTGGTTCACTGGTTGACGGCGGTCAGGTCACCGTGGCGCTCGATAAAGACAAAAACGAGCTGACCTACGACTTCCAGAGTGCGCAGAAGCATAAACCGGAAGCGGCGCATTAAGGGCTGAAGTAGGTGAAGTGGATAAAAACCGGGCTGGTGGAATGGCCCGGTTTTTTTATGGCGTGCTGGCTTTGGATGCTGTTCTTTAATATATTCAGCTGAAGCATGGCTAAGATTTTTGTGAGCGGATTGACAACCCCTTTTTTTATTTACTGCATTACATTTTCGTACGCTCTTCAGCCCGTCCAGTAATCTGTATTCATTAGTGCTGCTTTAGTTCGCTATAATGGTAGTAGCACACGTAATTGCGTTATGACATATTTAAAATAATACGGAAAAATCATTGCTTACTCCATTTGTTTTTTAATTTATTGAAAACATCAATATATCTATCTTATATGAGTGTCAATTAAAAATAACTTTTGCGTTTTTAAATGTCAAATTAATATATCCATCGGTACAATAAAGGAAGAACTTATATTTTGAGTTGTTGCTAAATTTTTTTACATAACCATTGCTAATGTTTCCTGCATTACGATTATCATTAAGTTCAACTACATCCATAGTCATGGTTAAATTTTCAATATTTATAAATTCCACATTTAATTCGCGTCGTTTATTATCCTTGTAAATAATGACGAGCACTGTCAGATCAACGCTCCCATCCTTACAACTAAGTCTGGATTCTAAAAATACCCCATCATGCCACTCAATCTCATTAAGAATATTATATTCATTCATTGCATAATACCTTTTTTATTATGGAGCTACCACATTAACGGGAATTTTTGGCCAAAGAGGCGGGGCAAGCGAAGGTATCATTCGAATCACTCGATATATAATATAGCCTGTGCCGATAGTAGCTCCTGTTGCAACAACCACCTCAGTAGTGGATGTTTCTGAATCCTTGCATGTTAGTTTACTTTGTTCTGGTTCGAAACCATACTTTCTTGCACATTTTTTAATAGAATTTGGTGCGGATGAGTAATCATCTCCGTGAGATTGGCCACCGAATTCCCCCATTACTCCGCTTCCATTTTTGCATTCCCATTGCAAATGTCGCCCATCGCCCACCGCGTCTCCATCAATACGAATGCGTCAACCTTTGCCACAGTCTTTCCATTTTCCAGATGTGTGAGCTAAGCCTAGTGGATCAATCCAATTAACTGGATTATTTTTAACATAACTGTATGAATTCCATCTCCCTTCCAGCCCTATCGGGTCCTGTGTGATATATCGTTACTGTTGCGGGTCATCGTAACGGTGCCGATTGTAGTACAGCCCGCACTCATCGTCATATTCCCCGCTCCATGTAATACTGTTGTCCCGATTAATCAGCATCAGCATCAGCGGCAGTCCACGGTGTATCATTGTAAATCAACAGCCATTACTTTGCCGCCGGAGTAAGTGAAAAGTATTGTGCCAACATAAGTACCCTCGCCAGATTTCTTGATCACCTCTAGGTCTGCTTGCTTTGCTGCAAGTAATACCTGTTCCTGTGAAGTTGACTTCAGTAATAAAGGAAGTAACTTTTTCAGTTCAGAAGCCTGTCGATTTCGGTAATGAATTTCATCCATCCCGTAAGTAGTCATCACTCCCAAATCAAATACTCGATAAAGCAAAACAGCATTTATTAAGATCGAGCACAACAGCGCAAGTCTAATTATTCTCTTCATCACATCGTCCCCTACGGAATTATTTTTCAACCGCTGTTGCAGCATCCTGTGCAAATGTCTTGCAATTGTTCCCTATCAGGCTATAGCAGTCATGTTTTTTACTAAAATCTTCGGCATATTTATTCGCATTGTTGTAATTAGTATCAGAATAATACGTTGGCGTTACAGTCGAACCATGTCCATATTTTTCTGAGGTGAATTTATATAGTGCATCTAGCGACTCTTTGGTTGGTTGTCCATCTTTACCCATGCTTAAGTCTGGAACAGGCTTCCGTCTTACATTCCCGCACTCTTTGTCTGTGTAGCGACCAAATTCATAATATTTAGTTTTTCCAGTTTTAGGATCAACAGTAACAACCGCACCATGACCGAGAGGTAAATTGAACCCCATTCCAGTATTAACTGGATAATAATCATAATTAATTTGTATCGCATCTAATCCTAGGGGATCAATCCCTTGTACTGGATTTAAAGGATACATATACGGATTCCATCCCCCTTCCAGCCCAATCGGATCCTGCGTGATATACCGTCCCTGCAGTGGCTCATAGTACCGGTGCCGGTTATAGTGCAGCCCCGACTCCTCATCGTACTGCTGGCCCGGCAGCCGAATATTCTGCGTGATGTTGTGCGGGTTATTCTCACTGAGTTGATAACCCCACTCATTGTACTCCGCCTGCCAGACGATGTTTCCTTCGCCGTCTACAAGCGCCAGCGGCAGACCCCGGTGGTCACAGTGGTACAGATGGATTTTTTTCTCAGGCGTATATTCCGGCTCTATCAGCTTTGCCAGGCGTTCAACCGTCAGGCCGCAGCTGGCGAGCCATTGCTGGAGTTCATCACTCACCGCACCCTGCTGTATTTCACGCTCCAGCCTGTCCAGCAATAATCTCAGTTCCAGCGGGAACGGGATGCCTCCGTCCTGCCACATCACGTCGGCCAGCGTCCGTCGCTGGGTTTTCTTAAGCTCTGCGGTATCGGTTTCGATTCGCAGGAGTGGGGTGAAGCTGCCCGGCGTGTACAGCGTCTGGATGCGGGTATGCTGTGTCTGCTCCGTCACCAGACGGTCGCCCTCCCAGCCGTACCAGGTGACGTACGGTTTGCGGGAGAAGGCCATCTGGTCGTGGTCAGGGTGGTCGCGCTCCAGTTTCCACACCTGCTTACCGATGCGGCGGCCCAGCGGGTCGTAAAGATAGCGACCTTCGGACTGCACGGTGTTGTACTGCGTGCGGGTGTAGTGGATTAAGCGGTGCTGGTTGTCGTAGCCGTAGCGGTGGGTGCGCTCATCGTCCATCCGCGCTGCGTAGTCGGGGATGCGGTCGGTTTTTTCCGTCAGCCTGCCGTGGAGGTCGTAACGATAGAGGTAGTGCGTGTCTTCGGTGATGCGGTTATTTTTCCATTCGGTAAATGGGCTGTCCGGATACAGTTCAGGGTCTGGTAATCTGTTGCCCGCCGGGTCGGTGGCGTACGGGATAGTGATATCCAGATTTACAGCAGTAGTACGCACGCTGGTCAGGCGTCCGCTGTCGCTGTAGCGGTAGTGGCGGGTCTGCAGCGGGCCGTGAATCTGTGTGAGCTGTCCGGCATCGTTATAGCCATAGTCACGGTTAAGTAAGTCATTGTTCAGGTGCTGGTACTGTAACTGACCACCGGGCGTGTAGGCGGTGTTCTGCTCGTAACTGCCGAAGCGGCGCTGCGTTTCCCGGTGCAGACGGTCACGGGTGAATTCGATAAGTGGAGTGTTGCCGAGCTTCATGCCTGCCAGATAGCCGCTGCCGTAGGTTAACCACTCTACCGGTGGCAGGTTGTCCGGTTTAAATCGGTTTGCCAGTCCCGGCTTGCTGTATCCCTGTTTTGTCTGGTACTGCCACAGCAGTTCGTCTGTCTGCGGGTTGTGCACCGTCTGGCGCTCACCGGTGAGGCGGCCTTTCTTATCGTAGTCATAATGTACGCCGACGCGGTGACCTTCGCTGAGGTGACTGATTTGCGTCAGCCAGCCGCGCTCGTCGTACTGCCACTGCTCAGCGGGTTCGCCGCTAACGGTGCGGTGAGTCAGGCGGTCGGCTTCATCGTAGTGCCAGCCGGTGATGAGGTTTTCATCGCTGCTCTGCGTGAGTTTTCCGGTCAGGTCATAGCTATAGCACTGGTGTCTGCCGTCAAAGCCGGTCTGCCCGGTCAGGCGGTCCATGACGTCATAGCTGAATATTGTGGTGGCGTCGTTTTCGTTAATGAGCGTGGTTAAACGGCCTGCCGGGTCATAGACCATTTTCCGGGTCAGGCCGCCCTGGGTGGTGCTGATGATGTTGCCCCGGCTGTCGTAGTTTGTCTGCGTACGGTTACCGTCAGGACCAGTCACGACGGTCAGGTCACCGGCGGCGTTATAGTCGTAGCGCGTTTCATGATTTTCACTGTCACGCACGGTGATTAACTCGCCGCGGCGGTTATAGCTGCGATAAAGGCTCTGACCTTCCTCGCGGTGCACCGCCGTCATCTGACCGAAGCGGTCATACTCATAGCGCGTCTGGTAACCCGAGCAGTCGGTGAAGCTCAGCAGCAGACCATCGTCCCGCCAGCTCATCTGTTTCTGGCTGCCGGTTGCATCTTCTGCTGATGAGGGCAGTTCACTCGCAGGATTGTCATAACAATACGTCGTGGTTTCGCCGCTGCGTGAAGTCTCCTTCACCAGCCTGCCCATGTCGTCATAGTCACGGGAGCTGTACAGGCCATCCGGGTACGTCGTGGAGGTCAGCTGGTTCTGGCGGTTATAGGCGTAGCTTGTTTTCCTGCCATCCGGCCACCAGACCGCCGTGGGGATACCCGTGGTGACAGCCCGACTGTATTCAGTGCGCCGCCCGGCAGCATCCGTCTGCGCCTGTAATCTGCCATAACCGTCGAACTCGCTGCGGGTGACGCTGCCGTCGGCAAATTCTTTTTTCACCACCCGTTTCAGGCCACCTTCACCTTCGGTATGCAGTACCTCGCGGCGGTTCAGGCTGTCGGTGATAGTGACGGTATTTTTGCCATAGGCGTAGGTGTAGCTCAGGCCATCGGGGTGATGCTGGGCGATGACACGGTCGTCAGAATCATATTCATAAGAGACCGGCGGACGCCCGGTGTACCGGTGCGCCACCATTCTGCCGGTGTGTTTCGGGTCATAAGCGAAGTGACGCACCAGCGTGTCACTGCGGTCGTATACGGCCAGCAGTTCA
>Ga0308165_1002526_pt1 | contig 21469 bp, 17 predicted proteins | sample PhyWR2_FD_201032 | JGI IMG/M metagenome (GOLD analysis project Ga0308165, IMG submission 201032) | Phyllosphere microbial communities from UC Gill Tract Community Farm, Albany, California, United States - DLSLW.R2 | ecosystem: Host-associated > Plants > Phyllosphere > Unclassified | place: USA... | reverse complement strand
TGGCGTCGGCATAGGCCTTCGCCGCCCGCTCCGGCGTTCCCTCGGCAAAGGCGAGGAAGCTCAGGGCGCCGTTTCGCAGGGAACGGCGGCCGGCGCTGTCGGCATCGGGGCTGTAGGCCTCGCCATTGGCAACACCATCGGCAAGGCGCCGCAGCGTTTCGATGCCGGCCGTGGCAATCGCCGCGATCGTGGCATTGCGCGCCTTGTGGATGGCGTCGGGATCGGTGTTGCCACCGAGTTCGCGGGCGATATCTGTTTCGCTCGGCAGGGCCAGCGCCTGCGCCCGGAATGCGGGCTCAAGCGTGTCGTCGCCGATGATTTCGATAAGCGTGGCGGAAAGATCTGCATCCGTGCGGATTTCTTCGCCGTTCTGCACCGCCCTGGTGGCGGCAATCAGCGCCGGCAGGGCGAGATCGGTCAGCGCCTGGAAACGGGCGAACATGTCGGTTTCATGCCGGGCGATCTGCACCAGATCATCAGCATTCTGTTCGAAATCCAGATTGATCGGCGCCGAGAAACTGCGGTTGATCGACAGCACCGGGCGCGAGGAAATACCGGAGAAGGAGAAGGTCTGGTTGCGTTCGGTCAGATGCAGCACACCATCGCGATACTCGCCGCCTTCGACGGCCTGCGGTTCGGCGATCTGGCCGTTATCGAGGATCAGCGCCAGCGATAGCGGAATGTGGCGCGGCTGTTTTACCGGTTGGCCGGGCGTCGGCGCCACGATCTGTTCCAGTGTCAGCTTGAAGGCAGCATTGCCGGCATCATAAGCGCATGAGACGGAGACGAGCGGCGTGCCGGCTTCCGTGTACCACAGCGAAAACTGCGACAGATCGCGGCCGCTGGCGTCAGCAAAGCTCTTGACGAAATCCTCGACGGTTGCCGCTTCGCCATCATGACGCTCGAAATAGAGGTCCATGCCCTTCTTGAAATCGTCAGCGCCGAGAATGGTGGCGATCATGCGGGTGACTTCGGCGCCCTTTTCGTACACGGTCGTCGTGTAGAAATTGTTGATTTCACGATAGGTGTCGGGGCGCGGCGGATGCGCCAGCGGACCGGAATCCTCCGGGAACTGCTCCGATTTCAGATGGCGCACATCGGCAATGCGCTTGACCGGGCGCGAGCGCATGTCGGCGGAAAATTCCTGATCGCGATAGACCGTCAGGCCTTCTTTCAGGCAGAGCTGGAACCAGTCGCGGCAGGTGATGCGGTTACCCGTCCAGTTGTGAAAATATTCATGCGCGATGATGCGTTCGATATTGGCGTAATCCGCGTCCGAGGCGGTTTCCGGGTCGGCGAGCACGAATTTGTCGTTGAAGACGTTGAGACCCTTGTTCTCCATCGCGCCCATGTTGAAATCGGACACGGCGACGATCATGAAGATATCGAGGTCGTATTCGCGACCGAAGCGCTCTTCGTCCCATTTCATCGAACGTTTCAGCGCATCCATGGCATAGGCCGCGCGCGGCTCCTTGCCGTGTTCGACGTAAATCTTCAGCGCCACATCGCGGCCGGACATGGTGGTAAACGTGTCTTCCACCACGCCGAGATCACCGGCAACCAGTGCGAAGAGATAGCTAGGCTTCGGATGCGGATCGAACCAGGCCGCGAAGTGACGGCCTTCGTCGTAGTTGCCGCCGCCGAGGAAATTGCCGTTCGAGAGCAGCAGCGGATTACCTTCCTTCGCCGCGATGATCGTCACCGTATAGGGCGCCAGAACATCCGGGCGGTCAGGGAAATAGGTGATGCGGCGGAAACCTTCCGCCTCGCATTGCGTGCAATAAACGCCATTGGTGCGATAAAGCCCCATCAGCTGCGTATTGACCTGCGGGTTGATGTAATTGGTGACGCAGATCTCGAAGGGAGATTCGGCCGGCAGGTCGCGGATCGTCAGGCTATCGGGCGTCGCCTCATATTGGCCGGCGGGAAGCCCCACCTGGTCGAGCAGCAGGCCGGAAAGCGTCAACTCGTCGCCATCGAGAACCAGCGGTGCGTCACGCTCTGCGCCTTCGCGCCGGTGAAAGATCAGACGGGCTTCGACCTTGGTATTCTTGGGGTCGAGTTCGAAGGTGAGATCCACCCGCTCCAGAACGAAATCGGTGGGGCGGTAATCTGCCAGGTGAACGATCTGGCCCGTGTCTGTTCGCATGACTATCCCTGAATAACTTGGCGTGGTCTTCCCGGCATCATGTCGTCATAAGGCCCGGATGTAAAATAGGCGGAGTATTCGTCACGTTCATGTGCGCATCGGAGGACATTCTGTCCCGCCATGGAAGGCTTTGTCGGCCCTGCAGACGATCCTCCCGCCGCCGGACATCAGGACCATCGCAGCAAATGTTGAACGATTGCTGAAATTATATTTTATTTTCTTCAAATTTTAGCGGTGTCGCTAGTGCTCTGATTTTTTGTTCATCACGCCAGCTTGGATCGGGTGCCGGTCGATGCGCTTTTCGCGCGCTTGAGATCAACCGAATTCATGGGTGAATAACATTTTTTGTTGTAAAGCGGCCAGGGAATGCTCTAGCCTTGCGCCAATCCAATTCCCCCGCGTCGTCTCCCCCGCATGAAACCTCCCGATGGCGTGTCTGCGCAGCCGATATGAGTAACTGCCAATGAACGCCGAACCGATGAGCCCCTTCCGCGGGATCAGCTTGAAGCTGATTTCGGTTGGCTTTTTTCTGGTCATGCAGACCTGTATCAAGGCCGCGGGCGATGTGCCGGCCGGGCAGATCACCTTCTTCCGCTCCGCCTTCGCCATTTTGCCCATTGTCGTTTATCTCGCCTGGCTGCATGCGCTGGCAAGCGCGCTGCACACCAACAATCTTCTCGGCCATTTCAAGCGCGGTTTTCTCGGTATTCTTTCGATGGTCTGCGGTTTTTACGGGCTGACCATGCTGCCGCTGCCGGAATTCATCGCTATCGGTTATGCTTCACCGCTGCTTGCCGTCGTTTTCGCCGCCTTCATCCTGCGGGAGAAGGTGCGCATCTATCGCTGGAGCGCGGTCTTCGTCGGCATGATGGGCGTGCTGGTCATTTTGTGGCCGAAGATGACGCTTTTGCGGGAAGGCGGCTTTGCCGCAGGCGAGGGGCTGGGCGCCATTGCTGTGCTCTGCGGCGCGGCGCTGGGCGGGCTGGCGATGATCCAGGTGCGGCAGCTGGTGGAGACGGAAAAGACCCCGACCATCGTGCTCTATTTTTCGCTCACCGCCACATTGTTATCGCTGATCAGCGTGCCCCTCGGCTGGAGCGCGCTGACGATGACGCAGGCCATGCTGTTGATCACCAGCGGCATCTGCGGCGGCGTCGCGCAAATCTTCCTGACGGAAAGTTATCGCCACGCCGAAGTCTCCGTCATCGCGCCGTTCGAATACAGTTCCATCGTCTTCGGGATCGCGGTGTCCTATATCCTCTTCGGAGATATTCCCACCATCACCATGCTGATCGGCACGGCGATCGTGATCCTCGCCGGCATCTTCATCATTTTCCGCGAGCATCAACTGGGGCTGGCGAGACGGGCGGCGCGCAAGGCCTCGACGCCGCAGGGGTAATGGACATTTCCCTTGGGTATGCCAGCACTGGCCGAATTGTCTTTCCGTCATTCCGGCCTTGAGCCGGAATCCAGCCGACGCGCGTCTGCGCGGCGAGGAGAGTCTTTTCAGCCCAAGGACTTGGGCTGGCTGGATGCCGGATCAAGTCCGGCATGACGGAGACCTATGATCGTTATAAACCACAAAATGCAAAAGGCGCCTTCCCGAAGAAAGACGCCAGCGCGCAATCATATCTATGGACCAGTGTTAAACTGATCTGAGTGCTTCTCAGCGCTCGCGGAAATCCGCAAAGACTGCCGAGGGACGCGTCACGCGGACCTGCTGCATGGCAGCGCGTGCGGTCATCTGTTCGTTTGCGGCTGCGCCGAAACGATGGTAACCCTGACTGGAGCGAGGGCCGAGGCCCGCCAGGCGGAGCGTTTCAAAGCCGGAATGTACCGGACGGAAGCGTGTGGTCATTGCCTTGGTTCCTTTAACCGAATTCCTCCCAAGACACGTCCGGTATATCGCAGCGCAGCGTGGATTCGGCAAGCCGGCCAAATGCGCCGCTGTTATGCGTAATGCGCATGGCTTTTTTCATAATCCATTTACATTGATTAGGAATGAGGCAGTCAGCCTTCAGTGATCTTTGCCTGAAAAGCCAATAAATCCTGCCAGGCCAAGGACTTGCTGGCTGGCGCGTTCAGCAGTTCCTGGGGGTGCAGGCTTGCGAGCGCCGGCAGAATCAGGTGTCCGGCTGCGACATCACGCCACTGTCCGCGCAGCGTATGGATGGTGCCGGTGCCGCCAAAGAAGAAACGTGCGGTGAAGTTGCCAAGAAGCAACAGGTGTTTCGGCTCTGCCAGTGCGATCTGGCGCTCGATGAAGGGGCGGCAAATATCCATCTCGGCCTGAGTCGGTGGACGGTTGCCCGGCGGCCGCCACGGCACGACATTGCCGATCATGATGGCGCTGCGTTCCAGGCCGATGGCCGCCAGCATGCGTTCGAGCAGCAGCCCGGTCTTGCCGGCAAAGGGCGTGCCCTCGCGGTCGTCATCAGCGTCAGGCATGGGACCGATGACCATGATGGCGGAGGCGGGGTCGCCCTCGCTGAAAATCGTATTGCGCGCGCTGTTCTTGAGGTTGCAGCCGTTGAAACCCTCAAGCGCGGTTTTCAGTTCGCCAAGCGAGCGCGCGCTTTCCGCCGCAAAACGCGCGGCAGACACGGCATGCTCGTCCGGTATGGCGACATTTTGCTGGATGGCGGGGGCTGCCGGTGCACCGCGCGCCGGAGCGCTCCGGCCTGGCGCCTGCCGTTGAGGGGCGTCGGCACGGTGATTGTCCGGGCTCTGCGCCTGCCTTGCCGGTGCGGCAGTGTCCTGCCCCGGCTCCCGTCCGGGCATCGGGCGGGCAGGACGGGCGGCGGCAAATTCGGCGAAACGGTTGACCGGGCTCTCTTCCAGCATCCAGTCCACGCCCGCATCCGCATGGAAATGCAGGAGGGCGGCAAGTTCGGCCGGGGAAAGGTCGTGGGCGGCGATCATGGGTGGAAATTACCCCATGTTCGCCGCTCGCGATACCCGCTAATCACGCTGTCCAGCGCTGAATATCGCCGCTTTCGCCGATCATGGCGAGACCATGGGCGATCGACAGCAGCTCGCCACCGCTTTCGATCCGGTCTGCATCGAAACGGCGGGTGAAAAGCTCCCGCACCGCCGGCACGAAGGAGGTGCCACCGGTGAGGAACACCTTGTCGATCGCCTCTGGTGCAACTTTCGTCTTCTCCAGAACCTCGTCCAGCGCACCCTCGATCTTGGCCAGATCGTCGGCGATCCAGTTGTTGAAATCGCTGCGTTTCACCATCTTGCGTCCGGCCTTGCCGAGCGGCGAGAAGTTGAATTCCGCCTCTTCGGCAGACGACAGCGCCATCTTGGTGGCGGAAATCGCCTGATAGAGCGGGTAACCTTCATCATGCTCGACGAGATCGATGAAGAGTTCCAGCTTGTCCGGCTCCAGCGCCGAGCGCACCAGCGATTTGAGGTCGGTGAATTCCTTTGAGGTCTTGAAGATCGACAGCTGGTTCCAGCGGCCGAAGTTCACGTAATAACCCGAAGGCACGTCCAGCACCTTGTCGAAGCTTTTGAACTTGCTGCCCTTGCCGATCTCAGGCGAGACCAGATTGTCGATCATGCGGAAGTCGAAATGATCGCCCGCCACGCCGACGCCGGAATGGCCGATGGGGGTGGCGGAAAGCTTGCCGGCATGGGTTTCGAACCGGATCAGCGAATAGTCCGTCGTGCCACCGCCGAAATCCGCCACCAGCACATTGGCGTCCTTCTTCAGGCTCTGGGCGAAATAATAGGCGGCCGCCACCGGCTCATAGACATAGTGGATTTCCGGGAAACCGGCCCGGGTGAGCGCTTCGTTGTAACGGGCAAGCGCCAGCGTTTCGTCCGGATTGCTGCCGGCAAAACGCACCGGCCGGCCGGCGATGACGGTCGACACATCGCCCGGCCATTCGGATCCCGCATAGGTCTTCAGCTTGCGCAGGAACACCTCCATCAGGTCTTCGAAGCTTTGGCGCTTGGCGAAGATCAGCGTGCCCTGAAACAGCGGCGAGGCCGCAAATGTCTTGATCGACTGCAGGAAACGACAGTCGCCGGCATTGTCGATGAATTGCCGGATGGCGGCTTGTCCCGCCTCCACATGCAGTGCGGCCGCACCCAGGCCGGCATCCTTCATGAAAGAGAGCGCCGTGCGCATGCTGTCATCCGTGCCCGCGCTGCTGGTGAAGCGCATGGAATGGCTTGCGCTGCCAGTGTCGGAAAGAGCCATGACCGTGTTGGTCGTGCCGAAATCGAGGCCGAGAGCCCGCTTTTGCGTCATCGCCATATCCTTGTGCCGATAGAAGAACCCGCCCGGCCCTTGGGCGGCCCGGCGTGAAGATAAGGGATGCCCTTGGCACCCCGATGTCAGAGGAGGGCGGTTGATTGCACAAGGCCGATGGAATGGCAAGCGCCGCCTATTGTTTTTGCGCCCTGTGCCGCGCGTCTTTGGCTTTTGAAAAGGGACGGCACCGTCACGGCGCATGGTAAACAGAACGATTATTCCATGATGAAACAACACGGTAGTTTTGGAAAATAACTTTAGGGATTCGCTGCTAAGGTCGTCACATCAAGTAAGAGGCACGAAACGATGCTGATTTGTTATGTGAAATAAATATTTTATTCAATAATGGCATGTTTTTCTGGCGCAGTTTATTTGGTCGCCTGTCGTTTTCGTAGCCGTGGAAATTCGATGCCCTATAAGATCAGCCAATACGTATTGGACGACGCGACGCCTGACGACAGCGGTATCGTTCAGGGTGATATGGACGTTTTCATCCACCAGCTCATGACCCTCATGGAGGCGTCGCAACAAGGCTACGCGCTATTTGACGGTAATGATGAGCTTCGTTTCGCCAACAGCGCCTTCCGCGCCGCGCTCGGCATAGGACGCCATGAATTCCCCAGCTGGGTGGATATGATGCGCAGCGGCTATCGTACCGCCACCGGCACGAGCATAGAGACTTCGGATTTCGAATTGTGGCTGCGCTCGGCAAAGACGCGGCGTGGCAAATTGCCGTTTCGCACCATCGAAACCAGCCTGAAGGACGGTCGGTGGATGCTGACGACCGAAACGACGTTGCCGGGCGGCTGGATGTTGTGCGTCATCACCGACGTGTCTGAACTCGGTATCGAATTGCGCGATCTGCGCCAGGAGCGGGACCGGGCGCTCAAATCCGCGCTGAGTGACGAACTGACCGGACTTGGAAACCGCCGTTATGCGATGGATACGCTCAACCATCTGCTGGGACCGAACAAGGCGCAGGCGCTCGCCGTCATCATCATGGATATCGACCACTTCAAGAGTGTCAACGACCGCTTCGGCCATGCCTATGGCGATCTCGTGCTGAAAGATTTTGCGGCCCGGCTCTCCGCCACCGCCGGCCGTGATGATCTTCTTGGCAGGATCGGCGGAGAAGAGTTTCTGCTGGTCCTCAGCGGGTCACGGATGCACAGCGCCGATAGTCTGATGCGGCAGCTTTTGTCATCGCTGGCGCAGGCTTCGCCTCTTGGGGACAGGCCGGATTTCCGTTACAGTTGCTCTGCCGGCATCGCCTATGCCAATCCCGGCGAAAGCGCCAGCGAGGTGCTGCGCCACGCCGATATCGCGCTTTATGAAGCCAAGAATACGGGGCGAAACCGTTACGTGATCTACGCAACGGTTCCTTGATCGGCCTTGAGGCGGAAGCCTTTAATTCGACTTCGCGGCGCCACCATCCACCCGCAGCATCGTGCCGGTAATATAGCTTGCCGGCACCGAGCAGAGGAAAGCGCCGGCGGCGGCGAATTCTTCCACCGTGCCGAGACGGCCGGCCGGAATGCCCTTGACGGAGGCCTCACGCACTTCCTCGATGCTCTTGCCGAGACGCTTGGCATTGGCGCCATCCAGCTCGTCGATGCGGTCGGTATGGATGCGGCCGGGCAGCAGCAGGTTGGAGGTGATGCCGAAGGAGGCCACTTCTGAGGACAGCGTCTTGCTCCAGCCGACAAGCGCGCCGCGCAGGGTGTTGGAAAGGGCGAGATTGGGGATCGGTTCGAACACGCCTGACGAGGCGACGGTGAGGATGCGGCCGAAACCCTGTTCCTTCATCTGCGGCAGCAGCGCGTTGGTCAGCGTGATGACCCGCAGCACCATGGACTGGAAGAAGGTGTCGAGCTTGTCGACCGTCATTTCCTGCGCAAGGCCGGGCGTCGGACCACCGGTATTGTTGACGAGAATATCGATGCCGCCGAGCTTGTCCTCGACGGCCTGAACCATGGCTTCGACGAAATTGTCGTCGGCGAGATCGCCCCACACCCAGTCGGCCTTGCCCTTGCCGAGCGCATTGATCGCCTTGCAATTTTCCGCCAGCTTTTCACCGCTTCGGCCAACCAGAAGGACGTTTGCGCCCTCTTTCGCCAGCGCGGTGGCAATGCCCAGCCCAAGGCCGCGAGAGGAGGCGAGAACGAGGGCGCGTTTGCCGGAAATGCCGAAATCCATGGAGTTTGTCCTGTCTTGTGAGTGCCGTATGTGGTGTTTATAGAGCATTTCCAGGAAAAGTGGACCCCGGTTTTCCGTCCGGAAATGCGACAAAACAAAGAGTTAGAGATTTTTCGCCACGCGCAGAAACGCGAAAAACCTCTATAAGGCGGTTTCTGCTTTTGAAGGTCAAATACACGTCATGACAGAACAATCCCTGCTGAAATTCTCCATTGCCGTCACGGTTGTTCTGGCGCTGTTCGGCATTGGCGCGGGCCTGTTTTCCGGCTCGTTCGCGGTTGTTTTCGACGGTGTTTATGCGCTCACCGATGCTTTCATGACGGTGCTGGCACTGCTTGTCGCGCGGTTGATTGCCGCTTCCGCAGCACCCAGGCCCGGTGGCCGCCTGGCGGAACGTTTCACCATGGGTTTCTGGCATCTGGAGCCGATGGTGCTCGGCCTCAACGGCACGCTGTTGATGGGGGCGGCGATCTATGCGCTCATCAATGCCATCGATAGCCTCATGGATGGCGGACGCTCGATCGAGTTCGATTACGCCATCATCGTCACTTTCGTCAGCTTTACCGTCTCACTCGCCATGGCATGGTTCGTCAAACGGCAAAACCGCAGGCTGAAATCCGCCTTCGTGGCGCTGGATGCCAAAAGCTGGCTGATGAGTGCGCTTCTGAGCATGGCGCTGTTCGTCGCCTTCGCCATCGGCTACGGCCTCACGGGCACGTCGCAAGCCTGGCTCGCGCCCTATATCGACCCGGCCGTGCTGGCGCTGGTCTGCCTCGTCATCATCCCCATGCCGCTCGGCAATGTGAAACAGGCGCTTGCCGACATTCTTCTGGTGACGCCGCTGGAGTTCAAGCAGCATGTGGACGGCGTGGCAGGTGAGATCGTGACGAAATTCGGCTTTACCTCACATTATTCCTACGTCGCCCGTGTCGGCCGCGGCCGGCAGATCGAGCTCTTCTTCATTGTCCCGAAGAACTGGCCGCCCCGGCGCCTGGAGGAGTGGGACGCGATCCGCGACGAGATCGGCAATGCGCTCGGCGGCGAGGGGAGTGACCGCTGGCTGACGATCGTGTTCACGACGGATGAGGAATGGGCGGTTTGAATGCTCCGTGCGTCAGCCTCAGTAGAACTGTATTTCACGGTGCTGTAGCCGCTCTGCGATCTCCCGCCAAATACCAGGCTACAGACATTATCACGATGCCGCCTCCCGTCAGGACGATGGGCGATATGACTTCATTGTAAAATAGCCAGACCCATACTGGTCCGAGAATAACATCCAGCATGGAAATTAATCCGGCCTCGCCGGCGTTTATGCGCCGGGATCCTTGGAGCAGGAATATATAGCCGAGTGCCGTGGTGAGGACGCCGTAAAGTGCGCAGGCGATGATCTGCGTCGGAGCGGGTATCTCAAATTGCATCAGCGGCAGCGCGACACAAATGCAGATCAGGGCTGCAAGAGCGGTCATCAGGGTGGTGTCCATGTCCGGAAAGCGCTTCGCGATAACGATTTGCGTGGCACATCCCGTGGTCATGATGAAGGCGGCAAAGATACCGAGCATGTCCTGGTGCGATACTGCCGCGCCAACCGAAATCAATACTCCAACGAAAGCCAAGCAGCCAGCGATGACGAAACGGTAGGTAACCCGATCCCGCAAGCACACAAATGCGATGCCGGCCACAATAAATGGGAGTGTCGCATAGATCGTCATCACGTTGGCGACGGTCGTCCATCGCAGGGACGCGATATATGTAATCGCCGCGATCGCAGACACCAAGCATCCGGCAATGCCGGGGAAACCGAATGACATCGACGACCGTTGTTTGGCAAATCTATTTCGAAGCAGAAAAAACGCCCCAAGAGCCAAAAGGTGAAGGCAGAACGCCACGCCACCATCGACCACATATCCATATCCGCCATTCGGACGAAAAGCCCAGCCGTGCTCCATAAAACTGCCGAGGCTGCTACAAGATATATGCCACTAGAACGTTCATGTGCTAGATTCATATATGCATCGCTCCAAGGAGGGAAGTATGTATAATCAGCAATGTAGACGATCGGTCTAGTTATGAGTGGTCAATCTGCGACGCGCACGCGTCTCATTTCGGAGGGAATGCGCCAGCTGCTCGCTCACGGGTATGAGGGCGTGGGGATCGGCCCGATCCTGAAGGAAGTGGATGTCCCAAAAGGGTCGTTCTATTACTTCTTTGCGAGCAAGGACGACTTCGTGGTGGCGGTCATCGAGGCCTACGAGCAAAAGTATACGCATATCAGGGAGCGACTTTTTTCGGATACATCGTTGCGCGCGTTGCAGCGCCTATCGGTATATTTTGAAACGCTGGAACTGGAGCTTAAGCAAGACGGGCCTTATGCAGGCTGCCTTTACGGCGTCATTGCGCAGACTTCCGCCGGCCGTAGCGCTCTGGTTCGGGACGCGCTTGCTATTTCATTCGGGCGATGGGAGACGAGTATTCGCGAACTGCTCACCCAAGCCCAATATGAAGACGATATTGCCGACGATGAGGATGTTTCGGATCTTTGCGCTTGTATCATCGAGGCCTACGAGGGTGCGCTTATTCGCGTGAAAGCCACGGGCGATATAGCCGCTTTCACCCGGTTTAGAATCAAAGGCTTACAAAGGCTGATAGCGAACATGCAACACAATGACCGCGTGGTTTCTGAAGACGGGCGATAGGCTGACATTATTCAAGATGGTGCCTAACTCAAGGATCGAAAACATGCTTTTGCGATCTCTCGTTTCGAGACGTTAAACCAATCATACTTGACGGCCGAAGGGGCGGAGCCTATTCTTTTTATTACGTGCACGTAAAAGTAATCCGTATTCATCAGGTTGTCTGACAATTGACTGGCGCACGACCTGATTTGGCATTATAGACGCTCGACAAAGGCGTCTCGCTTTGCGAAGACAGGTGCCGATCGCTGCGGTGTCGCGGATGGGCTTTTTGTCTGGCGCAGGCGGTGCGACTCGGCGGTACGAAAAACGATAACAACAGCCGGATGGGACCGGCGATCTGAGAGGACAAGATGACGGAAGCGATGGAACTGCCCGAACGCGAAGCGATGGAATTCGACGTTGTGATCGTTGGCGCGGGTCCTGCGGGTCTCAGCGCGGCGATCCGGCTGAAGCAGGTCGAGCCGGAGCTTTCGGTCGTCGTTCTGGAAAAAGGCGCGGAAGTTGGCGCGCATATTCTCTCGGGCGCCGTGGTCGATCCCATCGGCATCGATCGGCTGCTGCCCGGCTGGCGGAAAGAGGAGGGGCATCCCTTCAAGACCGAGGTCAAGGACGACCAGTTCATGTTCTTAGGCCCGGCTGGCTCCATTCGCCTGCCGAATTTCATGATGCCGCCTTTGATGAACAATCATGGCAATTACATCGTCTCGCTTGGCCTCGTCTGTCGCTGGCTGGCGGAAAAGGCGGAAGCGCTCGGCGTCGAGATCTATCCGGGCTTTGCCGCCACCGAAGTGCTTTATAATGACGCAGGCGCCGTTATCGGCGTCGCCACCGGCGATATGGGCATCGAAAAGAACGGCGAGCCCGGCCCTGCCTTCACCCGCGGCATGGAGCTGCACGGCAAATATGTGCTTGTTGGAGAAGGCGTGCGCGGTTCGCTCGCCAAGCAGTTGATCGCAAAGTACGACCTGTCGAAGGATCGCGAGCCGCAGAAGTTCGGCATCGGCATCAAGGAACTCTGGCAGGTCAAGCCGGAACACCACAAACAGGGCCTCGTGCAGCATTCCTTCGGCTGGCCGCTCGGTTTCAAGACCGGCGGCGGCTCATTCCTCTATCATCTGGAGGACAATCTCGTTGCCGTCGGCTTCGTCGTCCACCTCAACTACAAGAACCCTTATCTCTATCCCTTCGAGGAATTCCAGCGCTTCAAGACCCATCCGGCGATCCGCGACACCTTCGAGGGCGGCAAGCGCATTTCCTATGGCGCGCGCGCCATTACCGAAGGCGGCTATCAGTCGGTGCCGAAGCTTACCTTCCCGGGTGGCGCGCTGATCGGCTGTTCCGCCGGTTTCGTCAACGTGCCGCGCATCAAGGGCAGCCACAATGCGGTTCTCTCGGGCATGCTGGCGGCGGAAAAGATCGCCGCGGCCCTTTCCGCCGGCCGCGCCCATGACGAGGTAGTCGAGATCGAAGCCGAATGGCGCGACGGCGATATCGGCAAGGATCTCAAGCGGGTGCGCAACGTCAAGCCGCTGTGGTCGAAATTCGGCACGCTGGTCGGCGTTGGCCTCGGCGGTCTCGACATGTGGACCAACCAGCTGTTCGGCTTTTCCTTCTTCGGCACGCTGAAGCACGGCAAGACGGATGCGCAAAGCCTCGAACCGGCGTCAAAGCACAAGCCGATCGCCTATCCGAAGCCGGATGGCGTTCTGACCTTCGACCGGCTGTCGTCGGTGTTCCTGTCTTCCACCAACCATGAGGAGGACCAGCCGGTGCATCTTCAGGTGAAGGACATGGAGTTGCAGAAGCGCTCCGAACACGACATCTATGCCGGTCCTTCGACGCGTTACTGTCCGGCCGGCGTCTATGAGTGGGTGGAGAAGGACGGCGAGGAAGTCTACGTCATCAACGCCCAGAACTGCGTGCACTGCAAGACCTGCGATATCAAGGACCCCAACCAGAACATCAACTGGGTGCCGCCGCAGGGCGGCGAGGGGCCGGTTTACGCCAATATGTGATGGGGTGAGGATATCCCTCTTCGTCATGCTCGGGCTTGTCCCGAGCATCTGCAACGCATGATTTTACGATATTTGGACGAATCCTCGGGACAGGCCCGAGGATGATGTCGGGACCGCGCGCGTGACCGAATGGGCGACCTCTGCGGAGCGTGCCGTTTCCGCCTGCAAAAACTCATTCCAACAACATAGGCGCAATAAGCCCTCGCCACCGCATCGCGTCCGCCATGACGCAACAGTAGCGACCATTGCCTCTTTTCCCTCAGTATTTGTGGATTGCTCTTCGATTTCTTACATATAGGATGTTGGGGTGTTGTAACGTCATCCGGCCCGTGGATTGCGGGGCGATAATGCGGTAACGCCTTGAATGTGCATATGGTCCCGGTTCGGCTCAAGAGCTGTTGCGTTTGCGCCGTCGCCCGGCGACAGGGAGTGAAAGAATGTCCGGCTTTCAAAGGCTGAATATCGTGGGAAAGACGCGGTTTGGCGCTGCTGTGGCGGCGGGGGTGGTTTTGGCGGTCGTTTCACTGAGCGGCGGCCCGCTCGGGGCTGCCAGCTGCCGCACCGATGCCATGGCCGGCATCGACTGGCGCGAATGCAACAAGCGCATGCTGATGCTCGGCAGCAGCAATCTCGATTCGGCGATGCTTTACGGCACGGATTTCACCTATACCGACCTGCGCGGCTCTTCGCTGAAGGGGGCCAATCTCGAAAAGGCCAAGCTCATCCGTACGGCGCTGGGCGAGGCGAACCTGCAGGGCGCCAATCTGACCAAGGTGGAAGCCTATCGCAGCGATTTTTCCGCTGCCGACGCCACCAATGCCAAATTCGTCAATGCAGAAATGCAGCGAACCAAATTCGAGAAGACCAAGCTCGACGGTACGGATTTCACCAAGGCCGAACTCGGGCGTGCCGATTTCGAGGGTGCCTCGCTGAACGGCTCGAAATTTTCCCTGACCAACCTGTCGCGTGCCCGCTTCGGCGGTGCCACGCTTGGCGGTCCGGTGGATTTCACCAGCGCCTTCCTGCTGCTCACCCGCATCGAAGGTGTCGATCTCTCAACGGCCACCGGCCTCGACCAGAAGCAGATCGACATTGCCTGTGGCGACGCCAAGACCAAATTGCCGAATGGCCTCACCGCGCCGGCCTCCTGGCCGTGCCCGGAAGATCCTGACGATGATTGATGGAACGGCCGCGCGGTTTTCGCGCGCGGCACGGATATCTCTTTAAGGGGCAAAGACGTCCGCGATGCGGATGCCTCGCCGTTGATCAGAAGCCCGAAAGCACGATCTTGCCCCTGGCCGTGTTGCTTTCGATCAGGGCATGCGCCTTGATGAGGTTTGCGGCATTGATGGTGCCGAAAACCTCGGTCAGCGTCGTCCTGATCTTGCCGGCATCGACCAGTTCCGCGACGTGATTGAGCAATTTGTGCTGCTCGATCATGTCAGGTGTCTCGAAAACCGCGCGGGCGAACATCATTTCCCAATGGATCGACACGCATTTGCGCTTGAAGGCCATGACGTCGAAACCGCCGGCCGGATCGTCGATCAGCGCAAAACGACCCTGCGGCGCAATCGTCGCCACGCTGTCGGCGGCGTGGATATCACTATGGGTGGTCGAGAATACGAAGCCGGGCGCGCCGAGACCAAGCGCTTCCACCTGCGGTGCGATCGGCTTGCCGTGATCCACGACATGATGCGCGCCGAGTTCCTTCACCCACTCCATGGTTTCCGGCCGCGATGCCGTAGCGATGACGGTGAGATCCGTCAGGGCACGCAGAAGCTGGATGGCAATAGAACCGACACCACCGGCACCGCCGATGACAAGAACGGCATTGGCAGCGCCCGGAACCGGCTCCTTCACCCGCAACCGGTCGAACAGCGTTTCGTAAGCGGTGATCGCTGTCAGCGGCAGGGCGGCGGCCCCCTCGAAATTGAGTGATTTCGGCTTTGCGCCGACGATGCGCTCATCGACCAGATGGAATTCGCTGTTGGAGCCCGGACGGTTGATGACGCCAGCGTAAAACACCTCGTCGCCCGGCTTGAACAGCGAGACCCTGTCGCCGACGGCCTTCACCACACCCGAAGCGTCGAAACCCAGCACACGGGTGGCGCCATTTTCCGGCGACTGGTTGCGGCGCACCTTGGTGTCCACAGGGTTCACCGAAACCGCCTTCACCTCCACCAGAATGTCGTGCCCCTTGGCTTCCGGCTGGGGCAGATCGATGTCGATGAGGGCATCCGCCGCGGTGATGGGCTGGCTGTTTTTGTAACCGATGGCGCGCATGGACAGTCTCCTTTGCTTGTTTGCGTGCCTCTTACTTGATACATATGAACATCAATCGCAAGAATGCACATTTTGTGGTGATACATACAAAAAGGATACTGTAGATGTCGCGACCGCGCGCCAAGCTCACCGGCAACTTTCCCGGCTGCCCGGTGGAATCGACCTTGAGTTTTCTCGATGGCAAATGGAAGGGCGTGATCCTTTATCACCTCATCAATGAGGGCACGCTGCGCTTCAACGAGCTGCGCCGCCATATTCCCAGTGTCACCCAGCGCATGCTGACCAAGCAGCTGCGCGAGCTGGAAGAGGCGGGCCTGATTTCGCGCACCGTTTTCCCGGTGGTGCCGCCGCGGGTGGATTATGCGCTCACCCCGCTTGGCGAGACGATGCGGCCGGTCATTTCGGCGCTGAAGAGCTGGGGCGACGCGCATGTCGTGTGCAAGAACGGCGAGAAATATACGCGGGCGCCCACGGTTGCGGAGAAGGCGGCCTGAGAGAAATCACGGGTGAAAGCAAGGTCGCGCGCAGGCCATTTTCATGGTGCGATGCAACACGGATTTGCCCCGATTGATGCATAATGCTGCGAAACTCGATTCGCAGCAGGGACATCAAAGCACATGAGCATGGGTTGGATGGAGGCCGGATTTCTCGGTCTATTGCAAGGACTTACGGAATTTCTTCCGGTTTCTTCAAGCGCGCATCTCAGGATCGCCGGGGAGTTCCTGCCATCAGGCGGAGATCCCGGGGCCGCCTTCACCGCCATTACCCAGATCGGCACGGAAATGGCGGTGCTGGTCTATTTCTGGTCCGACATCATGCGGATTGCCGCCGCCTGGTTACGGCAGAACCTGCGCCTTGGCGAATATAACAAGGCGGACGCCCGGCTCGGCTGGCTGATCATCGTCGGCTCGGTGCCGATCGTGTTTCTGGGACTGTTCTTCAAGGATGCGATCGAACATTCGCTGCGCAATCTTTATATCACCGCGGTGATGCTGATCGTCTTCGGCATCGTTCTTGGTCTTGCCGACAGGATCGGTGAGAAGCGCTACAAGCTGAACCAGCTGATCTGGCGCGATGGCATCCTTTTCGGTTTCGCGCAGGCGATGGCGCTCATTCCCGGCGTCTCGCGTTCAGGCGGCACCATCAGCGCCGGCCTGCTTCTGGGGTATACCCGTGAGGCGGCGGCGCGGTATTCCTTCCTGCTCGCCGTTCCCGCCGTCTTCGGCTCCGGCTTCTACCAACTGTTCAAGAGCATTGGCGAGGACAATCCGGTCGGCTGGGGCCAGACCGGGCTTGCGACACTCATCGCCTTTATCGTCGGTTATGCCGTGATCGTCGTGTTCCTGAAGCTGGTCTCGACCAAGAGCTACATGCCCTTCGTCTGGTACCGCGTGGTCATCGGCTTCATTCTGCTCGCTCTGTTGGGAACAGGCGTCATCAGCGCCGGCGGCTGAGGGCAGGGCCTCGCGCTTTTTCGGTCGCAAATGAAAAAGGCCCGCTCTTTCGAGCGGGCCTTTTGTCGTTAGAGCAACGTGCCGCTGAGGATAACCAGCGCCACCGAGAAGTAGATGACGAGGCCGCTGACATCCACCAGCGTGGCGACGAAGGGTGCCGATGCGCTGGCCGGATCGAGCCGCAGGCGTTGCAGCAGGAAGGGCAGCATGGAACCGGCGAGCGAACCGAAGGTGACGATGCCGACCAGTGCCGCAAAGACGGTGGCACCGACCAGCAGCCAGTGTTCGCCGTAATTGTAGAAACCTGCCTGCTGCCAGATGGTCAGCCGCAGGAAGCCGATGGCGCCGAGGATGCAGCCGAGCGTCAGGCCTGTCGGGATTTCCCGCAGCAGCACCCGCCACCAGTCTGAAAGCTTCAGTTCACCAAGCGCCAGCGCCCGGATGATGAGCGAGGTGGCCTGCGAACCGGAGTTGCCGCCCGAAGACATGATGAGTGGAATGAACAGCGTCAGCACAACGGCTTTTTCCAGCTCGCCCTCGAAATGCTGCATGGCACTTGCCGTCAGCATTTCACCGAGGAACAGGGCTGCGAGCCAGCCGGCGCGCTTGCGGATCATGTCCGGAAAGCCCATGGCCATATAGGGCTTGCCGAGCGCTTCCATACCACCGAACTTGTGAGCATCTTCCGTGGTGTCGGCGATCATGGTGTCGATCACGTCGTCAACGGTGACGATGCCGAGAATATGCGAGTGGTCGTCGACGACGGGAAGCGCCAGAAGGTCATGCTTGCGGATGAGCCGGGCCACATCCTCCTGCGACATCAGCGGGCTTGCATAGGCAATGCCCTCCTTCGACGCGACGGAGAGGATGGAAGCGCCGGGCTCGCCGGTCAGCAAACGACGCAGCGTCACGACGGTCGTCAGCGTCCCGTCCTCAGCCAGCACATAGATGGCATAGACCGTTTCACGCGACCGCTCGACGACGCGGATGTGCGAAAGGGTCTGTTCCACCGTCCAGTCATGAGGCACGCTGACGAATTCCGTGGTCATGATGGAACCGGCCGTGCGCGGCGGATATCCCATCAGATGTTTGATGGAGAGCGCGGTGGTGCGGTCCAGCCGGGCAAACAGCTTGGCACGCGGCTCTTCTTCCATTTCCGCCATGACGTCGGCGACGCGGTCGTCGGACATCAGGTTGACGAAGCGGGCGGCCTGTTCAAGGGGAATGCCGGCAATGATGGCGGCTGCGTCATGCAGTTCCGGCCGGTCGAGAATGGCCACGGCCTTTGCCTGCGGCATGGCAAGCAGGGCAGCGACGGCTGCGTCGGTATCAAGCGTGTTGAGGTGCTCGACACGTTCTGCAATGGTGGTGGAGCCGGCATTTCCGCTGCGGAGAAGACGTGCGGCCTTGCTGGCTCTCTGGGAGAGAGTGTGGAAGTTCATGATTGCTCACCTTTCCGTCGATTCGCCGATTACGGCGAACGCGGTGGTGAGCCGACAGAGGTCGGATCAGTTCCCGTTCGCCGCTTTCGGCAAAGGCAATCGACTACTACTGTCGCTAGACATCTAATGATGCTCCGTTGAAATCCGCACTGTGCCGGGTCACGGCCGGTGCGTAACGCCGTGTTGCGCCTGAAACGAAAAAGAGTCAAGCGAGCCGATTGTGAAATTTCCGTAAGGTTTCTGAAGCGTGCCGGAGAGGGCGTTTCGACCGCTGAAAAACCGGCTGTCAGCCGGCTTTTGCGCGCCGTTCGACGGTGACCGAAACAAGGAAAACGCCAAGCCCGAGAAGGGAAAGGACCGCGCCGACATACCCTGTCGAGGCGTAACCGAAACCCATGGCGATGACGAGGCCGCCAAGCCAGGCGCCGAGCGCATTGGCAATGTTGAAGGCGGAATGGTTGGAGGCGGCCGCCAGCGTCTGCGCATCCTGCGCCACATCCATCAGCCGGGTCTGTACGGCCGGGCAGGCGGCAAAACCGCAGCCGATCAGGAACACGCAAAGGCACAGCATGAACGGGTTGTCCGCCGTCATGCCGAATACCGTCATGACCAGCACGTTGAAGGCCAGCATGCCGCCAATCGTGCCATTGAGCGAGATATCGGCGAGCCGTGAGCCGACCACATTGCCGACATTCATGCCGATGCCGAACAGCGCCAGCACCATGGAAACGGTGGAGACAGGCATCATCGCCACATCGGTGGTGGTCTTGGCGATATAGCTGAACACCGAGAACATGCCGCCGAAACCGACGGCGGCGATAGCGAGCGTCAGCCACACCTGCACGCGCCTGAATGCGCCGAGTTCGCGCCACACGCTTGCGCCTTCCTCCACCTTGTCACGCGGCTGGAACAGCCACAGAAGCGCGACTGTCAGGAGCCCGATGCCGCCGACCAGCATGAAGGCCGCACGCCAGGACAGGAGCTGGCCGAAGAAGGTGGCAAGCGGCGTGCCGAGCAGGGTGGCGATGGTGAGACCGAGCATGACGCGGCCAACCGCGCGGGCACGCTTGTGGATAGGCGCCATAGAGGCCGCCACCAGTGCTGCAACGCCGAAATAGGCGCCATGTGGCAGGCCGGTAACGAAACGCAGCAGGGTGAAGCTCAGAAAGTCAGGCGCAAGCGCACTCAGGATATTGCCGGCCGCAAATAGCCCCATCAGGCCAAGAAGCAGCGTGCGGCGCGTTATGCGCGCGGCGAGAACCGCAATGATCGGCGCGCCGATGACGACGCCCAGCGCATAGGCCGTGATGACATAACCCGCCTGCGGAACGGTGACGCCATAGGTGGTGGCGACGTCAGGCAGCAGGCCCATGATGGCGAATTCGCCGGTGCCGATGCCGAAACCGCCGGCGGCCAGCGCCAGTTCGATCAGCGCGATGGCAAGCGGTGAAAGGGCGACGGCTGGTGCTGCCGTGTAAACGGTTTCACTCTCCGCACCAGAGCGGGCTTCGGACATATTCGACTGGCTCATCGTGACCTGAAAAACGGGGAGGGCCCACAGAAAAAAGGGCAAGACCGTATGGGAACGGTCTGCCCTGACTGGAGATGCGCGGTCATGAAAATGACCTTAAGTGACCCCTAACATGAAATGACGCATTGCGGTAGAGCGATTCGCGGTAAAAAAACATCTTCACGCGATGGTGTTCGGAACTCTATTGGAAGCCAGGCATTTACGCGCGGCTGCGTTGCGGGATCGGGTTGGAAACATGAAGCTCATAGCAATTTTCAATCGCGACGGTGGCACATTTCGCACCACTGATATGGACGCCTATTGCGATCATGCTCGCGCGGTCTTCTCCCGCGCCGGCCACGAAATCGACTGCCGTCTGGTTTCCGGCAAGGACATCGTCAAGGAGATGGAACGCGCCGCCGAGGAGCCTGGCATTGAAGGCATCATCGCCGGCGGCGGTGACGGCACGATTTCCGCTGCGGCGGCCATCGCCTGGAAACACGGCATCGCGCTTGGCATTGTTCCCGCCGGCACCATGAACCTCTTCGCCCGCTCGCTGAAACTGCCGCTCGACATTCGCCAGGCCTTGGAAACACTGGCGCATGGCGAAATCGCCAGCGTCGATATTGCCAGCGTCAATGGCCGCCTTTTCGTGCACCAGTTTTCCGCGGGCTTGCATTCGCGCATGGTGCGCTATCGCAACAATCTCGCCTTCGCTTCCCGTCTCGGCAAGATCAAGGCGAGCATCCGCGCTGCCATCAGCGTCATCCTCAATCCGCCGGTCTTCGAGGTGGAATATACCGTTAATGGCAATACTCAGCACCGCAAGGTCTCGGCGATCTCCGTCTCCAACAACGAGTTCGGCCAGAATTCCCTGCTCGTGGCGGAGAATGTCTCGGGCGGCCATCTCGGCTTTTACCTCACCGATCCGCTGCGCCCCTCGGGCGTTGCAAAACTTGCCTTCGACATTCTGCGCGGCAAGCTCAAGGAAAACGCTGCTGTGACGGCGATGACGGTAACGGACGTGGAACTGCATTTTCCGAAGAAACGCCACGATGTGCGCTGCGTCATCGACGGTGAACTGTTGCCGATGGAGCGGGACGTCGCGCTGAAGGTTCACGCCGGCGAGTTGATGGTACTGGTGGGGCGGGCGTTTTTCGCATAGCGCAACCGACTGTAAATTCAGGGGCTGCGCCGAGCCAATCAATATTCCCTTAAAAACCACCAGCCTTGCCAAATCGAAGCTGCCCGGCCATGTTCGGCGGGCGCGGTGGCGTGAGCGCCGTTGCCTTTATGGGAGTGCGATCTGTCATGAATGAAGTCTCCAAGCCGATGTCCAATCTCGCGGCCATCGATGCCGCCCATCACCTTCACCCCTTTTCCGACATGGGCAAGCTGAACGCTAGCGGCACCCGCATCATCGAACGGGCCGAAGGGGTCTTCATCTACGACAGCACCGG
>Ga0308165_1002525_pt1 | contig 21473 bp, 20 predicted proteins | sample PhyWR2_FD_201032 | JGI IMG/M metagenome (GOLD analysis project Ga0308165, IMG submission 201032) | Phyllosphere microbial communities from UC Gill Tract Community Farm, Albany, California, United States - DLSLW.R2 | ecosystem: Host-associated > Plants > Phyllosphere > Unclassified | place: USA... | reverse complement strand
CGCGCATCCTCGCGTCGCTCGACATCGATGATGGTGGCGCCGGCCAGCGCCGTTTTTGTAAAAATCATTCGTCTGCCTTTAAGGGAGTCTTGAAAATAAGGGGGTCACCATTGTTTCCAGGGCGCTTTGCCGGCTTCCCACAGCGATTCAAGCGTCTGCTTGTCGCGCAAGGTGTCCATGGGTTGCCAGAAACCGTCATGGCGAAACGCCGCCAGTTGCTCGGAGGCCGCCAGCTGCTCCAGCGGCTCGCGCTCCCAGACCGTGTCGTCGCCCTCGATCAGGTCGATCACCTCGCGTTCGAGCACGAAAAAGCCGCCATTGATCCATGCGCCATCGCCGCCTGGTTTTTCCTTGAAGCTGGGCACCCGGGCGCTGTCAGCATGCAGGGTAAAGGCGCCAAAGCGGCCTGGAGGCTGCACGGCCGTCACGGTGGCCATTGCCTTTTGTTCGCGGTGAAAGGCGATCAGCTGGGTGATGTCCACATTGCTGACGCCATCGCCATAGGTGCAGCAAAATGGCCCGTCGTTCAGGTATTTGGATGCGCGCTTGATGCGCCCGCCCGTCATCACGTCCAGCCCGGTGTCCACCAGCGTGACCTTCCACGGCTCGGTCGAGATGCGCTGCATCGTGACCGTGTCCTCGCGCATGTCAAAAGTGACGTCTGCGCCATCGAGCGTGTAGTCGCGGAAAAACTGCTTGATCAGATGGCCTTTGTAGCCGCAGCAGATCACGAAGTCGCTCACGCCGTGCGCCATATACATTTTCATGATGTGCCAGAGAATGGGTCGTCCGCCGATTTCGACCAGGGGCTTGGGGCGCACAGCGCTTTCTTCGCTGATGCGGGTTCCGAAGCCGCCGGCCAGGATCATTGCCTGCATGTTGATTCCTATGGTATTGGTTATTGGTGGTAGGGGAAAGATACAGGGGTGCATCCAGGGCACAACACCCTGAATGCGCTCCCGAAGAAATTACGCAGCCAGCGCCGAAATGGCTGGCGCCTGGAATACCTCGACTTCCGGAATCGGCACCACGAACTGGCCGCCCCATTCGGCAATGAATGCCATGTCGCGGGAAATCTCGTCCCGAAGATTCCAGGGCAGGATCAGCACGTAGTCCGGGCGGGCTTCGCGGATGCGGTCGGGCGACAGGATTGGAATCCGGGTGCCGGGGGTGTAGTTGCCTTGCTTGTAGGGGTTGGCGTCCACGGTGAAGTCAAGGAAGTCATTGCGGATGCCGCAGTAGTTCAGCAGCGTGTTTCCCTTGCCTGGCGCGCCGTAGCCGACAACGCGCTTGCCGCGTTGCCTGGCGTCGATCAGGAACGCCAGAAGCTTGCGCTTGGTCGATTTGACCTGTTCGGCAAATCCATAGTAGTGCTCCAGCGTCAGAAATCCTTCTTCCACCTCGGTGCGGACCAGCGCACGCACCCGCTCGCCGACCGGAATCGCCTTGTTCTCGGCATGCCGGGCATAGATGCGCAGCGAGCCTCCATGGGTGGGCAATTCCTCGACATCGAACATCGTCAGGCCATGGCTGGCAAAGACTTTTTCGACCGTCACGAACGAGAAATAGCTGAAATGCTCGTGGTAGATGGTGTCGTACTGGTTGTTCTTCATCAGCTGCTGCAGATGCGGAAACTCCATCGTGATCACGCCGCCAGGGGCCAGCAGGCGTTTCATGCCGGCGACAAAATCATTCAGGTCGGGCACATGGGCCAGCACGTTGTTGCCGAGCAAGAGGTCCGCCTGTCCGTGCGCCTGGGCAATGATCTCGGCGGTCTCGGTGCCCATGAAGCGGATTTCCGTGGGCACGCCTTTCAATGCGGCGGAGGCGACGACATTGGCCGCCGGGTCGATGCCGAGCACCGGAATTCCCCTGGCCACGAAATGCTGAAGCAAATAGCCGTCATTGCTGGCAATTTCCATCACCTTGTGCGAAGGGCCCAGCCCAAAGCGTTCAATGGCCATTTCGGTGTAGCGCCGCGCATGCTCGACCCAGCTGCTCGAATAGGATGAGAAATAGGCGTATTCGCTGAAGATGTTCTGCGGCGCCACAAACTCCTGCAGTTGCACCAGAAAGCAGTGGTGGCAGACATAGGCATGCAGCGGGTAGTTAGGCTCCATGTCCTGCAACTGACTGGGACGGATGATCGACTGGCACAGCGGCGACATGCCCAGATCGACAAAGGTGTGCCGCAACTCGGTTCCGCAGAACCGGCAGTTCTGGGACACATGGTGCATGGCTGAAGGGTCGTGCTGGACTTTGGAAAGGTCGTTCATGGCAGCGCTTTCATTCAATGAAGAGTCAGTGGGTTGGCGTGGAAAACTCAAGGCTGGGCAGAGGGCTTGCTTCGCAGAAAGATGGCTTCGTGCTTGCCAGTTCTTCAAGCACTCTTGTCCGAACGGGAGCTGTCGGATCATCAGGAAACTTGCGTGCGAAGTAAGCGGGCGACTTTTTGAGCTGGTCGATGTCTTTTTCGATAAACACGCCCGGATGCGCCTGGTCGAACTGCTTGATGAAGTGGTTCATCGGGCCTTTGCCCGGCGCAAGATGCATCAAAAGCGTTGGAATCAAAAACTCTTCGGAAATGCACAGACGGCTGAAATAGTCGCGAACGCCGGGTTTGAGGAAACACTCCACCATGCCGCTGACGATATGGCGGCTCGCGCCAAACCAGACCGTGCCGTAATAGGGGCGAAAGGTTTCATCAAAAATATGCTGCCCAATCGAAGGCCGGCTCAAAGCTTTGAGGGCAAAAAGTGAAATTTTTGAAACAATCGTTTTCCTGCCGCCACTGCGCAGCCAGATGCCTGCTTCGTCACGTCTTCCATGCTTGTTGCCGAAATACATTTTCGAAAAACGCCGCGCCACCCGATGGCGAAATGAATTTTCAGGCGTCAATGCTCTGTAGCCGACCGTCATCAACGCATCTTGGTCACGTAGCAGGTCAATACAGTCGAAATGCGCTTCGGCGCGGCCGGATATATGCGCCTCAAACTGCTCCATGGGTTTGATCGGAAGGCACGAAGGACTGAGCAGCTGAAGATAATCAAAATCCAGATTGGCCAGCGCATACTGAAGCGAATGAAAAATACCGTCCACGAAACCAAAAAATGCCCAGCCGGTCTTCTTCGGGTCTGGAACGAAAATAATATTGGGTGCGGAAACTGGAAAATCCGGTTTTTGAGAAAAATCATGGTGCACCAGCACGATATGCGGTGCCAGGGCATTTGCAAGCTGATCAATCGTTTCAGGCTTGCTTACTGCAGACATTACCAAAAAAACGATATTAGGTTGCATTTTTAGGAGTTGCTTTCAAGCTTGGTCTTATTTTTCAATGCCAGCACGCATCGCCATCTGCATATGAAGCATCGCTACCGTGCAAGATAATTGTATGAATTGCGGTGGATAAACCATATGCCCAATATTTTTCATAAAGCTCCTTGTTGCTGGGATGTCAAGCTCATTAATTGGTAATAACTTGTCGAACATGGCTAATCTTTGCAATAGGCGTAAATTTCGTCAATCTAATAAACGGACTATTGACAGGCGGAAATTTTTATCAAGCAAGCTTCAATCAAGTCCGTTGCCAATGAATTTGCGAAAGATAAACGTGACGCCTACCCTATAAATTAGCTGGAATATGTAAGACAAAAACACAATTACCGATGGGCCAATGGAAGAATCAGGTATTGAAATGGCAAGATTGAGAAAGTCGTGCTCTTGACGTTTCGAGAAATTTTTGCTAGGCCTCAGAGTGAGTGCGTTACAAAAAATTTTGAGCATGGTCCGTGCGAGGCAGGAAAAACATGAAAATTTGCCCACACATTGATGTGCTGCCCGATGGGGCTTTTAAAATCCCCCGGGCATGGTGTGCAGCATGAACAGGCCGCAGCGTGGGTTGCGGCGGGCAAGCGCAAGTAAAGGAAGGATTGGGAGTGAGATTGGCGGGCAGCCAGATGCCCGGTCGAGGATGAACGGGGCTGTCAGCTTGTTGCTGAGACGATTGTGCTGGTGCGCTGGCAAGGATGCCAGGCGGTGCGAAATGAAACACAGCGCGACAACAAACAAAAAAGCCCCGTAACTCATTGAATTACAGGGCTTTTCTTCTGTTTGCTGGACTTCCTGGGAAGTCCTCAAACTCATTTTTGGCGGAAGAGGCGGGATTCGAACCCGCGGTAGGTATAACCCTACGCACGCTTTCCAGGCGTGTGACTTAAACCGCTCATCCACCCTTCCGCGCAGCCTTAAATTATAGCAGCCGCATGGCAAAAGCTAGGTGAACAGAGCGGGGAATTTCGCTGTTAATGCACTTTGCCCTGAAATTTGTGCTTTTCAAGCTGTGCCAGCGTCGCAAACTGCAAGGCGCTGGCATGGGTGGCCTCCAGAATGACCGGTGGGGCAACGCCTGCCTCCAGCGCTTCACGCCAGCGCAATGCACACAGGCACCAGCGATCGCCAGGCTTGAGCCCGGAAAAACGGTGCTCTGGCCGGGGCGTTGCCAGATCATTGCCGCGTGCGGTTGAAAAGGCCAGGAACGCTGCCGTCACCTTCACGCAGATGAGATGGGCGCCATGGTCGGAGGCATCGCTGCTGCAGCAGCCATCGCGCAAGTAGCCGGTGAGCGGATCGTAAGAGCAGGGCAGCAGTTCGGTGCCGAGAACATTTTTTGTCGTCATTGCTTTGCTTTTGAAGTGTTGGGGCGGCCGCTGTTCAAGCCTTGCCGGATTGCACCATTTTCATGGCCGATGTGACCAGCGCGGAGACTTCGGTCATGTTGCTGGGAACGATGAGCGTGGTGGTGGCATCGCTGGCCACCTGCGAATAGGCGGCCACGGCTTTTTCCGCCACCTTGAGCTGTACCGCCAGTTCGCCGCCGGGCTGGCGAATCGCCATGGCCACGACCTCGATCGCCCGTGCATTGGCTTCGGCCACGGCCAGGATGGCTGCGGCTTCGCCTTGCGCATTGTTGATGGCGGCCTGCTTTTGACCTTCGGAGCGGGCAATGAAGGCTTCGCGCTCGCCGGTGGCAATGTTGATCTGCTCCTGCTTGCGGCCTTCGGAGGCGGCGATCAGGGCACGCTTTTCGCGCTCGGCGGTGATTTGCGACTGCATGGCATGCAGGATTTCCTTGGGCGGCGTCAGATCCTTGATCTCGTAGCGCAGCACCTTCACGCCCCAGTTCAGCGCCGCTTCATCAATCGCCGCCACGACCTGCGCATTGATGATGTTGCGCTCCTCGAAAGTCTTGTCAAGCTCCAGCTTGCCGATGACCGAGCGCAGCGAAGTCTGAGCCAGCTGCGTGACCGCCACGATGTAGTTCGATGAGCCGTAGCTGGCCCGCATGGCATCGGTGACCTGAAAATACAGGATGCCGTCCACCTGCAGCTGGGTGTTGTCGCGCGTGATGCAGACCTGGCTGGGCACGTCCAGCGGGATTTCCTTCAGGCTGTGCTTGTAGGCCACCCGGTCCACAAACGGGATCAGAAAATTGAGCCCCGGTGTCAGGGTGGCGTGGTATTTGCCCAAGCGCTCGACCACCCAGGCGTTTTGCTGCGGCACCACCTTGATGCTCTGCACGATGAAGACGCCGGCCAAGATGAGGATGACGAACGCTATTTCCATGAAATCTCCATTGCTTTAAATGAAAGTCTTTGCGGGAATGGCCAGGATGGGGCGGCCGTTAATTTCTAGAGCTTTTCGATGACAAGGCAGTTTCCCTGCATTTCCTTGATACGGAAGTTCCCCGCAGTGGCTGAAACGCTGGGATCGGCGGCAATGGCCGTCCAGTGGGCGCCGCGAAAATGCACGCTGGCCGTGCCGTCCGCATTCCAGTGCGCCACATGCACCGGCTGGCCAATGTCCAGGTGGACATCCGGATTGGCGTCGGCCTGAAGGACGGGCGGGCCTTGCATGCGCCGCCAGTGCCAGGCCACCAAGGCACCGCCGCCAACTGCGGCTGCCGCCAGCATCTGGCCGGCCAAGCTCAGCCCCAGGTGGGCCGCAAGCGCACCGGCAATCAGCCCGATGGCCAGCATCAACAGGTAGAAGGTGCCGGTCATCAGCTCGGCCACGATCGCGCCGCCGGCCAGCAGCCACCAGATTCCAGCTTCACCCATGATGCTCCTTCGTCCGTGATGCGCTCTATTTTGGCGCCAAACCGTTCGCTGCAAAATCAACCGACACAATACATCCTTACACTTCGCTCTTTTGAAAAACCCTTTAGCCGATTGCGCGCCAGCCAGCGCAGAAGATGCGCGAGAATTGCCGATTTGCCAGCTGCATGATGCTGGCTTTCCTGATGCGTAGCCGGCGGCAACCGGGGTTTTCATCCATCCGTTCGGGCTTACCCTGTCAACGCCTTCTGAACGTTCTTTTTTCCATGCCCCGGGACAGGTTCGGGGCTTTTAAATTGCTGCATATCCCATGAAATTCCGCTTTCCGATTGTCATCATTGACGAGGACTTCCGTTCCGAAAACACCTCGGGGCTGGGCATTCGCGCCCTTGCCCAGGCCATAGAAAGCGAAGGCTTCGAGGTGCTGGGCGTGACCGGCTACGGCGACCTGTCGCAGTTTGCCCAGCAGCAAAGCCGCGCCAGCGCCTTCATCCTGTCGATCGACGACGAGGAATTCACCCCCGGCCCCGACCTCGACCCGGCGGTGCTGGACCTGCGCAACTTTATCGCCGAGGTGCGGCGCAAGAACCTGGACGTGCCGATCTACGTCTATGGCGAGACCAAGACCTCGCGCCACATCCCGAACGACATCCTGCGCGAGTTGCACGGCTTCATCCACATGTTCGAGGACACGCCCGAGTTCGTGGCGCGCCACATCATCCGCGAGGCCAAGAGCTACCTCGAAGGCGTGCAGCCGCCATTCTTCAAGGCGCTGCTCGATTACGCCGAGGACGGCTCCTACTCCTGGCACTGCCCGGGCCACTCGGGCGGCGTGGCGTTTCTCAAAAGCCCGGTTGGGCAGATGTACCACCAGTTCTACGGCGAGAACATGCTGCGCTCGGACGTGTGCAACGCGGTGGAGGAGCTGGGCCAGCTGCTCGACCACAACGGCGCCATTGGCGCCAGCGAGCGCAACGCGGCGCGCATCTTCAATGCCGACCACTGCTTTTTCGTCACCAACGGCACTTCGACCAGCAACAAGATGGTCTGGCACCACACGGTGGCGCCGGGCGACGTGGTGGTCGTGGACCGCAACTGCCACAAGTCGATCCTGCACGCCATCATCATGACCGGCTCGATCCCGGTGTTTTTGAAGCCCACGCGCAACCATTTCGGCATCATCGGACCGATTCCGCAAAGCGAATTCGAGCCCGATGCCATCCGCGCCAAGATCGCCGCCAATCCCCTGCTCCAGGATGTGGATGCGGCCACGGTCAAGCCGCGCGTGCTGACGCTGACGCAATCGACCTACGACGGCGTGCTCTACAACACCGAAACCATCAAGGGCATGCTCGACGGCTACATCGACAACCTGCATTTCGACGAAGCCTGGCTGCCGCACGCCGCGTTTCATCCGTTCTACGGCACCTACCACGCGATGGGCAAGAACCGCATCCGGCCCAAGAATGCCGTGGTGTACGCCACGCAGTCGATCCACAAGCTGCTGGCCGGCATCAGCCAGGCCAGCCATGTGCTGGTGCAGGACTCGCAAAAGGTCAAGCTCGACCGGCACCTGTTCAACGAGGCCTACCTGATGCACACCTCGACCTCGCCGCAGTACAGCATCATTGCCAGCTGCGACGTGGCCGCCGCCATGATGGAGCCGCCCGGCGGCACCGCACTGGTCGAGGAAAGCATCGCCGAGGCGCTGGACTTTCGCCGCGCCATGCGCAAGATCGACCAGGAATACGGCAGCGACTGGTGGTTCAAGGTCTGGGGGCCGGACAAGCTGGTCGAGGAAGGCATTGGCGAAGCGAAAGACTGGATCATCAAGGGCGAGTCGCGCAGCGCCAAGATGGCCAAGAACGGCGCCAACAACTGGCACGGCTTTGGCCAGATGGCCACGGGCTTCAACATGCTCGATCCGATCAAATCGACCATCGTCACGCCGGGGCTGGATTTGAACGGCAAGTTTGCCAAGACCGGCATCCCGGCCAGCATCGTGACCAAGTTTTTGGCCGAGCACGGCGTGATCGTCGAAAAAACCGGCCTCTACAGCTTTTTCATCCTGTTCACCATCGGCATCACCAAGGGCCGCTGGAACACGCTGCTGACGGCGCTGCAGCAGTTCAAGGACGACTACGACAAAAACCAGCCGATGTGGCGCATCCTGCCCGAGTTCTGCCAGAAGTTTCCGAAGTACGAGCGCATGGGGCTGGCCGACCTGTGCCAGCACATCCACACCCTGTACGCCAAGTACGACATTGCGCGCCTGACGACCGATGTGTACCTGAGCGACCTGGCGCCGGCCATGAAGCCGAGCGACGCCTACGCCCACATTGCCCACCGCACCACCGAGCGGGTCGAGATCGACCACCTGGAAGGCCGCATCACCGTCGGGCTGGTGACGCCTTACCCGCCGGGCATTCCGCTGTTGATCCCGGGCGAGGTGTTCAACAAGAAGATCGTCGATTACCTGAAGTTTTCGCGCGAATTCAACGCCCAGTGCCCGGGGTTCGAGACGGACATCCACGGCCTGGTCGAGCAGGTCGATGCCAAGGGCAAGACCCGCTATTACGCTGACTGCGTGAAGAAGTAGGCGGGGGCAGGCCTTGGCGCCGTGGGCCTGCGCGGTTGCAGGGCGCTGGATCGGGCTTGAAGCGCCGGCCAGTGAACGGGCCGTCGCGGCATGCAGCAAATCCAGCGCTTTTTGCTATTGAATCAATAGCAGCTTGCGCAGGCCCAGCCTGCGCAAGCGGTCTGTTTGATGCTCAAAAGTGCATTTGCTGGCCAGAACGGATGCGCCCTGGCCATGAAACAGGCCGCGCCGTGTCGGCGGCCCGGGGCGGCTTTATTCGGCCTCGATGCCGGCGGCCTTGACGATGCGGCCCCACTTTTGCGACTCGCCGGTCTGGAATTTGGCAAGCTCTTCGGGCGATGTGGTGAACACCTCGGTACCGGTGGGTTCGTAAAACGCCTTCTGGGCCGCTTCGCTTTTGGCGGCCTTGACCAGCAGCTCGTTGAGCCGGCCAACCACTGCGGGCGGCGTGGCGGCCGGCGCGTAAGCGGCAAACCAGTAGCCGATTTCATAGCCCTTCACGCCGGCCTCCGCAATGGTCGGCACTTGCGGCGCCAGGGGCGAGCGTTTGGCGCTTGACACGCCCAGCGCCCGCAGCTTGCCCGCCTTGACCTGCGGCAGGCCGGTCGCGGCATCGGTGATCATCATGTCGATCTGGCTGCCCAGCAGGTCAGTGACCGCCAGCGTGTTGCTCTTGTACGGCACATGCAGCAGCTTGATGTCGGCCAGCTGCTGCAGCAGCTCGCCAGCCATGCGGCTGGAGGAGCTGCCGCTGCCAAAGGTGAATTTGCCGGGATTCTTTTTCGCCAGCGCGACGAACTCCGCGACGCTCTTGGCCGGGAAAGCCGGGTTGACCACCATGATCTGCCCGCCCTTGCCCAGCGCGGTGACAGGCGCGAAGTCCTTGACCGGGTCGTAAGGCAGCTTCTTGAACAGGTGCTCGTTGGCCGCATGTGTGGTGTTCGTCGTGATGAGCACGGTGTAGCCATCGGGCGCTGCCTTGGCCACTTGCTGCGACGCAATGAAGCCGCTGGCGCCGGCCTTGTTGTCGATGATGACCGCCTGCCTGGTTTCGGCAGTGATGCCGTTGGCCACGGCCCGCGCAATCTGGTCGGTGGCGGTGCCGGCGGCAAAGGGCACCACGAAGGTGATGGTCTTGGCGGGAAAAGCCTGGGCGTTGGCGATGACAGGCGCAAGGGCGAGCGCGGCAGCCGCGAAGGCGATGGAATGAAAGCGGTTCATGGTCGGGTTGTCTCCGTTGGGGTTGTAAAAAAATCAGCAGCTGCCGGGCGCGCCGGCAAGCAGGTGTTGCAGGTGCTCGGGCACGTCGATGGGCATCTCAAGGAGCAGGAACGACAGCGCCTTGCCATGCGCGTCAAGGTTGAGCGCATCGTTGACGCCGCCGTCGAGCACCGCGTCAAGCACAAAGTTCATGGCCTGCAGCCTGGGCAGCACAAAGCGCTGCACGCAGCTTGGCGAGCGATGGCGAAACCGGGCGGCCACCGCCTCGGGCGTGACCTGCTCGACCAGCAGGGGAAACAGCTCGGGATGCCAGGCGATGACGCTGATGTTGGAGCGGTCGCCCTTGTCGCCGGTGCGGCCGTGCGCTGCACGGTAAAGAGGAACGGAGATGCAGTTCATGGGGCCACCATTTCAAAGCGCACTGGCACGGCCTCGCGCGCCAGCAGGCACGACAGGGTGTTCAGGCGCGGCGTCAAGGTGCTGCGCACGCCGCCGCCGCCGGCCGGGCCGCAGGTATAGAGCGCCATCACCTCGCGGCCCAGGCGCTCGGCCTGGGCGCGGTCCGCATGCGTGGCCGCCACGCGCAGCCGCACATCGCGCATGCCGCTGTCGGGCCTGGCCGCAAGCGCATGGCCGGCATCGTCATTGAAGAGGCTGAGCGCGCCGATCAGATCGACACGCAGGGCCAGGCCCGGCAGGCGGCTTCGAAGCACGTCGGCGGCCAGGCGGGCGCGGGCTTCGGCGCGGGCGCCGGCATACGAAATCTCGCCTTCGGCCAGCCAGCCGCCTTCGTAGCAGACATTGACCTTGTAGCTGGACGGGCGCGCATGGCCGCGCACGCCGGTCAGCCGCACCCGGTCAACACCCTGCGCAGCGACCTCTGCCTCGCCGATGTCGGCGGTCACGTCGGGCGTGAGGTAGGCGGCCGGGTCATGCACCTCGTAGAGCAGCTGCTCCTTGACGGTCGATTCCGTCACCAGGCCGCCGGTGCCGTCCGCCTTGCAGATCGTGCAGCGGCCATCGGCCTCGATCTCGGCAATCGGAAAGCCGACCCGGTCCAGCCCCGGCACGTCCTTGTAGCCTGGGTCGGCGAAGTAGCCGCCGCACACCTGCGCGCCGCATTCAAGCAGGTGCCCGGCCATGGTGGCGCGGCCCAGCACCGTCCAGTCGTCGGCCCGCCAGCCAAAGTGCGACATGGCGGGGCCGACGGTGAGCGAAGGATCGGCCACGCGGCCGCACACCACGATCTGCGCGCCGGCATCGAGCGCCGCCGCGATCGGCTCGGCGCCGATGTAGGCGTTGGCGCTCACCACGGCCAGGCCGTCCATTTTTGCGCCGAGCTGCTCGCGCAGCAAGGCGCGCTGTTCCGGCGAGGAAAGGTCGTCGCCCTCGACCACGGCGATGCGGGGCACCGGGGCGCCGAGTTCGCGCGCCATGCGTGCGATGTGCCGCGCCGCCGCGCGCGGGTTGGCCGCGCCAAAGTTGCTCACGATGCGGATGCCGTGCAGGAGGCAGCGCGCCAGCACGGGGCGCAGCATCGCGTCCAGCAACGGCTCGTAGCCGGCTTCGGGGTCGGCGCGCCGGCGCAACTGCGCCAGGGCCAGCGTGCGTTCGGCCAGGGTCTCAAAAATGAGGAAGGCACGCTGCCCGCACGGGCCTTGGGCAAGGCGCTCGATCAGCGTGTCAACCACCGGGCCGGCCGCATCGGTCCGGTCGCCTGAAAAACCGGCAGCGCAGCCAATGAGCAGCGGGCAAAGGGTAAGGGAGGTCATGGGCTTCCTGTCTGCTGATGGATTTGGAACGGAGCCCACTGTAGGGAGAAATCTCTCATCCGTAAAATAGAAATTTTGGATGAAGTCATCCGAAATTCAGATCACTGGCCCAGGAGGTTTGATTGCGAACGCCCGATCTTTCAACCCGGCAGCTGCGCGCATTTGCCGCGCTGGCCGACCAGCGCAACTTCACGCGCGCAGCGCTTGCCTGCCACCTGTCGCAGCCGGCCTTCAGCGCGCTCATCGGCACGCTCGAAACCGCGCTGGGCACGCGCCTTTTCGACCGGGACAAGCGCAGCGTGCAACTCACGCCGGAGGGTCGCCTGTTTGAAGGCCCGGCGCGCCGCCTGCTGGAGGACATGGGCAGCGCGCTGGAAGACTTGGCCAGCCATGTCGAGCTGCGCAAGGGCCGTGTGCGCGTGGCCGCCTTGCCTTCGCTGGCGGCAGGCTGGCTGCCTGCGGTGTTTGCCGAATTCATGCGGGCCTGGCCGGGCATCACGCTTGACCTGCACGATGCCCTGTCGGACGCCTGCCTCGCGCTCGTGCGCAGCGGGCAGGCCGATTTCGCGCTGGCCGTGCCCGGGGCTGGCGCGGGGCTGAGCGACCTGAGCACGCGCAAGCTGTGCGCCGACGGGTTTCATCTGGTGTGCCTGAAGGACCATCCGCTGGCAAGCCAGAGGCGCCTGACAGCCGCCAAACTGCTGCCCTGGCCCTTCATCCACATGACGCGCAACAGCAGCGTGCGCCAGGCGCTCGACGCGGCGCTGCATCCGCTGCGGCTCAACGCGGTGTTCGAGGTCGAGCACCTGGCGACCGTGAAAGGCCTGGTCGAGGCCGGGCTTGGCATCAGCGTCGTGCCTGCGCTGACGCTTTTTCATTTTCAGGGCGCGGTCGTGACGCGGCCGCTGCCGCTGCCTTCACTCACGCGCAGCGTGCATCTGGTGCAGCGCCAGGGCGCCAGCCTGTCGGTGGCGGCGCAAGCGCTGCACGATCTGATCGTCGCCCGGCTTGGCAATCGGGTGCTCGGCTGACGCCCGCTGCCGGGGCGCCATCACCCCGGCGTGCAACAGCTGCGGCCCGGCAGCCTTTTTGCTACTGAATTGATAGCTGCTGGCAAAGGCTGCGCGTGCGCCAGAGACCTGTTTGGCAAATGAAGGCGCAGTTAGTCCTCGCGCACCCGCATGAAGCTGGCAAAGCGTGGAATGCCGCTGTCGTTCAGCCCCCGGAAGCGGTAGGTCACGCGCACGCCGACGGCCGGCGGGTTCAGGCGCTGCGCATCGCTGAAGCCCGTGCCCAGCTTGAAGCGTTGGCCGGGCTGGCCCTCGGCGCCCGGCATTTCGACCAGCAGCGCGCCCAGCCTGCCGGTGTGCTTGCCGTGGCCGGGAATGTGCGCCACCACGCGCGCCTCGGTGTCCTCAAAGGGCTTGTATTTGAGCAGGTCGTCGCTGCGCAGGCCTTTGTAGAGCGACGTGCCGCGGTGCAGCACCAGGCCTTCGCCACCGTTTTTCACGGTTTTGAGCATCAGCGCGCGCAGCGCCTGCGCATTGGCAACCTTGAACTGCGCCACGGCCTGCACCCAGTGCTGGTCGATGCGGCTGACCACGCCGTTGAGCGTGGGGATGCGCTCGGTGAACGGGCCGCCCGCCGCCGGCAGGTCAAACACCATGAAGCGCATGGCGCGCCAGGCGGCGTCATTGGGCACTTGCTGGCGCACGGTGGACACCGCCTTGCCGAACTGCCCATGCCCGGCCCAGAGCTCGCCGTCCATTGGCACGTCGGGCCAGCCGGCGGTGAACCAGGCCGGGGCGGCCACGCGCTCGCCGCCGCGCGTCCAGAGCTGGCGGCCATCCCAGTAGCCGCGCACGCCGTCGTATTTCTCGCTCACCCAGTAGTCGGCCAGCACCACGCCGTCGCGGTACACATTGGCCAGCATCAGGGCTGGCGCTGCGACTGGCGCAGGGGGCGCGGCAGCTGTCTGGGCGGCGGCGGGCAGCAGCGAAACCGCCAAAGACAGGCCGCTCAAGGACAGGAAAAAACGTCGCTGCATGGTGTACCGTGTTTTTTGCTATCAAATAAATAGCTATAGACGCAGCAGGGGCGTGCGCCTGCTGCCGTTTTGATTCAAATCGTGCCTGAAAGTCAGGCCACCGAATCGCTGTCGCGGCTGGCGCCGGCCGTGGCGCTGAAGCCGCAATCCACATAGGTGATCTCGGCGGTCACGCCGCTGGCCAGGTCGCTCATCAGGAAGGCGGCGACGTTGCCCACGTCCTCGATCGTCACGTTGCGCCGCAGCGGCGTGGCCGCAGCCACCATGCCCAGCAGCTTGCCGAAGTCCTTGATGCCGCTGGCCGCCAGCGTCTTGATCGGGCCGGCGCTCAGGCCGTTGGCGCGCATGCCCCGGGGGCCGAGCGACTCGGCCAGGTAGCGCACCGAGGACTCCAGGCTGGCCTTGGCCAGGCCCATGGTGTTGTAGTGCGGAATGATGCGCTCGGCGCCCAGGTAGGTCAGCGTCAGCACGGCCGACTTGGGGTTGAGGTAGGGCAGGGCGGCCTTGGTCATGGCCGGAAAGCTGTAGGCGCTGATTTCGTGCGCAATGCGAAAGTTCTCGCGCGACAGGCCGTCCAGGAAGTCGCCGGCGATCGCCTCGCGCGGCGCGTAGCCGATGCTGTGGACGAAGCCGTCGAAGGTCGGCCAGGTCTTGGCCAGGTCGGCAAACATTTTTTCGATCTGCTCGTCCGAGCCGACGTCGCAGTCAAAGATCAGGCTGGAGTCGAACTCGGCCGCAAATTCGGTGATGCGCTCCTTGAAGCGCTCGCCCACGTAGCTGAACGCCAGCTCGGCGCCCTGTGCCCGGCATGCCTTGGCGATGCCGTAGGCGATGGACCGGGTGGACAGCACGCCCGTGATCAACAGTTTTTTGCCGACGAGAAAACCCATTATTTATGCTCCAGTGTGTGCGTGTGATTCGGCGGCGCTGTTGCGCAGGCTTGGCGACAGGCGAGGTCGCGGGCTGCAAAAGCTGGCCGACTTGAGTAGTGCAGAATTGTCGCATGCGGGATTTGATTTTTTTACGGAGCTGGCTGGCGGCGTGCGCGGTGTGTGTCGCCCCGGCTGGCTGGGCCGCCCACGCCTACGCCCAGTTTGGCGATGTCAAGTACCCGGCCGGCTTCACGCACTTTGACTATGTGAACCCCGCAGCCCCCAAGGGCGGCGAAATCCGCATGGTGCCGCCGACCCGGCCGACCAATTTCGACAAATTCAACCCCTTCACCCTGCGCGGCACCGCGCCGTATGGCATCGGCATGCTGCTGATCGAAAGCCTGCTCACGGGCAATGCCGAGGAGCCGACGACGGCCTACGGCCTGCTGGCCGATGACGTGACGGTCGCCCCTGACAGGCTGTCGGCGACGTTTCACCTCAACGACAAGGCGCGCTTTCACCATGGCGCGCCCGTGCTGGCCGCCGATGTGCTGCATTCGTTCACCCAGCTCACCGGCAAGCTGGCCGCGCCGCAGTACCGCACGATCTACGCCGAGGTCAAAGGCGTCACCGTCGTGTCCGAGCGCGTGGTGCGCTTTGATTTCCTCACGCCCAATCCCGAGCTGCCGCTGGTCGTGGGCGGCATGCCGGTGTTCAGCCGCGACTGGGGCCAGGCCAAGCCCTTCGACAAGATCGTCTCCGAGGTGCCGATCGGCTCGGGTCCGTACAGGATCGCCAACCCGGCCATGGGGCGCGACATCACCTATGTCCGCGACCCGGCCTACTGGGGCGCCGACCTGCCCAGCCGCAAGGGCCAGTTCAACTTCGACCGCGTCAGCTTCAAGATCTACCTGGACGAAACCTCGCGCTTCGAGGGGCTGAAGGCGGGCGAATTCGATTTCCTGCGCGAGTTCATCTCGCGCAACTGGGCGCGCCAGTACACCGGCAAGGCCTTCACCTCGGGCGAACTGGTCAAGCGCGCCTTTCCCAACCGCAATCCCGGCGACTTCCAGGGCTATGTGTTCAACCTGCGCAACCCGAAGTTCCAGGATGCGCGGGTGCGCCGGGCGATTGGCCTGGCGATGGATTTCGAATGGATGAACCGCCAGCTGTTCTACGGCCTGTACAAGCGCGTTAATGGCTACTTTCCCAACAGCGAGTTTCATGCCGAGGGCAGCCCCAAGCCTGACGAGCTGGCGCTGCTGGAGCCGCTGCGCGCCAGGCTCAAGCCCGAAGTCTTCGGCCCCGTGCCGCTGTCGCCCAGCACCGAGCCGCCCGGCAGCCTGCGGGAGAACCTGCGCCAGGCCCAGGCGCTGCTGCGCGAGGCCGGCTGGACCTACCGTGACGGCGCGCTGCGCAACGCCCAGGGCGAGGCGTTCACCATGGAGTTCCTCAACGATCAGCCGTCGCTGGTGCGCATCGTCGGCCCGTTTCAAAAGGCGCTGGAAAAGCTGGGCATCACCATGACTTACCGCATCGTCGATTTCTCGCTGGGCAAGCAGAAGATGGATGCGTTCGATTTTGAGGTCACCACGCTGCGCCTGCCGGGCAGCACCGCGCCGGGCGGCGATCTGCTGGAGCTGTTCGGCTCGAAGGCGGCCACCACGCCGGGGTCGTCGAACGTCTGGGGCATTGCCGACCCGGCGATTGATGCGCTGCTGCAAAAAGTGGTCACGGCCAGGACGCGGCCCGAACTGGGCGCCGCGATGCGTTCGCTGGACCGGGTGCTGACGCATGGCTACTACTCGGTGCCGCAGTATTACGGCGACGCCTTCCTGATCGGCTACCGGCCGCGTCCCTTCGTGCTGCCGGCCACGGTGCCGCCGTACTACCAGCCCGACACCTGGGCCATGAGCACCTGGTGGGCCTCTGCGTCCAACAAGTAGGAAGAACGAAAAACATGGCCAGCTACATCCTCAAGCGCCTGCTGCTGATGATTCCGACGCTGCTCGGCGTGCTGCTGCTGACGTTTGCCATGGTGCAGTTCGTGCCGGGCGGGCCGGTCGAGCAGATGGTGGCGCAGCTGCAGGGGCGCGACTCGGGCGGCGAGCGCGCAGCCAGCAGCGGTGCCGGCTACCGGGGTCGCCAGGGCGTGGACGCCGAGCGCATCGAGGAGATCAAGGCGCTGTATGGTTTCGACAAGCCGGTGCACGAGCGCTTTTTCCAGATGCTGGGGCGTTTTGCCCGGTTTGACCTGGGCACGAGCTTTTACCAGCACAAGGACGTCTGGCAACTGGTGAAAGAAAAGCTGCCGGTCTCGGTCAGCCTGGGGCTGTGGACGTTTTTCATCAGCTACCTGATCGCCGTGCCGCTGGGCGTGGCCAAGGCGGTGCGGGCGGGTTCGCGCTTTGACTTCGTGACGACGCTGGTCGTGCTGGTGGGCTATGCGATTCCGGGCTTCGTGCTGGGCGTGGCGCTCTTGGTGGTGTTTGGCGGGCAGCTGCAGTGGTTTCCGCTGCGCGGGCTGAACTCGGCCAATTGGGAAAGCCTGGGCTGGGGGGCGCGCATCGCCGACTACCTCTGGCACATCACGCTGCCGATCACGGCCATGGTGCTGGGCAGCTTTGCCGTGACGGCGGTGCTGACCAAGAACTCGTTCCTGGAGGAAATCCGCAAGCAGTACGTGCTCACGGCCCGCGCCAAGGGTTTATCCGAGCGGCAGGTGCTGTGGAAGCACGTGTTTCGCAACGCGCTCATTCCCATCATCACCGGCTTTCCAGCGGCCTTCATCGGCGCGTTCTTCACCGGCTCGCTGCTGATCGAGACGCTGTTCTCGCTCGACGGGCTGGGGCTGCTCAGTTATGAAAGCGTGATCCGGCGCGACTATCCGGTGGTGCTGGGCACGCTGTACCTGTTCACGCTGATCGGCCTCTTGACCAAGCTGGTCAGCGACCTGTGCTATGTGTGGGTGGACCCGCGCGTGAAATTTGACTGAGCCATGAACGCCAACGATATTGCAATGTCAGCCGCGCCTGTGCAAGAGGCTTCGGGCGCAGCTGCGCGGCCTGTGCTGGTTTCCCCGCCTTCCGTGTCGCCTTCCCGCCGCGCCTGGCAGCGCTTCAGGCGCAACCGGCTGGGCTACTGGAGCCTGGTGCTGTTTTGCCTGCTGGTCGCGCTGAGCCTGTTTGCCGAGGTGCTGTCCAACGACAAGCCTCTAGTCGTGCGCTACCAGGGCCAGCTCTACTTTCCGCTCGTGAAGGACTATTCCGAAAAAACCTTCGATGGCGACTTCGACACGCCCGCCGACTACCTCGACCCGTTCATCAAGGGCAAGCTGACGCAGGGCGGCAACTGGGCGGTTTACCCGCCCAACTCCTACGGGCCGCGCACCATCAACTATTTCGCCAAGGAGCCCAATCCGTCCGCCCCCTCGCGTGACAACCTGCTGGGCACCGACGACCGGGGGCGCGACCTGCTGGCGCAGCTGGTCTACGGCTTTCGCCTGAGTGTGCTGTTCGGCCTGGCGCTCACCATCATCGGCGTGGTGATGGGCGTGATCGCCGGGGCGATCCAGGGCTATGCGGGGGGCAAGACCGACCTGATCGGCCAGCGGTTCATGGAAATCTGGAGCTCGATGCCCGAGCTGTACCTTCTCATCATTTTCAGCGCCATGTTCGCGCCCAGCGTGGGGCTACTGCTGGTGCTGCTCAGCCTGTTCGGCTGGATGGGGCTGTCGGACTATGTGCGCGCCGAGTTCCTGCGCAACCGGCAGATGGACTACGTGCGCGCCGCCAAAGCGCTTGGCGTAAGTAATCTACAAATTATGTGGCGCCACATCTTGCCCAATAGCCTGACACCCGTGGTGACGTTTTTGCCATTTCGCATGAGCGCGTCCATCCTGGCGCTGACCTCGCTCGACTTCCTGGGGCTGGGCGTACCGCCCGGAACGCCTTCGCTGGGCGAACTGCTGAGCCAGGGCAAGGCCAACATCGACGCCTGGTGGATTTCAATCTCGACCTTTGCCGTGCTCGTCGTTACCTTGCTGCTGCTGACCTTCATGGGCGACGCGCTGCGCGATGCGCTGGACCCGCGAAAGGCGGATGCATGACCGCCACGTCTACCGCTGCATGTCCTTTGCCGGCCCATGAGAATTTTCCGCCTGAGAGCAGGCTGTCGGCCGAGCGCGCACCTTCACTGCTGCTGGAGGTCAAGAATCTGTGCGTGTCCTTCGCGGGCAAGGAAGTGGTGCGCGGCATCAGTTTTTCCATGGCGCCAGGCGAAAAGCTGGCCCTGGTGGGCGAATCGGGCTCGGGCAAGACCGTGACGGCGCTCAGCCTGCTGCGCCTGGTGGCCGACGCCGCAACCAGCGGGCAGGCGCTTTTTGAAGCGCCCGGCGGCCGCAGCGACCTGCTGGCGCTGCCGGAAAGCACTTTGCGCGGCATTCGCGGCCGTGACATCGCCATGATCTTTCAGGAGCCGATGACGGCCTTGAACCCGCTGTTCACCGTGGGCGAGCAAATTGCCGAGGTTTTGCAGCTGAAACAGGGCCTTGCGCAGGCGCAGTCTGTGCAGGCTGCTATTGAATTGCTAGCAAGTACCGGCATTCCCGAGCCGGCCCGGCGGGCCAGGGCGTTTCCGCACCAGCTCTCGGGCGGGCAGCGCCAGCGCGCCATGATCGCCATGGCGCTGGCGTGCCGTCCCCGGCTGCTGTTGGCCGACGAGCCGACCACGGCGCTCGATGTCACGCTGCGCGGGCAGATCCTGGACCTGCTGGGCGACCTGCAGCGGCGCAACGGCATGGCCGTGCTCCTGATCACCCATGACCTGAACCTGGTGCGCCGCTTTGCCGACCGGGTGGCGGTGATGGAAAACGGCCATATCGTCGAGCAAGGCGCCGTGGCCGAGGTGTTTGCCAGCCCACGGCATCCCTACACCCGCAAGCTGCTTGACAGCCGGCCGGCGCGCGATGTGGCGCAAGCCAGTGCTTTTGCACCCGGTGTTCCAGCCGTCATGCAGGCCAGCCATGTGCGCGTGGCCTATCCGGTGCCGGTTCCCGGATTCAGGGGATGGTTCAGGCGCGGAGAATTTGTTGCCGTCAAGGATGCCAGCTTCACCATTTCACCGGGCCGCACGCTGGGCATCGTGGGCGAATCGGGATCGGGCAAATCGACATTGGCGCTGGCCAGCCTGGGGCTGCTGAAGTTTTCCGGGCAATTGCACGCGGCCGGACAGCCCTGGAGCCGGCAAGCCGCAGGCAACAAGGCCATTCGACGGGCCGTTCAGGTGGTGTTCCAGGATCCGTTTTCCTCGCTATCGCCGCGCATGACGGTCGAAGCCATTGTGGAAGAGGGGCTGCTGGTGCATGAGCCTGGGCTGGGGCTGGCGCAAAGAAGAATGCGCGTCGAGCAGGCCCTGGCCGAGGTGAGCATGAGCGAGGCGCAGTTCCCGGGCTTGCTGCGGCGCTATCCGCATGAATTTTCGGGCGGCCAGCGCCAGCGGCTGGCCATTGCGCGGGTGCTCATCATCAACCCCAGCCTGCTGGTCCTTGACGAGCCCACCAGCGCGCTGGACGTGACGATCCAGAAGCAGGTGCTTGCCCTGCTGCAGCGCCTTCAGCGCGAGCGCGGCCTTAGCTACTTTTTGATCACGCACGACATTGACGTGATCCGCGCCATGGCCCATGACGTGATGGTGATGAAGGACGGCGAGATCATTGAATCAGGTAGCGTTTTCGACGTGCTGGACGCGCCGCGTCATCCCTACACGAAAATCCTGGTCGCACAAGGATAAATTGGCCGACAAAGAGCGCTAATCGACGTGATTTGCAGGCGCTAAGTGCAGGAAAAATGTTGCGTTGCAGCGTCTGCTGCGCTAGAATACGCGCTTCACACGACCAAATGGGCGGGTTTTCACCGCCCATTTTTTTTGGGCGTCTGTTTTTGCATAATGCGAAAACTGTTTGACTTGCGTAAAAAATAAGAGGAACGATAGACTGAATGGCTTTGCACGAGACGATTGAACAAACGGTAACGGGGCTGGGCTACGAACTGGTCGAGATCGAACGAACCAGCGGTGGTTTGCTACGTGTCACGATTGACATGCCTTATGTTCAAGGCGCCGAGCAGTTCATCAATGCCGAGGACTGCGAAAAAGTCACCCGTCAGTTGCAGTTTGTGCTTGAGGTCGAAGGTGCCGAGTATGCCCGGCTCGAAGTCAGCTCGCCCGGCATCGACCGTCCTCTTCGCAATGAGCAGGACTTCGAGCGCTTTGCCGGCGAACTGATCGACATCACGCTCAAGGCGCCAATTGGCGTGGCCGCCAGCGCAGGCTCCAGCGTCTCGGCCAGCCGCAAGAAATTCCGTGGCACGCTGGAACGAGCCGAGCCCGTGGAAGGCAAGGCCGGCTGGCAGATCGTCTGGAGCGATGAGCCGGCCGTCAAGCCTGGGCAAAAGATCAGCAAGAAGCGGATTCCCGCGCCGCTGCAGGCGCTGGGCTTTACGCTGGATGAAATCCAGCAGGCGCGTCTGGCGCCCGTGGTTGATTTCAAGGGCCGCAGACCCAAACTTGTTGCCGATAAATCCGTAGAGAAATAATTTAGAAAGGCAGGCTTGTGAAATGAATCGCGAACTGTTGATGTTGGTGGATGCCATCTCGCGTGAGAAGAATGTAGAGCGCGATGTCGTCTTTGGCGCCGTCGAGCTTGCGCTTGCCTCGGCGACCAAGAAAGTTTACGCCGATGGCGTGGATATCCGTGTTGCGGTGGACCGTGACAGCGGCAATTACGAAACCTTCCGCCGCTGGCTGGTGGTCGCCGACGAAGCCGGCCTGCAAAACCCCGAGGCCGAGGAG
>Ga0308165_1002524_pt1 | contig 21476 bp, 33 predicted proteins | sample PhyWR2_FD_201032 | JGI IMG/M metagenome (GOLD analysis project Ga0308165, IMG submission 201032) | Phyllosphere microbial communities from UC Gill Tract Community Farm, Albany, California, United States - DLSLW.R2 | ecosystem: Host-associated > Plants > Phyllosphere > Unclassified | place: USA... | reverse complement strand
ACGGGCTCACCTTCCTTTCATGTCGTCCCGCGTCTTCTTCCGATGGCAACCGTCATCGCCATTGCAGAGGATCTGACAGTTATCATCGGTATCAGGGCCACCCTGATAAAGCGATACGATGTGATCAAGTTCAAACCCATTCGGGTATTCAGTCAGGCGTCCGCAGACCGCACAGCACGGACTGGCTGCCCACATTCGCTTGCGACGCGCCTGTAACTTCCATCCTGTAATGCGGCTGTCAGCGATAACCATTGGCTTCAATCGCTGCGCCGTCATAACCTGCAGCCGGGGCTTGAGTGTCATTAGCTTTGCCATTCAGTAGGTCCTGCAAGACGCCAGGCGCGCCGCCGTTCTATCCTTGGCTGATTATCTGGGTGTCGCTCGACCGTGACGCCGTCGGCATGATCCACCAGCGAGTAACACGGATAGATGACCTTGCCGCCCAGCGCATCTCCGACTGCATAGTCAGCGGCCTTGGTGCGGTTCCAGTTCTGCATGATGCGATCTAGTGCGTTGACTGGCGGGCTATAGCACACGCCATGAATCAAGCGGTCCATCGTGATGTAGTCGCCACGCCGCTTATCAGCATCAATCAGGCTGGCTGCTATCTGCTGCTGATACTGTGGCGGGCGGCCAGTGCCCAGATAGAAACTGATAAGGTTATCGGGGAACCGGGTCACCCATTCACGAACGGACTCAGTGAAGCCAGGTACCAGAAGCGCATCATCTTCAAGCACTACCACCCTGCAAGATTGCTCAGTTGCCCATTCGAGGGCGCGATAGTGGATTGCATTTGCTCCACTATCGCAATTATCGATAAAGAGCTCAGTATCAACCGGGAGAGACTCAGCCAGCTTTAATGCCATTTCCATGCGGGAGTGATGACAGACAACGGCAAACCTCACTTGTGGCGATACCATGCGAACTCCTTACCCATACCATCATCAGATTTAAAGACCGTGTGAACCTTTGGCCCTGTAACAACACGGTCACCGAATGACTTTGCAGCCATGCCAAACGCACCCATATCAACCGCGGTCGCTGGCGCTGTCTCCATCTTCCAGAATCGCTGGCTTTCGATGCTGTAATACAACCTGATGATCCGGTGTGCAAACTCCATCACGTCATCACGTGAGCCGCCGAGGAGACCGGCGTTAAGAAGTGGCTCATCGCGATACTGATCAATGAAATCGCCATATGCGCGCCCGTGATGGTTCGCCTTCATCCAGCCGTCAGCGTAAGTCTTATGCTCAGAGCCAACGTATATCTTCCCGGGTACCATCTCAGCCCAAGGCTCACGCAACATCTCAACGTCAGTCCCATCCGTACACCACACAAACCGGTATTCAGGATGCGCTCTGAGGTGCTGATAGATGTGAACCCAGCGGGCAAAGTATGGGCTCATCTGAACCGCGGGCACCATAACCAGAGAAGCGCCAGCAGGTGCAACACTGAGCTGGTCGGCCAGCACCACAGCGTCAGCGCCGCGAATCGAAGACGACCAGAAAGAAAGAGCTGATTCATCAGCCTTCATTACAACAGCACGCTGAGGATCTGGCTGGCTGGTTAGTAATGTGGTGATGACCACGTCACGTTCGCGACGATAAGGGGCAAAGCCGGTATAGCCACTGTCCCGCCTGCCGTTGTAAATTCCGACATTGCGCTTTACCAGCGCCTCACGGTCAGGCCGTGGAACAGAACGTTCGACAGCTGCATGCTCATCCAGCGAATGAATCAGCTTTTCCGAACCAGTCACATCAGCGAAAGCCCACGTTGACAGGCCAGCGTTATGGATGCGCAGCGCCAGATCGGGATGCTCGTACATGCCGCGGCCATAAATCGGGTCAAAGCCACCTATCTTCTCAATTGCGCTGCGGTGGTAATACAGCATCACACCGCGCTGGCCGGTGTAGGCAACATGTCGGTCATCGCGATACAACACGGCCATGTCGTACAGTTTTTTAGCGCCAGCCAGATCAAGAAATTGGTAAGCCAGGTGGGGTTCAGGCGATTCGACGTATGGGACGTGCCAATTATCGCTGATCGGATAAGCGTCATCGTCCCATAGGAAAAGATGCTCACAGCCAGCATCAATCAGCGCCTCGAGGCTCCGGTTCTTCGAAGCCACGATCCCGAGTGATTTCTCATGCCTGATTACTTCAATACCGGCGGCGGTGGCTGCTGGCGCTGAGCCGTCATCAATCACGATGAACTTAGCGCCAGCGGGTAGGTGTTTCAGGTGTTGCTCTATCGTCTTCGCCAGAACAGCAGGCCGGTTGTGTGTACTGACGGCAATACCAATACGCGATCCCGAATTGCGCACAGGCGCATACGGGACACCATCAATAGTGACCTGCATAATTACCCCGCTTATCTACGAGAAAGAAGTCCACCTGGTTGCAGCATTTTGGTGATTTGTTCGGTAACGTTATCAATCACCAACTTTTTAATGCGCTTTTCTTCGTTGCTCTCGCAGGCATCGCCCGTGGTAGTCAGCGCATTACTAATAATGGATTGGGAAATATGAGCATTATTGATGAATACCTTGCCGCTTTGGTCAATTCGAAATCCTGGGTCCGACATCGTTGAGAAAGCTGATACATTTTCCACATTGCCAGTACAGACGTACTCAACTGTCAGGGGCCGGGTGATTTCTGTTTCTTCGATTTCGATCGGCCTGATAAAAGGTGAAAGTGATTTCCCATTAATTTCACCTTCCGCCAGTAGGTCATCGCCGTGCTTAATCCGATAAGTCAGTGTTGCACCGTGATAATCGCCATCTTTCAAAGTATAAAGACGGTTAAAGCTCAAATAGATTTTGTTCGTCATTTAGCTACACCTAATTGCAGTTATAAAAAAACCGCCTAAAGGCGGTTAACGTAGCTTGTTTTTTTGTCGGATAATGTAATTTAGCCTTTGAATCTCCAATTCAAGCTCGTTTATCGCATCTAGAGCAACTTCAATCACTGAATTGACTGGCTTTCCTTTATATAGATCACTCGAATTCAACTTCCCATGTGAGGCTTCCAATAAGATGGAATATGCATCTTTCTCTGCCATATGGTTCCTCCCTAACCAAACATAACGCTTTAAGTTTAGTAGGAGGTGGGAAAATTGAAGTTGCAAAAAGTCTTAAAGATCATCCTTCATTTAGAAATTTTACGGATGTAGTCTTGAAGATATCGGATCACTTGATCGTCTTTAATGGCGCTGGCTCGGAGATCGAGAACAGCTCGTCCACCAGCGCCAGAGAGTTCGACTTGTGCTGCATCGCCCAGGCTGCCGGTGCCGGAAGTGCTGTTCCCGACGTTCTGACAGGTGGCAAGGTTTGCTGCGGCGATTCGCACCCGGCGAGTACCAGTAGCAACATCAGCGCGCAATTTCTCATTCTTGGCATATTCATCCGCCATTTCCTTCGTGTGCTTCGCATCCAGCGCCGCCAGTGCGGTTTGTGCCGCTTCAGTGCGCTTCTGCTGGTTGGTCAGGTCAATCACGGCCTGATCGCTTTGTTTCTTCAGTTCTGCATTGTGGGCTTCATTCAGTTTGGAAACGTCGGCGTCCCAGCGCAAACCTTCAACCCACCAGGCAAGAGCAGTGCCAGCTACGAAGGCCAGCACTATCGGTAAATTGTTATTCATCCAGCCCCCAGCATGTCAGTTCGCTTTCCTGATCGCGTCGCACCACCTGGCCGTAACAGTTATTAGCCCGAATGTTGCAATCCTTTCCGCCGTCATGGACCCAACGTTTTATCTCAGCACACGCACCGCGGCGGTCACCGGAATTAATCTTTCGATAGAACGTGGAAGGAAAGCATTTACCCGGGCCGATGTTCCACGGGCAAAACGACGCAATACCGACTTTCTGGGGCTCGGTCAGCGGGATGTGAATGTTTTTATCGACCCACGCCAGCGCTTTGGCCTGTTCTGCTTTATCGATGGTGTCACACTGTGTTCGGGTTAATTTCAGCCCTTTTACAACAGGCCTGCCGTAAACGCGTGTGACGCCGCCACAGATTGTCCAGACTCCGCCGCGATCTGCGTAAGCAATAATGCTGGTGCCTTCTTTTTCACTTTCAAACTGAGCCATCATTACCGGTGCTGAAGCGCCAGCAGCTATCAGCGCCAGCATTGCCGCGCTGAGTTTGGTTTTAATATTTGCCATATCAGCCTTCCGCTTTTGAAAGTGCTTCGCTGATCACCTTTGCGGCTGCTGGCTTTTCGTGAGCTGGTTTGGCGCGCGCTTCGTCAAGATAGTCGCTGACGATTTTGGTGCGCTTTTCATTTTCCTTTCGTGCCTTGCGGGCGTCCAGGCGACCACTGACATACGACGCAAAAGAAATGATCACACCGATGAGGCCAAACAGCATGTAAATCATGTCTTGAGTGGTGAAACCGCAGGCGGCCGCTATCGCAGCGAACCACGCAAAAAACTGCGTGACGATGTTTCCTGAGCTTTGGTCCATTTTCATAGTCTCCCCCTCCGGTCTGCCGGTTGGGTACATAGTCTTAGGGAATAGAGTCTCGACCACACGCACTCATGAGAATGAGCTGACTCTTTTATCGGACGCTAAATTCGGGAAATAAAAAAGGCCGCCAGTAGGCGACCCTTTTTTATTTTCTGCTGGGATAGGTAACAGTTATTCGAATTCTGGATCCATTTTTTTTGTCATACGACTGCGGATATCTCTCCTGAAAACCTCAATTGTCCACATCCAAACTATGTGACCAAAAGTTTCAGAGATTATTTCATCATGTGGTAAGTCCCATAACGGGGGGGCCCACCCACCCAGTGGTAACACAATGCCATGGAAGCAGATTGTGACTAGTATTGCGAAAGCGACCCCTTGCCAAAGCTTTATCTGAGGAAAGACCTCGGCAACTAGGCAATAAAACATCGCAAAGACGATCGAGAAGAGATGATGTACACCTGATACACCCCAGTTAACAATATGCCCTGAGTATGTGTAGACCATTTCATTAACTTTTAAACCAAAATCGCTAAGCATTTCAGCGGGTGGGATTGCTCTATCCGCAGTTCTCGGAGGAAGCACACTCTCTGTACCCCATTTTACAAAACTCGCTATGTTGCCACCTAAAAAACCAGCCCATAACGCAGTGATGTAATTGCGTGCAGATTTATTTGTTGTATTAAAAAGTGAAGCCATATGATTCTCCCTTATCATTAGAAAGGAGAATTTAACACAAATTCTACAGCTTTGATTTACTCAATAACATCTTGTAACTAATAACAAACTTCAGACTTCATTCCCTGCATGTCATGTGACAGAACCATGAAGTTCTAATGATGACGATCATTTTAAGCGAGCTGATTCTATTTCAAACCACTCAGCGCTGCAATTAAACCGGCAGGACTTCGACAAGTCCCTTTTCACGGCTACAACCCTCATAATCAAATTAACGACATAAAAAAGGCCGCCAAATTGGCAGCCTCTTAAACGCAAAAAACCGCATATCGGCGGGTTTCGTCAGCTAGTTGTTGCAGTGGGGATCATGCCGGTAACGCTCCGGCGTCGTTTAAGGATATATCCGGTACGACCGTTCTTTTTACACATTCGATGAACTTGTATTCACATTGCCCCACTGCAACGGCGCGGAAAATAGCACAAAGACCGAAAACTAAAAAGCCTTGATAACGGGTTCTATTAACATTCGGCTGAGCGCTGAAATAGTGCGGTCACAACGTGATGTTGATGAAATCCCAACGCTCATGCGAATGTGCTTTCCAATCACTCCGGGTAATCCCATCTTCGCAGACTGAAAAGCACTGTATTTCAAGTTGCGGTGCCGGGTGCCTCCCGGTGAACCATTGGCCAGCTAACCATGGTCCGCTAACTGTCACGGCTATCTTACTTCTTTAGCTGGTTAGCCCCACCGCATAGGGGGATTCACCGCAAAGAAATAATATCCCAACGTGATAAAACACAACCTAAACAACATCCTCATCCCAAGGATGGCCCACCGATTCGTAATCATTGCAGGTCTTCAAGCTCCAGAAGGGAAGCTGTGGCCGCTCCGAGCTGTTCGCCGAGTGAGAGGCTTATGACGCGTCAACCCCATGCGGCCCTGATAGCTATGTCACCACAAAGGAAAGGACATCGCCCACCGGCACCAGTGTCACAGATTGGACGCGTCTGACATCTCACGACGATGCTCTTTCCTGATGTGCTGAATATAAAAGCCCCAGCGTTTGCCGAGGCTTGATATCAGGTACAAATTTTCCATCATTGGGATAAATCTAGCCAGATTCGGCAACTTTTGCAACGTCTAAATCACTGGGTCACCTTTTTAAATTCCGATTCCGCAGCCGACTCTTCAATAAAGCATTTGGTGATCAGCTTCTCATAGAACGGTTTCCAGCTGTTGTTCCATGTTCTCTCCGGCAGGTCTGGCAGTAATGCTTTTACAGCGCGGTGGGCCACTGATGCCGGCAGGCGGGAAAATCCAACGCCATGGCAACGTGGGCACTCTTTTTCTACGGGAATTGGTATTCCCATTACTATTACACTCCCCCGAGTCATGACCCTGCCAGTCCCATTGCAGCGACAGCGGTTTGATTTGACTTTCTTACCTTTACATGTGGGGCAAGTGCGGCGGTGAACTTCAACATAACTGCCACGGCTGATCATGGTGCTTTCCTTCGCATATGGAATGCTTTCCGGGTTATCCAGCCGTTCCCACGGATAGGTATTTTCACGCTTCAGCGCCAGCTCATTCACTACCTGTTCTTTCTCTTCACGGAATCCGGTACCAGAACAGCACGGACAGGTAGAAGTTGCAGCAGCTGATCGGGCGTAATCTTCAAAAGCCATCTTCGACATAATCCGCAGGCATTCAGCCAGACGGCGGCCAGCAACTTTGCCGATATGCTTCGGCGCGTGCTTTTTGGCGTACTGGGTCAGCATGCCGACAGCTATCGTTTTGTCCTGTTTGCTGACACCATTTTTCGCCAGGAACAGGCGCAACCCGAATTCAGCGCCGCTCTGCGTCATCCCTAACGCCGCCATTATATCGGTGATGTTCAGTGCATCACTGGCCGTCGCGCGGGAACTGTCGCTGATCGATAACCCTTTCGGGGAAAAATGCTTCAAAATCGTTTCAAGGTTCATGCTGTCTCCACACTTATTTTTGTTTGCCGGTAGCGATAACGCCCGTCGCCAGCGCGCGGTCTAATGTCTTCATGACCAAATACATCTGATCACCATGTTCTTCTTCCCAAGCCGGTGTATTCGCATGAAGTGAGTCGTGACACCGTCTGCACAGCGGGATCACGAACAGGTCATGCGCTTTTGTTGCCATACCGCCAAAGCCATTGCCGGTGATGTGGTGCGGATCATGCGACCCGTTGCCACAGCCACAACATGGCTGGCGCTTTACCCATTGAGTGTATTTCGAGTTCTCATACCGGCGGCGCTTCGGGATCAGGGCATAAGACTCTGGCGTCTCAGGGTCGATGGCCAGCGCCAGCACCGGTTTGATGTTGTTCGCCAGCTCTTCACGTGGTTGCCTCTCCCACGGGTTCACATCCGCTTCTTTACCCTGACCACCCGGGGGTTTGTATTTAACCCCCAGCGCTTCGCAAATAATTTCCGGCGGCAGCAAATGAGCCAGCCCTTTCGTCACGGCCCACCAGCACAGCTCCGGTAAAGTAAGGTGCCGCCCGTCCGGCAACCCATAACGGTACCGGATTGCCTCGGTCACAAACTCGGCGGCGTTCGCCAGCGCGATAGCATCCAGTTTTGGCGATTCTGTTTCCCGAAACTCGTTATCATGCGCCCAGCACAGGCAGACAACGCCACGACCTCGGGGCACCTGCACCAGCTCATGGTGATGAAATTCCCCGTTGTAGTCCGGACACTGGCACACACTGTGGCGTTTAACCCACAGTGTCAGCGCGTCCATGCCGCCAACTCTGGCGATTACTGCTGGTGATGACAGGAAACCAGACAGGCGCGGGTCACGTGATAGAGACTGCGCTTCTGCCGGTACCACACCATCAGGCAGTTTATGGAGTTCGGCTGGCTCGTTGGTGATCAGCAGGCGTTTACTGCTGAAGAACTTCACCAGGTCTGCCGGCAGCGCGAACTGCACGATCCCCAACTCTCGCTGGGGGTACGGTTTTAACAATGCTCTCATTCAATCCCCGTTAGGCCGCGGTGGCCGTTACCATCAGCCTGATCAGTTCCTGAACCTTGGATTCAAAGAAATGGGGCTGCGTTTCTCTCGGGTTGTTCGGACTGGTGATATTCTTCCCGTATTGCAAACCCTTTGAAGTCACTGACCAGAACTGCTTTTCGCCGTTTTTGGCCTTTGCTGAGGTGCTGGGTCTGGTGCGACGTTCAACAATGCCCAGGCGTGCGAGGCGTTTATAGGCTTCAACAGGTGTTACAGGGATTGAATATTGCTTCAGAACGGTACTGAGTGACATTGTCGGGCGGCTGGATCCGTCAACGGCATCGCTTGGGGCATCGATGGCATATTCGGGAGCTAGGTTTGGAAGGCCGGCGGCGACCTGCAATTTCTGACAGGCTCCAAGGACAGAGGAATTTGATAGATTAAGTTCTTTACGCATGAAGCCAAGCAAAGTTATACCGGCCTGCATCATGTCGTTTGCTGTGGCTTCGCGAGCCCTGATCGTTGCCGCGTCGAAAGTACGAATAACTTTCAGGTTAAACTCGGGGCTAATCCACATGGCATAAGCGTAAACGAGCTCTTTGCACACGTAGGTTCCGCCATTTCGTCCCGGAACAGTTATAACCGGGGCGATGCGAATATTTCCCGTAGTTTCTTTATTGAGCAGTTCAATCATGGTCACGGTTTCGACGCGACGCATGAACTCATAAACTTCAAGAGAGCGAGGAGAGCGGGTTTCATTGGGATTGGCAACAGCAGCACGCTGCAAATCATTCAGGCAGAAGTTACCGCCATTGTGCTGACGTACAGAAATACCTTCGATAACAATCGAATTGTTCATTTTATCACTCCACACTTTACGTTTAATTGGCTCCCTGTCGGCTGCAACCGACTGCACAGAGAGCGTTCTTTGCACTGGATAACCGTACATTGATTTGAAAGAGATTGAAAACGCAAATTACACCTCCCCCACTGAAAACGTTGAAATGTTGATCTCGGCCTTGCCGCCCTTTGTCACTGGTCCCCACTCGACTAGCATTCGTTTCACCTGGCTGTCGTCTTTCCAGATCCCCGCATGGGTCAGGCCATCAAACAGAGCCTTCTGGAAATTATCTAAATCGCGTTTCGCCCTGGTCGGCGGGTAGAGAACCAGATGCACATCCAGTTCGGTGAGTAGTGCCGTCGGGCGGCTGCGCAACTGCTGATAAATCGCCGCCAGCGCGTTCGACCGGAAGATCCGACCACGTGAGCTGATCTTTACGCCGGTTTTTGTAGCTCGCCAGTAACCATTGATGCTCGGAGGGAATGGCAGGGTTAGTTGCATCATGAATTCTCCGCGTCGGTGTACGTGTCGCGGGTAACGGCGGCGACCGGAATACCAGCTGCCATACTTTTACTTGCGATTTCCATGCTGATTTTCGCCAGTTTTGCTTCGGCGTTTTTAATACGGTTTCGCGTGTTCAGCTCTTCCCGTTTCAGGTTTTCCAGTCCCTCACGATGTTCAACTACTTCCCGACGCAAGGATTTAAGTTCCCACTCGATTTTCTGCTCTCCCTCGGCGCGCGCGTTAATCCAGTCGAACGCATCAACAACAGCACCACAGCGCCGACATGTAAGCTGACGAAGGTGTTCGTCGACTAAAACATTCACATGACCACAACGATATGGCGCATGCTCAGGCTTATCGGCTTTCACAAGGTTGAGCTTCTCTTTGATATCCGCGTTTGAATCAAATCGCTTGGTGAAGGCCAGCACGTTTTCACTGTCGTCTTTCGGTTCATCAATCACAGTTCACCTCCCCCGCTTTGATCAGACTGTTCAACACTGCGTCAGCATGTTCCCGCGCCGCGGTGTAATCAGCCGCGCAGTATTCACCAGTGATGGATATGGCCTTCAGGTAATCGCGGTAGGCATCGAGCCAGATTTTCTGAAATTCGTTCACGCAGCCACCTCCTGAAGGTAATCAGCGCCAGCAGTGATCAACACGTCACGGGAAACTGTGGTGAACTGCCCGCGCGGTTTGATGAATGGCCGCCAGATAACCAGCAGACTGCCCTTGCTGTTGCCGTTCTTACCCGGTTTACCGGTCCCGGCGTTGATGAAGGACAGGCGCCCATCGGTGATAAAGCGGATTTCGTCGGCGGTGGCCAGCGCCAGCGAGAACCAACCAGTAGAGGTATCAGCGGGTAACAGCATAACTACCGGCTGGTGCTGGACGCGGCACTGTTCTGCTGCCTTTTCAACCCACGGGTTGATCGCGCTGTATGGAGGGTTACACCAGATTGCGCCGTAACTCTCCCATTCGGTGGCCAGCGCATCATCGGCTTCTGTCAGGTACCGGGCGCAAAGCGCGTTCTGGTGGTCAGCGGCGGCGTCAAGATAAAAACCAAACTCAAGATCCAGCGCAGTGAATACTTCCATCGGTGTCTGCCAGCGGTCTTTGTGCTCGATCGGTGTTGTGCTTGCGAATTCAGATGTCATGCCTGCCCCCTTCCGTGACGTGCTGCCCACAGATTGCGTTCAAACTCAGCGCTGATTTCAGCCAAGGTTTTGACTGGACGCTCTGGCTGGTCAACAGTCGATTTCTCTGCAACAGGCTTTGGTTTATCACTCAGGAAATACGTGTTTTTAAAACCTGCATGGCCAATCACAATGTTAAATTGCGGTTTTTTTCCGATCGCACAGAGAGCTCCAGATGTCCTGTTTTTCGGCGGGATAAATCCAGTATTCCGGATAACATCCGCTTCAATTTTTGAGCAGGTACGAGGTGTGCGATCACGCATAAGCTCCGCGATCACTAATTGCTGAAATGTCTGTGTCATACTGTTTTCACTCCCTGCTGGCGCTGGGCACACTCTTTCCAAATCTTGTTCCAGCACGGCTGTGAATACGCTGGTCCCATATTGCGAACACCTGCTTTGCTGGCCTCGGTACGGACAGCCTTTTCCAGATCGCTCGGCTTTTTCGTTGCACCGACACCGGAGGTAAAGCGGCGATATGCAGCGTCGCGCTCTGCTGTGTCAACCGTGGAATCATTTCCTGTCGTGCTGGATTCACTGGAACATGCAGGACGCCCAGACTGATCCCACGCTTTCGCTGCCAGCAGGTTGGAAGAGAATTTCTCAGAAGCGAAAATGGTTGCAGGGTTCAGGCCGCGGGCGTATTTGGTGCCCAGCCAACAGCCAACGAGGTGATCAATAACAACCAGCATTTCAGTTTTGGTTGCCGTGGCATTTCGCAGGCGTGCACGGATGTGTTGCAGGTTGCCGTCCGTCAGCTCGAACTGAACGCCGGTCAGTTTTGACAGGTGCTGAACAACTTCTGTCGCTTCTCTCGTCAAACGTTCAGAAATAAATTCCTCCCTGTCTGTCGGCGCAGCCGGCGGACAAGAGGGTTTTATGATCTGTTTGTTTTGATCTGAGTAATGATCTGTATAGAGAATAGGTTCGGCAATATCGCCGTTCCCTGTCGGCAATTCTGCCGTTCCCGTTTGGCTTATTTGCCGTTCCGGTTCGGCAATATCGCCATTCCCATTCGGCAATATTGCCGAACCCATAGCTGACGCGGCTTTTGGAGGGAAAATCTTAATAATTAACGCATCGCCGTTTACGCGGTAATGCTTCTTCACAGAGCCATTAACCTGGCGCTTTGCCTCTTCGATGATGCCAGGCAAGTACTTGGTGATCAGCTTGTCCACGGCCTTACGAACCTGATCAGGTTTCACGCCGCGAATCTCTGCCGCCAACTCTTCGTGCGTCTTGTAGAACCAGCCATTTTCCTGAGAAGACGGCTTGCCTGACCAGAAGACCAGCTGATTCAAAATAGCGCCCAACAGGTGCGCCTGCGGGTCACCGAAAACAAAGTCCAGATAGGGTGCAGGGATCGTGATGCAATTCCCCTGCCCTGACATGGCCTGAACGATTTCAAATATCCGGCTCATCAATCAACCTCTCAAACCGCGATCGGAATAACTCAACCGGCTGTGCGCACTCATGCGGGTAACCTGCTCGCATGAAGATGACTCTGCCGCCCGATCGGTCGAAGCCCACGACGTGTACCACAACGCCCCGCCAATCCTTGTAACGCCTGTCCAGCTTTTGGATTTCTTCAGACATGCCGTCACCTTCTGGCTACTCTGGCGGACGTAACCTACCCACCACGCCGCGAACTGGTAGTTGCAGGGCACCCACTCACCATCGATAATCACTTCGTACGAAAGAGAGCATGCGGTACCGCCAGTTGCCACACACCGGATTTGCGGAACGCCAGCTTTTATGAGTAAACTGTTCATGCGTTAATTGCTCCACACTGTTTAGTTAATGCACCCGACGCCTCAAGCTGCACACTTGGGGCGTCACCCTTTCCGGCCTTCCGCTTTTTTCCAAACAGCGCCAGCACAGCCCGAACTTCTGCATCACGCGCAGCTAAATGACGGCGGTGATATTTCATGATCTGCTCAGCTTCCGTCTCATCAATCACGCCATCTTCAAGCGATGACTGAATAATCATGTCTACGTGTCCACGATGTGCAGCAGTGCGCATGCTCTTACTGAACAGCTCAACCTGATCCAGTTCCTCCAGTTGCGGAACGTCCACGAAAAGACCGCCGCGGCGCTGGGAAAAATACTCAGCCAGATAGCTGGTGCCGCTGATGTCTTCCATCGCTTCCAGCTCAACAATTTCGAAAAACCGGCAGCCGTTTTTTTCATACAGGTTGTTGTTGAACTGCGTTTCAGTCATGCCCAGAGCGCCAGCCATTGCCGACCGACCACCGGGATAGGCTTTGCACATCGCTTTAACTACTGATTTCAGGTCTATCATTTAGCAATTCCTTCGCTTAAAATTTGCCAATTGGAGTGAAAAGGAAATTCCGAACATGCAAAATCCACTTTCTAAACTTGCTGTTGACTACTGGTACAAAGTTTTTATCGTCGCTGGAGGATTCATTTTCCTTATGAATGGGGCTGGCTTGATTCCCGCTTACCCCGTAAAAGCCACGGCTTTGCTTTCCATCGGTTTTTTCTTCTGGGGTATTGGGGAGTGGATTAATCACCCCTACAGAGAACAACTCATGCTCGATAACCTCAACAGACCCTACGGAAAGATCGCCGGACACCTCAGAAGCGTTCGTCCTATGGGTATTATTCTCGATGTCGTGGGCCTGCTTCTTGTTATCTGGGGTATCGTAGAGCTTCTGTAAGTCACACCCGCACTTTGGGCAATGGTCATAAAGTGGTATAAACCCCACACCTTCCAGAATCATTACTCCGCTTCTCTCATCAGACTTCACCGCCGTAGGAACTGCATTATTTAGGGTTTCCCTAAAATGGTATTTCATAGACCTACTCCTTTGTTTTCCCTTTGGTAGTTACATTCTTGGTGAGGGTTGGTTAGGCTTCATCTATTGAATCCGAGGTAGACTGCGCTGGAGTTCCTCGCAAGTATTTCCAGTCAACGTCTGGCCGCAGATCTTCACAGGTGACAATTCCGGCCGTTGCTTTCTCTATTTCCGGGCAACGCTCTGCGGGCACTTGGCGCGTGCCATTTGCCCACTGTGAAATGAGAACGGAGGGGATTCCCAGCTCTCGACCTAAACTCGCCGCACGCCCCCTTTCTTTAGTGGTGTAGTTTTTCAAGTTCATATGGTTTGAATTCTCTCAGGTTGCAACAATGGCATGATAGCGTAACGCTATTACATGTCAATAGCGTTACGCCTCTTCCTGCGCTTAGCGAAGTGCTATTCAATAGGGGGAATCAAAATTTGAATAATGACGGTTGATATGCAGACAGTTGAAGAAATCAGACGGGAGTGGCTGATAGAGCTTATTAGGCGACATAAGACTATCGCCAATCTAAACCTTGCCCTCGGCCGGTCTAAAACTGACGCAACCTTATCCCAAATAAAAAATCAGGCCGTGGATAGCAAGAGTGGTAACCCGCGCAATATGGGTTCACCGCTAGCCAGAGAGATTGAGAGTAAGTTAAACCTGGAACCTGGAACTCTCGACAACCCATTTTATAGGCAAGGGGCGGGCCCCTGGGAGTTGTATAGCAGCGCGGATGAAACGATAAAAGCTTTCGTTGATTACTTGCTAGAGGCCGATAAGACATGTCCGCCAGATTGGGCTGATCGAGATGCCCGAGCTTATATTGACTCTATCGAACTGAAAATCAGAAAATGGTTAGATCAAAGAAAAAGCTCCACCAGTGAGAATAAAGCGCGAGCTTAAACTTATCTGGTCTGATGGCAAGGTAGTTTCCAAAACTTAACTCAGCAAAAAATCAATCCCGAATCTCGGGATTTTTTTTTGCTCCACACATAAAATAATAGCGCAACGCTATTGACTTAAAAATAGCGCAGCGCTATCTTAAAACCATCAACAGCGAACAGGAAGGACGCCCACTAAGTAGCTACCGATGGCGCATGAAGCATCAGATGATTCGCTCAAGCATCTGGATCAACGGCAAGAACGCAGCAGCTTAATGAGGGGGCAAAGTGGATATGATTTTTTACGGATTGAAGCTGTACGGACTTGTATCTGTAACCTTCTTTCTCATTGGTATGGCGGTAAATCTGTCCACAAAAAAACAGTACCGCCAAACACAGCAGGAAATATGGATAGAAATGATCAGGATTTGGGGGGCAATGACCGCAATTTTCTTGATTGTTTTAGGTCTGGCCTGGTTTCTTTTTAAAGTGATTTAGGTCGGTACAGCAGCTTAATGAGGTATCAGGATGGATATCAGCAAAACCACTTTCAACATGGCTAAACGCCGCGGTTTAGAAATAACATTCGAGGAATTGGATTCTGATAAAGAAACCTATACAGCGGTTTGCTTTTGGGAAGCTGATAACGATTGTGAATGGCTGTGCAGTTACCGCCTCAACGCTCAGAACCTAACTTGGAACGGTAATGTTTACCTGCCAAAGCAAATCAAGGAGGAGCTGCCAGCAACAATTGAAAGTGAAGCGGTGCTTCGTTCAGTAGTTCAGTTCATCGCTGCAAGTTTGCACTTTTCCACGGCGACGCACTGAGATGATTGAGAATCCAGAAAAAGAACTGAGCGACAGCCAGTTATCAAAGCTAATTGAGGCGGTAATTTTTGCAGAGAACCGCCTGAAGAATACCAGTCTCAATATGACGATCCGCGAAATCGGGACCGAGTTCGCTAATTCTTGCGGTGGGATAAAAGTTGAATTTTTATCCAGAGGCGACGGTGCCGCGCTACGAGTGTTAATGGGTATGGCATCGGGTTGTGACCGCAAGTCTAAAAAGCGAAGAATGACAGCCTTAAAAAAGCTTCTGGAGAAGGAAGCTCGTATTCGATTGAAAGCCAAGCCTTATGTGTAACACAACGTAGAGAGCACTGGCGGCAGCTCCGAAAGCTGACAGCTGTCGTCCCGACGGAGAAACGCTTAAGTCAGCACTGAGCGTGGAAGAATCGGAACCCAGTGTTCTCTACGTTGTGGCAAGCATCAGGTGATGGCCGGGCCTATCCCGCCCGGTTGCGGTTTCGATTACCGCCGCCCGACCAGATCGACGTGGAACTCGATAATTGCTGTGTGTAGTTGTTTTTCGGCGGTGGCATGACTCTTCAACCATCCAACATCAGGGGGAGCGAAGATAGTGTTCTGATCATGACCACCGCCAATTTTTTCGCAGGCATAGACAAGGGTCGCTGGCACCCACCCAGCACGCCCTGTGCATTACCGGCCGCCCTTGTCTATGTGTGTGAGTTACCGCCCGGTGCAGTGGGCATAAACAGGAGTGATTAACGTGAAAGACCTTTGGTTCAAAAACATTCTGATTTACCGCATGAGCCGAGATATCGCGCTCGATGCTGAGGAAATGCAACGCCAGATGAGCGCCTTTGTTTTCTCCCCGTGCGGCAGCCAGGATATGGCTAAAACCGGCTGGGTATCACCAATGGGCAAGTTCGGCGGCGATCAGTTGGTTCACGCCGCTGGCCATCAACTTCTGATCTGCGCAAAGCGTGAAGAGAAAATGCTTCCGCCGCCGGTGATTAAGCAGGAACTGGCGGTAAGGATTGAACAGCTGGAAGGCGAACAGCATCGAAAGCTGAAGAAAACAGAGAAAGATTCGCTGAAAGACGAAGTGCTACACAGCCTTATGCCACGCGCATTCAGCCGTTACACCCAAAACTTCATGTGGATTGATCTGGATAACCGCCTGATTATGGTCGCCGCGGTCAGCGCCAAAAAGGCAGAAGACATGCTGGCTCTTCTTCGCAAAAGCCTCGGTTCCCTGCCGGTGGTACCGCTGACGATGGAAACGCCTATCGAGCTGACCCTGACCGATTGGGTGCGCACCGGTGAGCCGCCAGCTGGGTTCGTTTTGCAGGATGAAGCCGAGCTGAAAGCGATTCTAGAAGAAGGCGGCACTATCCACTGTAAGAAGCAGGCTTTGGTCAGCGACGAGATCGGGACGCATATCGAAAACGGCAAATTGGTTACCCAGCTGTCGATGGATTGGCAGGAACGCGTCAGCTTCCAGATCAATGACTCGTTCACGCTGAAGAAGTTGAAACCGAGCGACACACTGTCAGATCAGAATGACGACATCGACCGTGAAGATTTCGCCGCGCGCTTTAATGCTGATTTCATTCTGGTGACCAGCGAATATTCCACGCTGATTTCGAGCCTTATTTCCGCGCTGGGCGGCGAAGCCCAAAGATAATTTAAAACCATCTGAATTTAATTAATTGCCATCACTGGCAAGGCATTCGCTCAACCTAAAACTACGTGTGGAGTAATTTTATGACTTGGTTAACCACCTTTTCTGGCCAGCATCTGGATTTCTCAAATCCTAATGTGCTCGCCTTCAATATTGCAGACATCGCGCAGGGTCTGTCCCACGAATGCCGTTTTGCCGGGCAGATTGCCGACTTCTACAGCGTGGCTCAGCACTCTGTTCTGTGCAGCATGATTGTTGAACCGCAATACCAGCGTGAAGCCTTGTTGCACGACGCCACTGAAGCGTACATGAAAGACATCCCCGCCCCGCTGAAACGCATGCTGCCGGACTATGCCCGCATCGAGCGCCAGATTGATGGCCTTATCCGTGAGAAGTACGAACTGCCGCGGGAGATGAGCGCAATCGTCAAAACCGCTGACCTCATCATGCTGGCGACCGAACGCCGGGATCTGGAAGTCGATGCTGATAACTACTGGCCGATTCTGGAAGGCATCATGCCGACCGACATTCTTATCACACCTCTCAACCCAGTACAGGCCAGAGCTTTGTTTATGCGCCGCTGGGAAGAGTTGATGTTCTGAACCGGGGGCAGCCATGAGTAAAATAAAAGCAGAAAAGGTGCTGGATGATTGTGGATATCAGGGATACGAGTTTGGTGCGCATTATCCTGACAGCATCTGTTGTGAGGGATATCTGTGGGATGCCGACAGCGGGTTTGATGGTTACCTCAACAACGGCGGAGACATTCCCTGTCCGCAATGTAACTGCGCTGAATGGCTTGCATATTACCGCGACAACATCATGGAAATTGGTGAAGAGCAAGGCTACGAAAATGATACGCCAAAAACAGTAATGTACGGCGGTTTTCCTGAACCTGTGCGCAGCGATATAGATGCTATGCGTAAGGCTCGCCGCTGGATTAAACGTGGTTGGTATCGTGGTCGCAAAGAGCGCCAGAAAGAAGAAGCGGAGTACGCATAATGACTGATACAACCAAACAAAGCCTCGCCGGCGGCGATAAGTTGACGCCAGAAACTTTCGCTGATTTCGTCCAGCGCCTGAAGTATCACTGCCAAGGCGAAGGCGTGAGCGATCACTGCACAGCCGACGCAATTTTTATAGTTGAAAGAAAGCGCCTGATCACCGGCATCGATTTGGATTATGCGCCAGAAAAGGTTATTTGCCTCGATGACCGCCAGTGGTTCTCCCCGAAAGAGTATTGGGACGACTGCGACCGGCAGCAAAAGGCAGAACTGAATAAGGCTTCGCAGGACTGGTGCGAAAAGAAGTTCCTGCACGCGGACGAAGACGACCAGTGGTATGTGTTGGGCGAACTGGAAGACCACACGCTTACCGGGTACAGCGAGGAATGGGAATACGTTAACAGCCATTTTACTCGCGAAGGTGCAGAGGCTTTCATTAAGCGCAAAAAGCACGACTACCCCAAAGGGTTGCGGGTCTATGTTGACGCAAATATCTACTGCTGGGAATTCAACACCATTAAACAGGCACTGATGGATGGCCGCCTGGTATTGAAGGAGGTTGTATGACACATACAACTGATCTCTCGGTGCTGATGCTCAAAATGCGCACCCTTGCCGATCGGATTATCGATGCAGAAGGCGAAAATAATAACGGCGAAGTCGGAAAAATCATCGATATGTATGATGCCGCAGATACCACCTTCAAGGCTCAAAATATTTTGCTGGTACTAAATGCATTCGAAGCAGAACGCCAGCGGGCTGATGCTAATGAGCCGGTGCGCTGTGAAGGTGTTCCCCAGCATGTCCACGACATGATCGACATGCAAGAAACTATTGACGAGTTGCGGGCAGAAATTGCAGAGCTGAAAAGCGATCAGGTGCCGGTGTATCAGATGTATTACGACGGATTTTGGCGTGATGTGGATAAGGAGCATTACGAGCATTTCAAAATCAAAGGCTCAGAAGTGCGGGAGCTATTCACCGCCCTGCAGTTGCCGGTTGTGCCGGAAAGCTGGCAGTTGGTGCCGAAAGAGCCAACCCATGAAATGCTGGATGCTGGCGCAGAATCATTCGGAACATACGACGTTTATCGCGACATGCTATCCGCAGCACCAAAGCCAGGTATCGTTTCCACCAGTGACCATCGCCTGATGCAGGATATGAGCGGCATCGTGAAGGATGGTGAGTGATATGGGAAATTCACTGCTTGAAACCTGTAATCGCTGGCAGATTCAGCGTGCTGTGATACTGGAAAGAAATCCAGACATGGCAATGACCCTCGACGCTCTGGATGACATGATTGGGCACTCCGTTCGTTCTGCGCTCACCATAGCCCACCGCGTAGACTGGGATTTTCGTGAAGCTGAGAAACTGGCAAAACAGGTGGCGGAGTCAGGCAACAGTAATGACTAAGCGCGCTCATTTAGTCAGGCGGATTTTCGTGAAACGAATGCTGAATCTGTGGTTTGTTCCAGTTGAGTTTGCGCCAGCAATGCCGCCAGGGGAGAAAAGGCTCTGGTGGCGAGCTGGGAAATATTACGGCCGATTTCAGATCAGCCAGTAAGCCGGTGTGCAGCCAGTTATAACTAAACGTGTGGAGTGATTATGGCGAGAACATTAACGTTAGATGAATGGGCTCTCGAAGAGTTCTCAGCGCCAGTACCAAGTCGAGCAACATTGATGAGGTATGCCAAAAACGGAATGATTTACCCTCTTCCCGTTAAGGCTGGGCGATGCTGGCGTGTAGAAGCATCAGCGCGTTTCATTGGCATGGCCGAGAAGCCCGAGATCAGCAAGGACATAGATCCACGTTTAATGAGGATTCTCGAAGATGGCACGTCCACGTAAATATAATGTGAATATCCCCGGACTCTCCTGCTATACCGACGCCAGAACCAAAAAGGTTTACTGGCGTTATAAACACCCAGTCACTGGAAAATTCCACGGATTAGGGGACAGCGAAAAAGAGGCTCGAGCAATTGCCATCGACGCTAATATGAAGCTGAATGAGCAGAAAATGGCAAATCTAATTAGGGTCAGAAATAATATCAGCAGAGAAACAAGTAAGGGGATTACTGCAAATTCGTGGGTAGATAAATATCGAAATATGTTAAAGGAAAAGGTAAAAAACGGAGAAATAAAACCTAAAACCGCAACTGGAAAAGAACCGGCTTTAAAGGCATTTGTAGAGCAATGCGGAATTAAGCCTTTGCCTGAAATTGGCGCACGCGATATTGCCAGCATTTTAGATATTTATATAGAGCAAGGTAAAGGAAGAATGGCGCAAATGGTGCGCTCCGTTCTCAGCGATCTGTTCAAAGAAGCTCAGCATATGGGTGAAGTCCCTGTGGGTTATAACCCGGCGATTGCGACAAGACAACCAAGGGCAAAAGTTACCAGGCAACGGCTTTCTCTCGATGAATGGAAAGCCATATATTCGAAGGCATCAGAGCAGCCGGCTTATGTTCGGCGCGGCATGATGATTGCAATACTCACCGGGCAGCGGGTCGGGGATATTGCGGCCATGAAATTCTCAGATATTTGGGATGACAAACTTCACGTGATCCAGCAAAAAACTGGGGCGAAGGTAGCCATTCCATTGTCTATTCGCTGTGACGTTTTGGATATTTGTCTTCGGGACGTCATCGCCGAATGTCGTGATGTCGTCCTGAGTAAATGGATCCTGCATCATCACAGATCATTAAGTAACTGCGAACGCGGTGGCCAGCTGAATCAGGATACTTTATCTCGTGGTTTCGCGAAGGCAAGAGACCAGTCAGGTATTAAATTTGTTGCTAATTCGCCCCCAACATTCCATGAGCAACGGTCTTTATGTGAACGCTTATACAGTGCTCAGGGGATAGATACGCAAAGCCTCTTGGGCCACAAAACCAGCCAGATGACAGAAAAATATCACGATGATCGCGGTAAGGAATGGAAGGAAGTAGCGGTTTAATTGTTATGCAGTTTTGCTGAGGAATTTTGCAGGGGTTTTGTAGGAGAGGTAGTTTAATCAGTAATAACAGTGTATTACCCTCCTGCGCGGCTGTACCAGTGATAGCCGTCAAGCATCAGTTCGATGTCCGGCCCGACGGCTTCACGCACGGCGGCGCAGGCTTTGATGTCCATTTTCGGATCCGGCGCAAAAGCCACCGGCGGCATCCAGGTGTGCAGCTTGATGGCCTGATAACCGCGCGCGACCAGTTTTTCAGCAAACTGACCGAATTCATCCGGTGTCGATAATCCGCCTTTCAATTCATCGCCGCACATGGTGCTGCCGTAGGCCGGTACTTTCTCGCGGAATCCGCCCAGCAGTTTGTGTACCGGCATGTTCAGTTTGCGGCCGATCAGATCCCACAGCGCCTGCTCGACAAACGACAGCGCCCGTTCGGTCAACTGATGTGCACTGCCGCGTTGCCAGTGCACCAGATCCTGCCAGAGACGTTCACGGTCGAACGGATTCTGACCGATCAGTACTTTTCTGAAAAATGCGTTCACGACGTGCGGACGCACAACTTCCGGCGGCGCGAACGAATATCCGCAATCGCCTTCATCGGTGGTGATGGTTAACATCGCCATTTTTGCCTGACTTTCTTCACCCGGATGCGAATGACCCGCGCTGTCTG
>Ga0308165_1002523_pt1 | contig 21477 bp, 16 predicted proteins | sample PhyWR2_FD_201032 | JGI IMG/M metagenome (GOLD analysis project Ga0308165, IMG submission 201032) | Phyllosphere microbial communities from UC Gill Tract Community Farm, Albany, California, United States - DLSLW.R2 | ecosystem: Host-associated > Plants > Phyllosphere > Unclassified | place: USA... | reverse complement strand
TCTGAAAAACTTGTCGTACAGGTCAACAATGATCTTTTGCTTGGCCTTGAGGTTACTGATACCCGCCGCCCGCATCCTGACGCTCTCATAAAACCGTTCCAGTTTGGCGGCTTCCTTGTCCAGGTTGTGCTCATTGAGCACCTCCAGCACCCCTTGCATGGCTTTGGACACTGGGTTGTGCTGGGTGAAGTTGTAGCCATCAAACAGGGCATCAAACACCGGCTTGGTGATGATGTGCTGGGCCAGCATCTCAATGGCTTCGTCCCGGCTGATGCTGTCGTTCAGGTCGTCTTGCAGTTCTTTTAAAAAACGGTTGAAGGCGGCAATCTCGGCGGTATTGTCTGACTTGGCCAGGATGGCTGTGATTCGGCTGATATTGGTCTGGGCAATTTTGGCGATGTCCTTGGCCCATTCGTCCCAGTACAGGCGGTTGCCGCACTTTTGCACCACCTTGGCGACGATCGCGCGCTCAATCTCGCTCACGTGGTATTCGATCTGCTGCTGTTCCTGGAGTGGCGTGGCCTCGGCGCTCTGCCCCAGGTTTTGCCCGCCCTTGGCGGCTTTCGCGGCCTTGGCGTTGACTTTGGCTCCCTTCGTGTCGTCCGCTTTGGACTTGCTTTTAATGTTGATGGTGTCAGTGATGGCGATGATTTCCATCTTTGACTTGTCCTGACCGGTCACATCCAGTTTGTTGATCATGGCGTCAAAACGGTCATCATGCGAGCGCAGCGCTTGCAACACCTCCCACACCACTTTGTAGGTCTTGTTGTCATTGAGCGCTTCTTCGGGCAGCATGCCTGCCGGAATCACCACCGGCAAAATCACATACCCCAGCTTCTTATTGCTGTCCTTGGACTTGCGCATGACGCGCCCGACCGACTGCACCACATCCACCTGTGAATTACGCGGCGTCAGGAACAGCACGGCGTCCAGGGCAGGTACGTCCACCCCTTCGGACAAACAACGCACGTTGCTCAGGATGCGGCAGGTGTTGTCCGGCAGCTCGGCCTTGAGCCAATTGAGCTTGGCCCCCTTTTGCGCCGCGTTCATGCCGCCGTCCACGTGTTGTGCCTCACAGATCAGCTGGCTGATCGCGTCCTGCTGCTCGGGGTTCTCGTTGAGCAACTCCGTCCGGTATTCATCGACCACGGCCTGGAACATCTGCGCAATGTTTTTGCTGCTGACCTTGTGGCTTTTGGCCCCCTTGTTGACCTCGATCACCTGACAAAAGGCCACGGCACGGCGCATCGGATCCGGATCGTTGCTGAGGTCGTCTTGGGTGTCCTGTTTGGACAGGGCACGCCAGCAACCGATAATTTTCGCGGCATCGTCCACCCGCAGGTTGTTATCGCCGTCTTTCAACAACACTTGGAGTTTTGCGTTGATGTGGTCTTCGCTGATGGTCAGCACGATGACCTTGTAGTCACACAAGATGCCAAGGCCATGCACCGCTTCAGAAAACGACAGGGTGTGGAGCGTTTCGCCAAAGAATTCGGCGTTGTCCATCGAATACAAAATGATGCTGTCGGTTTCGGCCTTAGCCTTGGCCGGAACCCCATAGACACGGGGCGTGGCGGTCATGTAAACGCGTTTTTCCCCTTTGATGACATCCTGGTTATGAACTTTGACAAACGCCGATTCATCATCGCCGTCAAAGCTCGCGCCAGTGGTGCGGTGCGCTTCATCACAAATTATCAGGTCAAAATCGGCCAGCCCATGGAGCTTTTGCGCCTGCGAAATTACGTCAATCGAGTGATAGGTTGAAAACACCACGCTCATGTGCTGGGTGTCGTGGCGCTTGGTGATCTCATGGGCCAACATTTTTGGATTGGTGGTGGCCGGGTACTGCAACTCATGCACCAGCATTTGGTAGTCGTCGTCTTTGTCGCGGCCCTTGCCAACTTCGCTGTCCGAGCACACGGCAAAGCTGTGCATTGGGATGGCCGCTTCCTGCGTCCACTCGGTCAGGGTTTGCGACAACAAAGACAGCGATGGCACCAGAAACAACACCCGTTTACCGGCCCCGGCCATTTGCTCGGCCAGCCGCAAAGAGGTAAATGTTTTACCTGTTCCGCAGGCCATGATCAGTTTTCCCCGGTCAGCATGCTCTAGACCGGACACCACATTGGCAATGGCCGTCATCTGGTACGGACGTGGCGTTTTTTGTTCTTTGAGTTCAACCGTCTTCTGGGTGAACCATTTCGCCCAATCAATTTTGCTGTCTTCCAGGTCCGACAGGGTTATTTTCTGGCACGGGGTATGTTGCCCGTGCATTGCCGTATCCACGTGGGGACTGATTTTGTCGGTTGAGAGGATCAGCAAGCGGTGGGTGAAGGGCATCTTGCCCGATGCCGTGAAAAACGAATCCACCTGTTTTTTGTAAATGGTGCTGTCCGAGTCGTAAAACTTGGCCTGGATGGCGTGGTACTCGTCGGTTCCAATGGTTTTGGCAACCAAGTCGATGCCGGTATCGGCACCGGGGTCGATGTGACCGGCCTTGATCCAGTTTGCCCGCCAAGCTTCCCACAGCCACACCTCACAGTACAAGTCCTGGTAGCGTGGCTCATGCTGAAAATAGAGCTTGGCCAAGTTCTCAAAATAATTGCCTTTTTCGCGTTCCGTGTGAGCGGTTTTACGAAAGATGTCCAAAATGTCCGTCAATCCACTCATTACTTGCCCTGACTGTTGCTTTGTGATTTATCAAGACAGTCTAGCAGTCAGGCGGGACGAGAAAGTTCACCGGTTTGGGCTTGGCACCGCTACTTCAAACAGGGGTCGTCACAGAAAACGGAAAATAAAGCACGTTAGTGGTGTGAACCAAAGATTTGCCTGAACTGAGGCAAAAGGCGCATACTTTTGGACTCTTCTTGCGGCATTGTCAGCCGCTTAGCTCATCTAAAAATTCGCAAAGCGGTGTCTTGGCTGCGTTTATGCCGCTTGCGGCATGTAGCGAAGCGGTACGGATCGCGGGATACCCGCGCATCCCTCTGGCGCAGGTTTCGTCAGAGAGTTTGAACAATCTCAAAGGTCGCTCGAACTGGTTGCCCGAACGTGGGCGCACCATCTGCACTACAGCCAACTTATTCAACGCCTTAAAAACCGGGCTTTGGCGGCGTTAGCCGCCATCCTGCAGCCATTTCCTCAGCTGAATGAATTTGATGGCGTGGTGGTGGTTTTGGCGGGCCGGACACGAAGTGCCGGACCTGGGGGACTTGTTCGACCCCTGGGGGTCACTTGATGGTATTAGGTAAGGGTGGGTGCCCTTTCAGGGCGACCTTGCGCAGCATGGTCGGAATTGGTTTGCGAGCAGGCCGCGTTAAATATCTTAAGAGTTAAAGATAGTTAAGGCCCTTTTTTTCATTGGGGAAGCTGCATGTGAAATGACGTTGTACTGCATGTGAAATGACGTGCTAATCCACAGGCGCTGCATGTGAAATGACGTGCTAATCCACAGGCGCTGCATGTGAAATGACGTATAAATCAACGCATCTGCTGCAAATAAAAGTACTTGTGGTGCATGTTAAATGACGTGCTTTTAGCGGCGCTGAAACGTCACAGAATCAGACTCACTATCAAAATCTAAGCTGTAATCTGGCAACTTATTACACTCTGCTATAGCCTTGATAGCTACTCTGAAATTTCGCAAAGGCGCTGTGCTGCCGCTTTTTTCGTAAAGCACCTTGAGACTGCATTGCCACGATTTTTGTGCCCCGCAGTGCTTGCGTGCAAGTTCATAGATGCGACGATCCATTGGCTTGCGAATGCGGAAATAGTCGGGCGACAAGGTAAGCACGTTTTTGGCTTTGATTGAACGATAAAGCCAATCCGACAGAGTGACTTCAACTGCAATAGCTTTGCCACTTTTCTCATCCTCAATGACACGTCCTGAGTCAATGAGTCCAAAAAATCCGCGTTCCCGTAGCCCATCAGTGACAATATTTGTCTCAATACTCGTACCCCGCAACCGGGCCAGCGAATCGCCCATCAGCTTGTAACCATGCCCGCTAGTTTGCCGATTGGTTATAACGAGAAAGTCGTGTGCGATGAAGCGCACAGTCCGGCTAATATCCTCCCGGCCCCGGTTGATGGCTTCAATCATCTGGCTGATGCAATAAATCCAAATGTCCTTGTCGTGAATCGTGGCGCAGCCGTCTGAACCCGGCTTGATCGTCACGCTGTTGCCGTTTCGCTCGTACACACGCACGCGCTTGTCACCGGCTTTGAGGGCAAACAATGGATGCTCCATGCTTGCCATGTCGTCTTTGATCGCTGTATCAAAAATGTCGGCGATGAAAAAATCTTTTTGGGGATGTCGCACTGGCGAAAGAACCGGCGGCGGTGGTTCTGGATGCTCAGCCTTAAATTTTTCCAGCGAGAGAACCAACGCCGCACGAACTTCGTTCTGGTTTTTGCCTTTTGTTCGCAGAAATGCAAGCATTGCCTGAATTTCCGTTTCGGTGCGCGGTTTGGTATTCTTGACAGTAGCCATTTTTAACTCTCGTGCAGTTGGATTTGGTCAGGCTTTGTCGGGTGTATCAGCACCTGGCAGAGCCGCTATTGGTCGCGTCTGGCGCTTCTCATTGTGCTTGTCAAGGCCATTGCTGGCGGGCATGCACCACGTTCAAGACCGTGACGGTTTTCGCGTCCTCTTGCCCAATCACGATGTAATTCGCATACGCCACCAGCTCGAAGGTGCCCTTCACTCGGCCCGGCTTGCGCGGAAAATTGGGATCGGCCAGCTGGCTCACCTGGTCATCGATGTGAAGCCACATGTCCACGCCTGCAGCCGGGTTGTCCTGGGCGATTCTGGCTTCAACGTTTTCAAGATCGTCTTGGTACGACTGGGTGCGTACAACGCGCTTCATGCCGCGTCGCGTTGCTTTAGTTTGGCAGCCCGAACGCTGGCCCATTCTTCGGCTGTGATGGCCTTATTGGTTCCATCTTCCAGACCCGCCCTGGAGGCGCTGACCTTGCCTTGGAGCCAATCGCGGTAGGCCACCGCCTCATGCGCGTCTTTCAAGCGCTGGGAGGCGTCAGAGCGTGTGCGCTGCACCTGCAACGCTGCGGGATCGTACTGGCTGGCGTCCACCTGGTACTTCACAATCCCGATGTCCTTGAGGTAGCCCACGAGGGTTTCAAATTTGCGAAAGATGCGCACTGCACCGCGTTTGGCAGCGAGCGCACGCTCCGTCATGCCGTACTGCACCACGACACCCCAGCCGCCCGGCTGGCCAATGATGCTCGCGCCACGCACCGCACCGGCCTCGACCAGGTGCTCCAGGGTCGCATGGTCAATCGTGTTTGCCGTCAATGCCATTGTTCTACCTTTGGGATGCTGATTAACAGCTGAAATCATACCCAAATAACAATAAAACGGGAACTTATGATCAGTGAAAACAGCGCTGCAGTGAACATAACGCCAGCCAGTGTGCCTAGTGGCTCTACTTCAAAGGCTGAACCACCCCCACACGTTTGTACAGGGTCGTCCGCGACACGCCATAACGCTCGGCAATGTCCTTTACCTGCGCCGCTGGATCAGTCAGCAGTATCTTGATCTCTCGTATCTGCTTTTCGTTGAGCTTGGGCTTGCGACCACCTACCCTGCCACGGGCGCGCGCAGCAGTGAGGCCCGCCAGGGTGCGCTCCCGTATCAGATTGCGCTCGAACTCGGCCAGGGCCGCGAAAACATGGAACTGCAACTTACCGGAAGCACTGCCCGTGTCGATTTTCTCGCTCAGGCTTTCAAAGGGGATGCCTTGACGCTCCAGGTCTCCAATGATCTTCACCAGGTCAGACAGGGAACGCCCCAACCGGTCCAGTCGCCACACCACCAGGGTGTCGCCCGAACGCAGCGACTTGAGGCAATGCGCCAGCTCGATGCGCGTGGCCGACTTGCCCGAAGCCGTCTCTTCGTAAATCGTGATGCAGCCTGAACGGGTCAGGGCATCACGTTGCAAGTCCAGATTCTGATCATCGGTGGAGACACGGGCATAACCGATTCGTTGACTCATACGTTTAGTGAAATTTGATTTAAATATGAGTTAGTTTACACATTTTAACCAAAAAATGGGCTTTTAAAGCCCATTTTGCAAGTGTCAACTAAACGGTCGTTTGACGAACACTATTTCACCGAAAAGATTTGACTTGGTTCAGTCAGCAACAGACTGAGAGGGGTCTGTCAACTCGAATAGACGAATAATTGCCACTGGGCAGCGGCAATTATGAATTTCGGACATCTATAGTATTTGAAGCGACTTCAGCAGGCCTCGATGAACCACGAAAGATTCATTGAAATTTATCTCCGCATCTCTTTTGAGATACCTAAATACTGTCTGATTTGACTGCCTTGGCTGATTTCCTATAACACTAAAAATAAACAAAACTTTTAAGATCCATGCGGTATCGTAACGTTGAAATTCGGCAGGCTGGACCGTTCGCTCATACGCTGCAGCAAATTCGTTCAATGGGAAAGTTTGTTTTCTAATCTGAGAGAGGACATCGAAGACTTTTTGCGTGTGAGGTATTACACCGCCAATTTCATCAATCAACTCGCGTTTTAAGTATCCAGAAAATGCTGTATCGGCAGTTTTTACTGTAGCTTCTGAAATCGTTCCACTATTTTCCAAGGCAATCTTAGAGCATTCACTTAGGTAGCGAATAAAATCGCGTGGTCTCATATGACTACTTTTTACAATGTATTCAAGAGCAGATTGGCGTTTTTTTTGCATTGTTCCGAATGTAATTTTAACGTCACCAAATAATTCTTTCCAAGCAGCATCAAATGGCATAGAGGTTTGGCATGTGCTGTCAAGTGTTCGGCTGATACGAAACGCAAGCAAATCTTTTAACCTCCTAACATTCCAATCCAGGTCTATTTTGGCATCGTCCCACTTAGTCTTGTCTGGGTCTTCAAGAATGTTGTAGATGTCATCACGAAGAAAAACCACAGGAAGAATTCGTGCATGATGCCCTCTGAACACTGACTTAATGTCTTGTACTGCCTTAAAAAGGCCAGTAAGAAGATCTGTGAAATTTTGATAGCGAACAGCTTCTGTCATGTACCTGTAATCCTCATCTAGTTCATCGAAAACTATGAGGTAATTCGCTTGGTCAATATACTGGCCTATGACTTGTTCGAGTGCAAAGGTCCGTTCGATCCAATTGCGTTCATTTTTATTTACTACACCTTTAGTTCCAGCACCAGTCCCCAATATTGAGAAATTGAAATCAGTTGCTGTCCACTTTCCAACTGATCGCTGAAGATATTCGAGAGGCTCTGGCTCGTAAAGTGTGGCGAGTTTTTCCCTGACTGCACTATCGATGGCATTATTTTTCGCCATGAGGCGAGCGACATTACAATAAATTAAATACTTCCAAAGAGTGATGTACTGATTTGGAGCAGTAAAACCACTGTTCGTGAGGGCGTAGAGTTCATTAAATGGAAAGTTCTTAAAAGATAAAATTGCGGAAAATGAGTTGTATTCTTTCAGTCCCTGTAAGTATTGGGCAATTGCAGTTTTTCCAGTCCCTTTGCGACCAATGACAAATGCCTTCTCACCATTCTGTATCTCTATTATTTCATTTACATGAAAAAAATATCGATCAGTATCTTCTGCTTTTGCATCCAATTTCCATGAGGACTTGATTTCTTGCATGAGGCTCATAAATCACTTTTTTATTAGATATTGATTCAGTATTTTTGAAATACTACTGCCGTTCGCGAAAACAGAAGCGGTCAGCTGATGATAACCAAGTGAATGCGCATGCCGAATCAAGTGTGTTGCTTCATAAAAATTCAACGTCCGCACCCGCTGCGCTGTGAACTTTGGATTTTTGTCTGTTAAACGACCGTTTGCGCACGGCTTCCCCTATGGCAAAACGCATTGGCCAATGCGACGAGCACGGCCTTAACTGGGTTTTACGTTCCATTGCTCCCTAAACCCCATCGTCTATTCCCAGAAAAACGGGTTTGGCCCCGAACTTGTGGGAGAATCGGGCGCCATACCCGATCTTAATTTTTTAGGCCTCTTCCACAATGCAATTCGTCACGACGCGTGATGCGACACGGCTCACAGGCCTCTCGACGGAACAACTCCGCGAGTGGACGAGCCGCCGCGCGTTGATCCTTCCCGATGTGAAGCCAAAAGGACATGGCTCACCAGCACGGTACTCGTGGCAGACGATTTTGCTGTTGAGGCTGGCGGTCGTATTGCGGGACCGTTTCAAACTGGAACTGCATGCCCATCGCGACCTGTTTGCCGAACTAAGAGCGGACTTGGCTCGCACGTCTTTCCTGTCGCTGTGGGGAAAATCCTTGGCTCTCTATGGGGGGGTGCAGTGGAGCGTAATCGATCCGCGCGACGAGGGCGCGGCCATTGACGATTGCATCGTGTTGCGGCTAGACCCTCATTTGCAGCAGTTGTCGGACGGATTTTCTCTCCCCAAACCCGCAGCGCCCGGTCAGTTCCAGCTGTTTCCGGCTTTGGGCGTGATGGCAGATGCCGCCGTCAACGATACAACCGGACGCCGCATACATGGGTAGTGCAGCGTTCACCAAGGCCCTGACAGAAACCGGCTATCTTTTGCCTGATGGCAAGTCGGCAGCGGGATTGGTACGTGCGGGGGACAATGCGGGAGCACGCCTGCGCGCCGTCCTGTTAGACAGCCGCGTGGGGTTGCAGGCCGATGCAGTTTTTTCGGCGCAAAGCGTGCCGACGGCGATTTTCAAGGACGCTGGCGACGAGGCTCCATCCGAGCGACAGATCGCCCAATGGCATGAAGCCGCTTGGAACTTGGGCATGGCGCCACTGCTGTGGATCATCACACCCACGGACGTGCGTCTGTACGACTGTTACGCATCGCCTGCCAAGGCAAGTCCGCAGCAGATCGCGACCGAGCCGTTGGACGTGTTTTCCTTGCAAGCGGAAGACAGGCTGCGATCCTTGGATTCCATGTGCGGGCGCTACGCCACCGAAACCGGGGCCTTCTGGTCCAGTGCCATCGGGCAACGGATTGATCGTCGGCACCGGGTTGACCGCGAGTTGCTCGGTGAAATCAGTGCCCTCGAAGACAAGTTGACCCGTCTTCCGCCTGCCAATGATCGGCCGCTCCTGGAGGATAAGGAAGAGGCGCAGGTTTCACGCGACTTTGCTCAGCGGTTGATTGGCCGCTGCATCTTCACGTCGTATCTAGTCGATCGCGGCATTGCACAACCTTTTCTACCGCAAGATTTTTCTGCGGACGTGGCGGGCATGTTTGCCACGGTTGATTCAGCCTTCAAGCTGTTTCAGTGGCTGCGCAGCACCTTCAACGGCGACCTGTTCCCAATGGATGATCCAGGTGCCGAACAGCAGCGTTTGGGCGATATGCATCTGGAACTGCTGCGTGATTTCGTTGAGGGGCGTAGCCTGCTATCGGGCCAAGGTCGACTGTTTCGTTTCCGTTTTGACGCGATTCCTGTTGACCTTGTCAGCTCGATCTACCAGCAATTCGCTCGATCGAGCGCGGCGGATGACGCGCACACGCAGGGGCTGCATTACACCCCTGTCGAGCTTGTCCACTTGACGCTTGATCCAGTTTTCGAGGCACTTCCTGCAAGCGCACGTGTGATCGATCCGACATGCGGCTCTGGCGCTTTCCTCGTCGAGGCTTTCCGGCGGTTGGTCTGGAAGCGCACGCAGGGCAAAGCCGCGAGCCGCTCAATAGTGCGCGAGGTGCTCTACAAGCAGCTCTATGGGATCGATATCAACAGGTCTGCTTTGGGAATCGCGGCTTTCAGCTTGTACCTTGCTGCGTTGGAACTCGATGAGGAACCGGTTCAGGATATCCAAGACCTGAAGTTTCACCGACTCATAGGTGTCACTCTCTTCGAGGCCGATACCGTGCATGACGATCTGCCGTCCCTTGTCACGGAGCGACCGTTCGATGCGGTCGTGGGCAATCCTCCATGGACCTTTGTGAAGAAAGTGGCCGCCTCCCGCAAGCGCAAGGCAGGTGACATTCAATCCAGTCGGCCGCGTCGTAGCCCTGATCAGGAATTCTTGTGGGTGGGCTCGCGCCTGGCAGGTAATGCCGGCCGCATTGGCATGATCATGAAGGCATCGCCGTTCTTCTCGAAGGATCCTCATGCGATCCAGTCGCGCGGGGCGCTTCTGAGCACGCTTCATCCTGTCGCATTGGTGAATCTTTCGGCGTTGCGCAAGGAAGGTCTATTCCCGGATGCAACTGGACCGGCGCTGTTGTTCTTTGGCCGTTGCGCATTGGTGAACCGAGATGACCGTCTGTTGGTGGGGTCGATTCCATGGACGCCTGATTTCCGGCGCAATGGAGTTTTTCATGTAGGCACTGGCGAACTGAAGAGCGTGCCGTTGTCGCGTGTGTTGCGCACGCCGGCAATGCTCAAGGCAACGGCCTTTGGGACTGTGCGTGATGGTTGGCTGATCGAAAAGCTGGAACGCACGTTTCCAACGCTGGATCGGCTGTTGGATGACTATGGATTGGCTGCGCGTGGACAGGGAATAAAGATCAAGGGCGACGGCGTTGAGCGCCCCCCTGAGAACTACTATCAACTTGATCTCGTTACGACAGCGAACTACTCGCCATTGCGCTTGATACCAACTGCACTTGAGCGATTTACCCATGAATGGCTGCACCGGTCTCGGAAGCAAAGGGCAGAGATTTTCAATGGCCCGTTGTTGCTGTGCCCCAAGGGAAATCAGGCTGAAGTGCTTGAGTCGGGTCGTTACAGTGCAGCGATTATTGAGCAAAGCGTATTGTTCAATCAGAGCTTCTATGGGATTTCTTTTGCAGGTAAGGACCTTACAGCTGCGCGAGTGCTATCGGCTGTTTTGAACTCCAGTCTCACGTCTTTTCAGCTTGCGTTCGGCGGAGGGGGATGGGGGATGGAGCGTCCCACCGTGGAGCCGAACGATCTGCTTGCGTTGAGGGTTCCAGATCTGGAAAAAGTCGATACGATCCTGGTGGAGGCTGTGCTGTCTGCTGAAGCTGCCGTTGCGGATGCCCCCAACGATACGGTGCTGATCGCGGCTCTGGACCACGCTGTGTGCGAACTGTATGGACTGGAGCGCGACGAGGTGATTCTCGCGAGCGATGGTGTTCAGCGTGCCCGCGCGCTTTTGTTTGAAGGCCGAGTGGAGCGTATGACGCTTGTCAAACGGCCGTCCTCTGTTGACCTGACAGCCTACGCCAGCGAAGTTGTGCGAACGGTGAACGCCTATCTGCGTGCGCGTGGCAAAAGGCATTTGGAGGCTGTCATCTATCCGCGGCATATTTCCGTTGGAAACGCCATCGATGGTACACCCGGTGTGGATGCGGTCAGGTTTGCCATGGTGGCTGGTGCGCCCACGGACGTGCCTTGCGTACATGAAGGAAGCGGTGCGGAGATTGCACGTCTCTCAGCACTTTTCCGTGGACAGGTCAGCTCGGACGTTCCGCCGTATCTCAACGAGCGGCGGCAGCTTCGGATTTATGACGAGAACGCACTTTTCATTTTGAAGCCCTCCGAGGTGCGCTATTGGACACGGACGGCGGGTCTCAACGATGGAGATGCCGTTTTGGCGGATCATTGGATCAAGGGACTTCATGCATCTGTCGCCTGACCTGCCCGTTGGGCGACCTCCCTTCGCTCTGTCTGAGGATGAGCGCGCAACAGTCGTCGATCTTTTATGCCGTGGTGTTGCCACTGCCCGGCCGTTGTTGGAAGCCGGGATGCTTGAGGTTCCCATCACGATTCATGTGAAGAAGGCAATGCTGCGGCTGAAGAAAGACCTCGGTCTGTCCAATCTCGAAATCTGGGGCGAAGTCGAACGGCTGGACCTGAGCAATGACGATGCTGAAGTGAGTGGCCGGATCGACATCGTTCTCCGCTTTATGCACCAGTTCGGGGACGAGGATGCCTATCTAGGCGTCGAATGCAAGCGGGTGGGAAATGGCGAAGCCAACCTCAACCAGCGATATGTCACTCAAGGCGTTAATCGTTTCGCCACTGGCCAGTATGGAGAGGGCCATCACTGGGGAATGATGCTCGGGTATGTGTTGAGGTTGCCGAGTGCTGCTTTGATCAAGGGCATCGATAAGCGCATCCGCGCGACTTATGGCGAAGCAGCAAAACTGGATGATCTAGACGCCCATGTAGATGCACTTTCGCTGCACTCGGGTGATCTTGTTCAGGGTACGGCGGGGCACGTCATCCGCTTGATGCACATCTTCGTGGATACGACGCCGGCGGCTGCGATCGCTGCGGCGGGCAGCTGAATGCTCGTTGAAAGAGTATGGGTAGGCGTAAGGATTCGTTCGTAAATGAGTAAGATCGCCCGCAAACCCGCGCCAGGCCTGGACTCAGTAATTTGACAGATGTGTTTTGGTGGAACTACCCACTGACCCTCAGCCTGTAATCGTTGCTTGTTTCGCGCGGTCGCGCTTGACGATGGTCAGCACCGTGTTCTTGCTGATCCCCAGGCGCAGCCCAACCTCCGGTACGACTGCCCGGCAGTGACTAGCTCCGTAAGCGTCCAGTAAACCCACCTTGAATGGATGCTGTCAGTCTTGCAAGATCGTGTGCACGTAAATCGAGATCCTGGTGGCGAATTCGAGGCTGCAGGTGCATTATTCAGGGTTTTAAGCCGGGACCGTCGATTTTTCCGGGAAGCGCGCAAAGCCAGCAGTTTAGCGGCCTAGACTTTGGCCTCCGACAAGCTTGCGCTCTTTCTCTTTGTGAGGCTGCAAGGCGGTTTCTAGGCGGTTCGCCGCCACGGCCAAGCTCTCATATCGCTCAAGCTCTTTGGCGTACTGTGGGGCGTTTTTGGCGTTGCTTGCGGCCACTGCTTCGGCTTCTTTGGTGACGCGCTGCTCGGCGGTTAATGCAAGCTCTTGCTTGATGCCTTGGGCAGCTTTGCGCCAGTCGGTGGCTACGCCTGCAAGCTGGGCGCTGCGCTCGTCCCACGCCTTGCCTTCTACTCCTTTGAACATCCCGCCCAGACGCCGGGTGTTGAGGTATTCAGCAAGCTTTGTGGCGGCCTCTGTGGCTGTCTTGTCCCAAGCGCAAGCGCCTGTTTCTGGCCCAATCCCACTCACGTACCAAGGCTGCGGGTCGCCGCGCTTTACTGCTGCTGCATTCTGCTCGGTTTTGACCTGGTGCGCGATGGCCGCTTTATTGACTTCCTGCGGTGCCACTGCTGCCAGTGCCCGCGCTGCTTCATTTTTGATACTGCCAATAGCGTCCATGCACGCTTCAAGTTCCGGGCGGTCATTGGCTTGGATCGCTGCCTCGATGCGCTGCACAAGCTCATGCTCTCGGTCGGTGACAAGGCCCTTCATCTCCAACTCAATCGGCGTGAAACCGGAGTCCGGGGTCTTGGGTCCAGAGTCCAGAGGCACGGCCGCGCCGGTTTGTTGGATGGGTGAATGCACGGGGGCCAGGAAGGCGGGGGGCGGCTTCTCAAGCTGCTGTGCGGCTACAAAGCGCTCGCGCTCTGCGCGTGCTGCTTCCCGCGCTGTCTGGTATTGCGCGGCCTGAAGCTGCTCACGTAGCGTCTCCAGCGCTGGGTCCGCGAACTTGCAGGTCAGGTTGTTGGCCACGGCCACGGCCACGGCGTTTTTCTTGAATTCCTCAGAGCCGGTGAGGATCAAGACGTTGCCGAATTTCTGCTGGGCCGTCGCCAGTGCGGCGGCAATGCCTGCATGGGATGTCAAGTCCAGAATGGCAATCGTTCGGCCTTCGTCTCTAAAAACGTCTTTTCGGGCAAGCTGGTAAGTGATGTGCTGGCGCGGATCGACCGTGCTCGTGAGCGCTCTGAGGGTGCTTGCCACCGTGCTCGTTGCTGTGCTTCGCTGTGTGACTGGCAGGACGTGCAGACTGACGATTTGCGGCTGCTCTTTCCACTGTTTGTAGATGGGCAGCGGCCTGTATTTGGCTTGCAGCGCCTTTCTTTCATCGCGTTGCCGCTCTTGTAGCTCCAGCTTTTCGGCGGCTTGCAGCGTGGCCGTGATGCTCTGCAGCGCGTTCCTATCACCACCCTTGCCTTTCCAGTCGCCCGAAAAAAGCTCGGTCCGCTCGGCTTTGTGCTTGGCTGCAAGCGCTTCGCGCTCGGCTCCGTGGCGCTTCTGTAGCGCGATGGTATTGTGCGTTTTCGCGGCTTTTTGGGTATCCCGAATGCTGATGTATTCATGCCAGCCGGGTTGCCCTTGGCGCATGGGCTGTGGGCTCAAGCCGGTGCTGTGGTCTCCTCTGGGTCTGGCAGCCCGTCGCAGTCCGTCAACAGGTCGTCCACCAGGACGTGCATCAACGTGCAGTACACCCTTGCGCCGGGTTTGACCTTGATTCTCAAGGACTGCCAGATGGCATTCGGACAGTGTGCGCAGACCGTTTGCGGCTGTATCTCTAATCGCAGCAGGGTACGGCTGCGCGGTGTGATGGTGGTATTCATGGGGTTTAATTTCCTGGGGTGGTTGATAGGGGCCGAAACGTTTTTGTAAATTTCCAAAGCTGGCTTTTCGGTCGATGTCGCTGGCCTTGACGCCAATGTCACCGACATAGACTTTGGCGCCCGAGCCTTCGCGGCGATATTCAAGCCCGGCGGCTGCCATGTTGGCGTGTAGCTCTTTCCAGCTGATGGCCTGGGCAATGATCGGGGCGGCGTTTTCAATGCCGAGTCGCTGGGCAGACTTCTGGCCGGTCTGAATTTCCATATCCTGCGCGGGGCCAGTGGGTGCTAGCGGCTTGTCTTTCGCTTTGTTGAGCGCTGGCCGCTGGGTCTTGCTGTCGATGAGCAACTCGCCTTTTTCATTGGTTTTATACCGTGCGTTCTCGACACTTTTCCAGCCTTGCTTTCTCTCAATGATCGCTACGGCTTGATGCGCAGCATTCAACTGAAAGCCTTTGTTGATCTCAACCACCTTGAGCGTTTCAGGATGCACGCGGTTAACGGCAATATGAACGTGCATGTTCTTGGTGTCGTCGTGCAGTCCCCAGATAGTTTGGTGACCCCTCAAGCCACAATGCTCGGTAAACATTTGCACGGCGTCGCGCACCTGGGCAACTGTGGGGCGCTCGCTTGGGGGCCAGCTCAGAACCCAGTGGTCGATCGGGTCTTTGCTGCGCACGGCATCTTGAGCAAGCGCAATCATCTCGGCAACGTGACCCTCATGCGTGTCGGTCAGAAAATTCTCCGCTTCGTGGTGGATGCACTTCTCTGCGCCGTTTTCACGCTCCGGCTCGACGATATAGTTTGCAACGCCAGCAACTCGGCTGGCTTTCGTGCTGCCCGTCTTCTTATTGGGTACTTTTTTGACAATCATTCTGAACGGTTGGCTCGGCTGATTGACTTGATCGCCTCGCTCAATAACAGCAGTGCCGCAGAGGTTTCGGCTGCGTAAGCACCGTCACTTTCAACGTGGACATTTTTTAGCAAGCCGCCAAGACGGCGCAATTCTCGAATCATCACCTGATCAGTGTTGGCCATGATCGGTCGGCCAAAATAGCGGGCGCGCACCAGCGCACTCATGGACATTCCGGCCAGTTCGGCGTCTTCTTTAAGACGCTCCTTCTCTGCGAGCGTCAAGCGCAGATCGAGTTTGCCATCCAGGGGTTCTTCACCGATTGCTTTAAAGACCACATGCGCTCCAGAGGTGGGCAGGTGGTGGCACCTGCCCGGTGTTTGCCAGCGGGTCAAGGGCGGCGCCCTTGCAAGAGGAGTCAACAGGTGAGAAGGCGCAGCCGCCGAACGTGTTGACGTGGTTTGTCAGGTACATAGAAGCGTAGCGCCCTATGTGTCTGACAAACCCCATCTTGTATATACGTGCCGATAGCAACGATTTCTTACATTTTATGAGCAACCTGGAGAAAAGCAACCAATCAATTCTCCAAGACACAACAGTTAGCAGACTACTTTTCTCTTTATAAGAATAAAATGATTAAGCAATCAACTTATTGAGAGAGAACAATGGCAACAACACAACCGAAACGAGAACTCTTTGAAGCATCGGAATACATTGAAAAAATGGATTTGATGATTGAAAAGCTACGCACCAAAAAGCCGGGAGAGTTGGCGGGCAAAGTCGGCAAGAATGAAATTCTTGCGATGCGGCGTGAAGCGCTTCAACAATTGCTAAAGGATGGCTACACGATCAATCAAATTGCCGAGGCAATGAAAGAGGATGTATTTAGCATTTTGCCAAAAACGATCACGGAGATTGTGAGCAACAAGCAAAAGAAGCCACGCGCATCAAAAAAGGTGGTTGATGCAGTTCAAAAGTCGAAAGACGTAGCGCCAGCGGTCGAAAAAAATCAAGTCCTCAAAACGCAGGTCAACAAGGATAAGAAAACTGGAACTGGTGATGCTGGCTCAATTTCGATCACCGAAGATTCGAAGGATCTGTAATGAACAAAATCATCATGGTCGGCGGTGGAAAAGGTGGCGTTGGTAAATCAACGGTCGTGTTTTCTGTAGTTGATTTACTTTTATCTAAAGGCGAACAAGTTGTCTTGATTGAGTCTGATGAAAGCAACCCAGACACTTACAAGGCACTGCACAAGCTGGTCAAAAGTGAACTGTGCAACCTGGACAGGGAAGAAGGATTTATCAAACTCGGCGGCATCATTGAAGCCAACAAGGGGGCTTGTATTGTGGTCAATACGGCGGCGCGTGCGACAAGTTCGATTGTCGAGCACGGCGGGATTTTGGCAGATGTGGTGGGTGAGCTTGGGCGGGAACTTGTCATGCTTTGGCCGATGAACCGTCAACGTGACAGCATTGAACTGCTCAAAGCATTCCTGGATGGCACGAGCGGCTACAGTGCGACTTATGCACTGCTTAACACCTATTTTGGTGTTGCTGAAAAATTTTCACGGTTTCAAGCCAGCAAGCAAAAAGACCGTGTGAATGAAACACTGATTTTCCCGGAGTTGAATGATCTGGTTTCTGACAGGCTGATTGATGACAGGTTGGCTTTGAGCAATGCAGATTCAGTCTTGAGTATTGCTGAACGGTCGGCCCTCCGCCGCTATCGTGAAGCGGCTAATAGTAGCCTCGGAGTCATCTGTGAGTGACCTTAGACATGGGATGAAATCGATATCCGGCAATGATCCGACACCAGAACAAATTGCACGAGTCACCGGGATTGCCCATGACTTTGATATCCCGAAGAACGATGCCATGTTTCCGATCATGGTGATGATGGACCAGTACCATGGCATTTTTTCTGAGTTGCCAAAAAAGATCAATGATGCAGTTCACAACTCAGTAAAAAGTGCGGAACGGGCAGCTGATCTTGTCGTTGGTGATGCTTCTAAAAAAGTGCAAACCATTGTGGCCGGTTCGCTCGAACCATTGGCGTCTGCTGCATTTGACAAAGGCGTCAAGCAATACATAGCCCGGATTGATGGTGAGGCCGCGAGTGCGGCACGGTCCAAGGCATTGCAGGGGGCGATTGCGGTGGTTGCGGCTGTGTTCGTGGTCGGAGTGTTGTTGGGATGGGGGAGCGGCACTTGGGCACGGTCGGACGCGGACGAGAAGCTCATTGCTGCTGCGGCTGTTGCACAAGGAACTGTGGCCGGTCAACTTGCCCAAAAAGATGCGCAGGCTGCGGCGGCGATTGCAAACTTGAAAGCTGAACAAGCGGCAACGATTGCAAATTTGAGTGCGGCCAAAGGTTGGGCCGGGACAGCCGAGGGCCAATTGGCTTATAAATTTTTTACAGTTGGGTCCGGAGCGGTGGCTGCGAAATGCCAAGCAGAACATTGGACACTTGGAAAAAATGGAAAAGGCGAAAAAGTGTGTGTGCCGCAACACGAAAAGTGGTCGGGTTGGACTGCGGGCAGTGAAGGCTGGGTGATACCTTGATTTTTTAAAAACGATTTAAACGGCCTACGGACCATTTTTCATGGCGTATCACCTACCCCCTAACAACTCCTTTTAAGCGGCTGGAATGGCCGCATAGTTGGCTTGTTCGGATAAAACATATTTACTTTTTTACTCAAAAGCTCTTATACTTTTTTACATATTGACATAAATGAGGAAATGATATGCAAGTGATCGCGGTTTTGAACCAAAAAGGTGGCAGTGGGAAAACCACCATTGCGACGCATCTGGCGCGGGGGTTACAGCTCGACGGTTCCAGCGTCGTGCTGGTGGACTCGGACCCACAAGGCAGCGCCCGCGACTGGTCGGCAGCGCGTGAAGAGCAACCGCTGTCAGTCATCGGAATCGACCGCCCGACGATTGAGCGTGATCTGAAGAGTTTGGCGAAAACAGATTTTGTGGTGATCGATGGAGCGCCCCAGGCAGCAGACTTGGCCGTGTCGGCGATCAAGGCGGCGAATTTCGTTTTGATCCCGGTGCAGCCATCGCCTTATGACATCTGGGCGGCGGCTGACCTTGTTGACCTGGTGAAACAGCGGATTGAAGTCACGGACGGGCGGCTGCAAGCTGCATTCGTTGTCTCGCGTGCCATCACGGGCACCAAGCTTGGCCAGGAGGTTGCCGATGCCCTGGCTGGCTACGGTTTGCCGGTATTGAACAGCAGGATCATGCAAAGGGTCGCTTACCCAAGCACGGCAGCGACCGGGCAGACCGTTTTTGACATTGAGCCCAACGGCGACGCAGCGGCAGATTTTCGGGCACTCAGAAACGAATTAGTGCAATTACTCAAATAAGTAAAAGAGCAAATGAACGCGATCAAAAAAACTACCGGATTGGCTGCGGGCCGTCCCAGTGTCAGCAAGCAAAACCGTTCGATGGAAGATCAACCGGTGCTGGTGCGTATCAACGCCCAGGTGACAGAAGCTGAGCATCAAAAGCTGAAGATTTACGCGGCAAAAAACAAAACTTCAATTTCAGAGTTGCTGCGTGCGTTCATTAGAACGTTGCCTGACTGAAAAAATTAGTCTCATTTACTCAAATAAATTATTACTCATAACATCAGTCAGTTCTTCACTGCTGCGCCATAGCCAGCCGCTGCAAGTTTCAGTTCACGATCTCCGGAATACGAAATTGCAATCGCGCCAGTCCTGACTGCCGCATTTACTTACTTGGTTTGCGACCTAATTGAAAAAATCTCGGATATCGGCCAACACAGGATCGCCTTTTCCTGAACTCACTTCAACCCAAGCGTTGAGCAAACCTCCGAACCTCAACATGGGCCGATCATCATCGATATGAGCGGGCAAACATGCCGTATTGGTTGCATCGTATGACGCATGATTACGACAAACCAACGGCCTTACTTCGTAAACCGAGCACGAGTTTTCTACAAGAAATGGACAGGGTGAACCTCGATATGGCTTGTCTGTGCGCACTATCGACTTTTGTATGGGACGGGCAGCCCGACCACTAAAGTTTGAAATGCTCGTCGCCTCAAGGCTCGAAATCTCGACGCCATGGTGACAACAGTGTGAACAACCGTTGGCGCAGGCAATATAGGGCGCCATCAATCTGGAAAATTCGTCAGCCAGTTGATAAACTTTGCGCAGCTTGACAGATTTTGAAGCATTGAGGTTCCGGAGTTTTTCCGGCAACGCCGCCTCTTTGGCAAACATTTCTTTAGGAACAGATTTCACAAACTCATCCGCACGTTGCTTTGCAAGGCCGAAGTTGGGCTGGTTGTCTAAGACGCTCATCGCATCATCCTGGTCATTGCTTCGCCACCGCAATATCAAGCCGTGGCAAGGCCCGCACCAGCTTCATCGTTTCCAGGCTGACGGTGATGACGCGCTGGAACAGTTTCAGAGGGTATGACGCGTCCCCCACGGTTTCAGTGGCCCATAGATTGGCGTCGTTGACGATTCCGCTATCTTTGTGGGTGGTGACAGCCTGGCGCTCCATGACCCATTCCAAGGCTGGTTTGCCGTTGACCACATAGTCATAGGCTTCTAGCGGGATGCCGCTCATGGTGATCTTGTGGTTATAGACCACACGGGTTTTGTCGGCCTTGCTGGCGAACTTCATTTGCGTGACGCGGTAATCCGTATCGGTGAACTCTGCCAGTAGCAAAGCACCGCCTTCAATGTCCACTTGGTACGGGCTTACGGTTTCATAGTTGATGTGCAGGTCGGCCAGTTTTCGGCCCGCTGTGCTGAATGCTTGGAAGTCAGCAAACGTCTTGACTGCTGGAATGCGCGGTAATTCCTTGCTCAGATTGTCAGCGTAACGCTTTTTGTAGTCCTCGGAATGCAGAAGACCGTAGATGTAATAAAACAGGTCTTCTTTGCTAATTTCCTGACCTTTGTAAGCATCGCTGAAATGCTTTAAACCGCCGTCTGATATTCCATCCCTGACTGAATACTTGCCTTGCTTCTCACCTAAACCTTCAAACAACCCACTAACAGGTTCAATATCGAAAATTTTTAGTGGGAAACATTGGGCCTTTGAAATCATTTCAAGGTCAGGTATCTTGTTAGCGATGAGTACGGAAAAATCTTTGGTTGCACCTCTACCAGTCACACAAATGACAAGATTTTCAGCCGTACTGCTTGGGAAATAGCGGGGTATCAATGCAATATCGTTGATGAAATTTCGGTCGAAATAAAGATTTTGAGTGCTGAATGGCCTGTAAAGGCCAAGAGTTAGCGTCTCAGCCTGGTAAATGCGTTGACGAAATTTACCCACATCAGAGCGCAAAGCTCTTGACCAGCTAATCTTTTTTGCATCTGAATTTATGAAATTTTCTACCTCGATCGTCTCATTCCGAGTTTCGTCACTGCAGTAAGTTTCATAACGTAAGGACTCCTTGTTAAAAAAGGAAATCATGGACTTCAAATTTTCTATGAGTTTTGTCTTCGAAAATTGGTAGACCCATGCGTCACGGTTGGTCTTTATTCCCATCGAATAGCTATCAAAAACAGAAGCCGTTGTTGCATCCTTTTTATCGCCAAGGCCTATGAATTCAGAAAAACTGTCATCCCGTTGCCCCACCCAATCATGGTGCTGATCCGGCGTAATCGGTAACCAGCCATTCGCAGCGGTAATCCCCTCAATGCTGCCAAACGCCGAGATTTTTTCCAGTTTCTCTTCCCGACTCAAATAATCGCCAATGTCGTGCAGGTAAATCTTGCCGTTCTCCGTCGTTTTGGGATTTTTGACCAGGATGCTGATGGCAATGGGTGAGCGGCTCCCCGCCCCGAAAATCTTGCCGCCCTCCTGACGTGACAGTTCACCCGAGGTTCGCTGATTGCCCCGAAGGTGAAAAATGTAGATGCTGCTAAATTCTTCCGCCAGGCACTTGCGAAGACCATCGGCTGTGTTGGCATCAATGAATCCACCATTGCTCACATAGCCCACGACGCCGCTAGTCCCTATGCGGTCGCTGGCCCAGCGGATTGCCCGGATATAGCTGTCGTACAGTGCGTTTTTGTTGGTGGCGGTGGAATGGGCCGCATAGGTCTTGCGGATGCTTTCATCCAACGTCGGGTAGGCAACATTGGCGTTGTTGTCGTTGGCGCTGGTTTGCCCAGCGGAGTAAGGC